>WNFM01072582.1_pt3 | contig 24845 bp, 28 predicted proteins | sample 5400271 | NCBI WGS metagenome assembly WNFM01 (sample SAMN13153352, study PRJNA577476) | soil metagenome | isolation source: 60 cm saprolite on Douglas fir-dominated hillslope | place: USA:California | collected 2013-09-17 | reverse complement strand
TTTATGTCAACGACGCAAGTCGCGCGGTCGGCGTGGCGCAGTCGCTGATGTCGGTCAATACGCGCGCCGGCTACGTGGCCGAGTTGCGCGGAGAATACGCCCGCATTGCCGCCGCGCACGCGCGTGCACAGGAAGACAAGGCGCGACTGCCGCTCGCGACGGCGCGTGCCAATGCCCTCAAGCTTGACTGGTCGGGCGCCTATCAGCCGCCGAAGCCGCGCTTCATCGGCACCAAGGTTCTGAGCGATTATTCGATTAAGCAATTGATCGACTATATCGACTGGACGCCCTTCTTCTCAACCTGGGAGCTTGCCGGGAAATTCCCCGCCATCCTTGACGATGCAAAATATGGCCCGGCTGCGCGTCCTTTGTACGAAGACGCACGCGCAATGCTGGACAAGATTGTGGCTGAGAATTGGTTCAAGGCGAGTGGTGTATTTGGCTTTTGGCCGGCCAATGCCGAGGGTGACGATATCCTCGTTTACGGCGACGAATCTCGCGGCGAGCCGATTGCGGTATTACATACGCTTCGGCAACAGCTCTCCAAGCGCGAAGGTCGCGCCAATACAGCGCTGAGCGATTTCATTGCGCCACGGAGCAGGGGCCTTGCGGACTATATCGGCGCCTTCACCGTAACAGCCGGTATCGGCGAAGATGAGGTCGCTGAACGCTTCAAGCGCGCGAATGACGACTATTCAGCGATCATGGTGAAGGCATTGGCCGATCGCCTGGCAGAGGCCTTTGCCGAGCGCTTACATCAACGTGCGCGCAAAGAATTCTGGGGTTATGCGCCGGACGAAGCGATGACTGCTGAGCAGCTGATCGCCGAGAAATATCACGGCATCCGCCCGGCGCCCGGATATCCGGCGCAACCCGATCACACTGAAAAAGGCACACTGTTCAAGCTGCTGGAAAGCGAGCGCGTCGGCGTGAAGCTGACCGAGAGCTTTGCGATGTGGCCGGGGGCCGCTGTGTGCGGATTGTATTTCAGCCATCCGCAGAGCGCGTATTTCGGTGTCGGCAAAATCGAGCGCGATCAGGTTGAAGATTATGCGCGACGGAAAAACTGGAGCGTTGGCGAGTGCGAGCGATGGCTGGCGCCAATTCTCAATTACGATGTGCACGCTTCGCCCAGCATCGTAGCGGCGTAATTTCGGAAAACAAAACACCGGAGAATTCGCTCTCCGGTGTCTATATCCCTCGGCCGGTTTTACACCGGCAATTTTTCGTTTGGCGTCGTCGTCGGCCTCTTGAACTCAAAATGCCCCGAGCAATATCGCGCCGACGAAAGCAAACACGGCGCATACCGCCAGTACATTCAGCTTCAAGGCAAGGTCCACGGCAGGTGCCTCCCTTGTTGAGGTGATGAAACGCTAGCACACAACGCGAAGGCGTCGATATTGGTCCGTCTCGATCTGGCGAAATTTAGGCGGACGGCTATGCTTGCTGCACATGTCGAGACCAACCGATTGATCGCGCTTCGCAAAAAAACCTTGGGGGAAAAAGATGCGGCAGCGCAAAACTGGTTTGGGTGGTATTTTCGATGACAAATTGGCGACAATCCGCAATAAGTTGTCGGCATCCGGCCACCGGCAAGCAGCCAAACCGGATAACGTAAAATCACAATGTGAGGTCGATCGGAGCTACGGGCTCCATCGTTCTCGCGTAGAAACTTGTGTTTTGGAGGATTCAATGCTGCGTTTGCGCCAAGCTTTACTGGCACTCGCCTTTTGCGCTGCCGCGCTGCTTGCCACGGGGCAACTTGCGCAAATTGTACAAGCGCAAACGCCGGGCCCATCGTGGCCGCAGCGACCTGTCCGCTTCATCATTCCGCTTGGACCGGGATCGGGCGTCGATATCACAGCCCGGCTGCTGGCCGACAAGCTTGCGGCGAAATGGGGTCAGCCGGTGGTGGTCGAAAATCGCCCTGGCGGCGATGCATTCCTCGCGATCACCGCGGTGCTCAATGCGCATGATGACCACGTGTTGCTGTTTGCGCCGGCTTCCACGTTCACGGCGCATTCTTTGTTGCACGAAAAGCTGCCATACGATCCGAAAGACCTCACACCTATCGCGCGCGTGACCAACACACTTATCGCACTCGGCGTGCCGGCCGATCTCAATGTTTCTTCGGTAAAGGAACTGGCCGCCAAAATTAAAGCGGACCCCGGCAAGTTGAATTACGCATCCGTCACCGGCGCCAATGATTTGCTGTTTGCCGCTTGGCTGAAAACCGAAAACCTGGACATGGCCAAGGTCCCCTACAAAGACGCGGTTCAGGCCATCAACGATCTGGCCGAAGGGCGCATCCAAGCCTTCGTCGGTGCCTATGCGATCATGCGGCCGCGCGTGCAGGCCGGTAAGGTCAAGGTGATCGCCTTGACCAATCGGCAACACGCAAAGGCCCTGGATAACATTCCGACTGCGTCGGAATCGGGGTACAAGTCGCTCGAATTTGATGGGCTGGTTGGCTTGTTCGGCCCGCGCGATTTTCCGCCGGCGGTTCGCGACCGTATCGCAGCTGACATTCGCGAAATCGTCAGCGACCCGGACATCGAGGCGAAGTTGAGCGCGACCGGGCAATTGGTCAACCCAGGCACACCGGCCGAATTCGCAACGGCGCTCGATGATCAGCGGGCAACTGTGAAACTGATCGGCGACACCCTCGGTATCAAGCCGGCTTCGCAGTGAAGCTATAGGCCTATCCCTCGATCAGCCGCACGATCGCGTCCGTCGCCCGGCGAACGTGGGGAATCGCAATAAATGCGAGCACCGCAGCGACCGGCCAGCCGGTGAAGAAGGCCTTGAGCCATCGCGGCACAAAGTCGGCGCGAAATCCGATGTTTGTGAAGGTGACGACTCCGCTCACAACGAAGACGATGAGTGCGCTGATGATGACCGGAAAAATAAACCTGGCCTTGCCTTCCATTGCATCCCCCGAACGTATGAGCCCGGACTTGGGAGCCCGGTTTTCGCACCGTCTCATGCGCCAATAAGCGCCCCGCGCGATGTGTAACGAAAGGACCGGGCGGTTCAAGGGCAAAGCTGATTTGGCAAGGAATCCTTATCCTTAACGGAATTGCCGCCAACGGGCGTTGAAGCCTCGTTAAAGAAACTCCTCGCATTTTCGTGGGTATGAAGGGTGGAGTGGGTTTCTATCTCGTCGGCACTGGCGTACTGCTGGCGCTCGCCGGTTGCGGGCGTGGCTTCATGTCGGGCGAACGGGCGCCGTGGCGGCACGAGGCCGAAGTGGCATGCATGAAATCGGGCGCCGTCAAAATTGGCGTGGGCGTCGTTCAAGCCGAGCCGATCGAGGGCCCGGGAATGTGCGGCGCCGATTTTCCGCTCAAGGTTTCGGCATTGGGTGAGAGCAGTCCTCTCGTTGGCTATGCGGACGAATTGCGGCCACCCGGATCAATTCCGACGACGTCCTCGCAGATGCCGCGCTGGCCCATCAACGAGCCGCGTTATGCGCCGCCGGCAGATGTCGCCCCGGTGCCAGTCGAGACGATGCCGCCACGCTCGCAGCAGGCACCGCATTTGCGCTGGGTGCCCGGCCCATCTCCCGCCGAAAGACCAAGCTCAATTGCGCCGGCCGGCCAGCCGATCTCGTTAAGTGCACCGGGTGTGGAACCTGGTGTCACGCCGAGCGCGGCTCCGCTCCCCGACGATATCCCGAACGACGCCGTGCTCCCGCGCCGGCAGGCGCCTGCGGCCTATCCGCAACGTGTCTATGAGACGCCGCCGCTTTATCAACAGCCGCCGCGCACGCCGCCCCTCTTGGGACCTGCACGGACACCTCAAATGAACGGCCCGATCGCACCCGCGACGCTCACGCCTACGGCGACACTCGCCTGTCCAATCGTTTCCGCGCTCGATCGCTGGGTCAGCGACAGTGTGCAACCGGCGGCGGTGAGGTGGTTTGGCGCACCGGTCAGCGAGATCAAGCAAATCTCCTCCTATTCCTGCCGCGGCATGGTCGGCTCCGGCGGTTCAGGCGTTTCCGAGCATGCCTTCGGCAATGCGATTGACGTCGCCGCCTTTACGCTCGCCGATGGGCGACAGATCACGGTGCAGGAGGGCTGGCACGGCACACCGGAAGAGCAGGGCTTCCTGCACGACGTTCATCTGGCCGCTTGCAACAATTTCACGACGGTGCTGGCGCCCGGCTATAACGCGGCGCACTACAATCACATTCATGTTGATCTGATGCGGCGTTCAAGTGGCGATCGTCCGTGCCGGCCGGAGGCGATCTCCGGGGAAGTTGCCGCGGCAAACGCGCGTGCGATCTATGCCGGTAGACAGCGTGGTCCCGCCTATACCGGATCAGTGCTGCGGTCGGTTTTTCGTAAAAACGACAAGGCACCGATTGCTGTCCCCGGAGAGGACGGCGATACCGATTTTGAACATAGCGATGAATTGGTGACCGGTTCAGTGGATAAGACCTGGCACCCGGTCCGCCAGCCAGGCCCTATTGCCCAAGATCGACTAAGCCAACACTAACAACCGTTATTGGTGCACCGCGTCCTGTGTCTGGGGAATAAAGCGGCCCGGCGCGCGGTTCTCTATTGCCGATACGTCATCAACCAACCGCCACTCGAGCGGCGGCAACAAACGGACTGGGGAGGCATCACAATGTCTCGGATCGGATTTTCGAGCATAGCGGCCGGCTTGCTTGGAGCCGCACTAGCGACATCGGCGCTGGCGCAAACAGCGCAGCGGCCGGTTTATGCGACCACCAAGGTCGATGGCACCGATAACGTCTATATCTTCCGCTATGAAAACCATCAGGCGATGTTCGTCGTGACGAAAGCGGGCGTCATTGTCACCGATCTGATCAGTTTACGGAAACCGGCGGCGAAAGCTTACATCGAGGAAATTCGAAAAGTGACTCAGGGGCCGATCAAGTACGTGATTTACAGCCATGCGCACTACGACCACATTGCCGGCGGCAAGCCGTTCAAAGATCTGGGCGCAACCTTTATTGCGCACAAAAACGCAAAGGCCCGCATCCTGGAATCGAAACCGGATGATGTCGTTGTTCCAGATCAAGTCGTCGACAAACAAAAAACAATCAACCTCGGCGGTACCACACTCGAACTTATCTACCTCGGCAAAAATCATTCCGACAGCATGCTGGTGATGCGCCTGCCAAAGGAGAAAATTATATTTACTGTCGATTGGATTCCGCTGGGAGCACTTCAGTTCCGCGAAATGGCAGACACTTATATTCCGGAAATCGAGGAAGGCCTGAAGAAAGTGATTGCGATGGATTGGGACAGGTTGATCGCAGGTCATCCAGGACCCGGCGGACGGCAGATCGGCACCAAAGATGATGCGCGCAACCAGCTTGCCTATCTGCAGGACCTGTCGGCGGCCGTGAAAAAGGCCGTGACCGACGGCAAGAGCTACGCCGACGCTGAAAAAGAGATCAAGCTACCCAAATACGAGAAATGGGGTGGCTATGAGGCCTTTCTACAAATGAACATTGAGCGCTACTACGACTTCCACAATCGCGGCATTTGAAAATCCGGGGGCGATGCGCTTGGCGCGTGTCGCCCTCCGCCGCGCGGACAAAACGATTAAACCGCAGCGTCGATCAGCATCGCGCCGAACAAGATCAGCCCGGCGTCCCTGTTCGACTTGAACAGCCCAAGGCAGTGCGCGGGATCGTCGATGTCGAGCCGCGTCACTTGCCAGGCCAAATGCGCGGCAAAAGCAATCAAGCCAAGCGTAAAGATCAGCCGGCCGCCTGCCATCAGCCCCGCGGCTGCGATGAGCACGACCGCACAAGCATAGAAGCTCGCCAGCATCGGAGCTGTGCGCTCGCCGAACAATAACGCTGTCGATTTGATACCGATCAGAAGATCGTCTTCGCGGTCCTGATGGGCGTAGATTGTATCGTAACCGATTACCCAACAAATCGAGCCGGCGTAAAGCACGAGCGCCGGAAGGTCGAGACGCCCGAAGGCGGCTGGCCAACCCATCAACGCCCCCCAGGAGAAAGCAAGGCCGAGAAAAATCTGCGGCCAATAGGTGATGCGCTTCATAAAAGGATAAACGACGACCACCAACAGGGAGGCGAGACCGGTCACGACCGTGAAACGGTTGAACTGGATGAGGACGAGAAGGCCAACAAGTGCCTGCGCCAGCATGAAAGCGGTGGCCTGCGCGATCGTGACTTGTTTCGACGGAATTGGCCGCGAACGCGTCCGGTCAACGAGGCCATCGAGGTTGCGGTCGACCAGATCGTTCCAGGTGCAGCCGGCGCCGCGCATCGCAAAAGCGCCAATGAAAAACAGGACGATGTGCCAGACGCTCGGAAAGCGCCCCTCATGCATTCCGGCGAGGCCTACCGACCACCAGCATGGCATGAGCAAAAGCCACGAACCAATCGGCCGGTCGAGACGCGCAAGTCTCAGGTAAGGACGAGTGAACGGCGGCGCGAAACCGTCGACCCAATTTCCGGTCGCATCGGAGACGCGTCCCGAGCTCTCGCTCATTTTCCGAGGGGACTGCCGGTCAGAGTGTCGAAGGTACCACGGCCGGTCTTGATGTTATTGGAGTCTGGTACAGGACCGGTGAGTGCATCGCTCAGGCTGGGACCTTGCTGCTGGACCGGCGAGGCGGCCGCCTGGCAGATTCTGGTGCGTACCTCGGACATTTTGGAAACGCTCTGCTTCAGGTTGACGGCGACCTGCGGAGGGATGCCGCACCATACCGAATTGTCGGTGGCGTATTTGAGCATCTTCGATTGAGCAGCGACGAACACACCGAACAATTGGCAGGCCTCTTTTGGCGTGGCTTTGCGGTCGTTGGCGGCCTTGATTGCCATGCCTTTCTTTTCTGCATCGTCACGCAGTTTGAAGAATTCCTGGACGCAAGGCGGCACTTGCTCTTGCTGCGGCGGCGCCGCCGCCGGTGCTGTCTGAAATTGCGCATTGGCCGTCCCGGCGCACAGCGGAATCATGCACACGGCGAACAATGCCCGGCGCAAGCTCATGGACTGACGTCTCCCTTCGCCCGCGCATTATATCAGCCGGACGGTTCTGGGGTGGCTTATAACAGCCCGATTGCGTCGGGAAGGCGGCAAGGGGAGGTGGGTCAAAAGGCCCTCGCGAAGCCTCGCCAGACCGCGTAAATCGGTGCTTGGCGCCGCCTGTGCCACGGTTAATCCATGCCGCATTACGACTTTCGCACCCCTCGCCTCTATGTTGATGCGCCGTTGACCGGTGGTGGCGAAGTCTTGCTCGACCGGGACCAGGCAAACTACCTGCTGAATGTGCTCCGGCTGAAACGCGGCGATAGGGTCCTGCTGTTCAATGGCCGCGACGGCGAGTGGGAAGCCAGTCTTGCATCCGCCGCGAAACGAGCGGTCGTCGCCGCGATAAGCGTTCGTGCGCGCGCCCAACCGCCAGGCCCCGATCTGCATTTTCTGTTCGCGCCGCTCAAGCATGCGCGGCTCGATTACCTCGTGCAAAAGGCGGTGGAGATGGGCGTGTCGCTCCTCCAGCCGGTGATCACGCGGCACACCCAGGTCGCGCGCGTCAATCTGGACCGAATGCGCGCCAACGCCATCGAGGCCGCCCAGCAGTGCGGAGTTTTGACAGTTCCGCATGTGGCCGAGCCAATACCATTCAGCCGTATTGCGGACGATGCGGACCGCCTCTTGATATTTTGCGATGAAGATGCCGACGTGAGGGACCCGGTTGCAGCGCTGATTGGAGTCCGGAGTAGTCCGGCTCAGCCGCTGGCCGTTTTGATCGGTCCAGAAGGCGGCTTTGCCGAAGAGGAGCGGTTGGCCCTGCACAAGCTGACAAAGGTTGTTCGAATTGCGCTTGGCCCTCGCATCCTTCGCGCAGACACGGCCGCGGTGGCGGCGCTCACATTGGTCCAGTCTGTTCTGGGAGACTGGCGCGGTTCGGATTGAGCGCCCGACCGGCACCGCCATAGCTTCGGCAGTGTTGACGACGGCGTGCCAAACTAGTGTATCAATCCGGGTGTGCCGGGCAAAACCTGTGCTAAACTCGCCAATAGTTCGGGGAGCTCACTTATGACGGCTGGGTCTTATCGTCTTCGAGATTTCGCGATTGCCGCCCTGATTGCAATCGGCGCAGCCACGCCTGCCGCCGCAGCAAGCTGGGTGGAAAAGGGCATTTACCTGATCGGCCCGCGCTATGACGGTGTCCTGCCGCCGTGCGAGGCCGCCCTCGATACCATCGCCTCGCGGTTTGGTCAGAAGGAAGGCCGCTTCTGGAATTCCGACCTGCAAATCGTAGGCTTCGACCGGGTCCGCGAAATTGCATTCCGGCCTTGGGCACCGCAGACCATCCCGCGCCGTTTTTGCACCGCCGTGGCCAATGTCAGTGATGGACGCCAGCACACCGTCAACTACTCGATCGGCGAAGACGCCGGGATGATCGGGATGACCTGGGGGGTGGAATGGTGCCTGGTCGGGCTCGACCGCAACTGGGCCTATAACCCCGCCTGCAAAATGGCGCGGCCGTAGGCAAACGCTTGCCGATTGATCACCATTTATTCTAATTTGTTCTTGAATTGTTCTCGTTATTGGGGTATCCCTCATAGGGAACCGTTGCGCCGGATCAATTTCCGATTTGTTCTCGTGTTCACGTGAGGGCGTCCATGAGCCGTCATTGCATTCACCGGTTGGCGCATATTGCCGCCGTGGCTTTCAGCTTCACCTTTGTTTTCGCCATCGTCGCACTCGCTCAAGACCGTCGTCAGGGTGAACCGGGCCAATTCGATTTCTATGTTTTGGCGCTGTCTTGGTCGCCGTCTTATTGCGAGGCCGCGCAGGACCGCGCTCCCAACCGGGCCCCAGACCAGCAATGTGCCGGCCGGCCTTTTGCGTTCGTGGTGCACGGGCTCTGGCCGCAATACGAGCGGGGCTTCCCGTCCTACTGTCAGGTGCCGGCTCCGAGGCTTGATCGCGGCATCGTCGGAAGCATGCTTGATCTGATGCCGAGCCCACGTCTGATCTTCCATGAATGGGATCAGCACGGGAGTTGTTCCGGTCTCTCACCGCATGGCTACTTCGAAATCGTACGCAAAGCTCGGGCGCTGGTGAAGATTCCGTCAGATTATCTGGACCTCGATAAACCGATCATCGTGACGCCTGGCGAGGTGGCCGAGGCTTTCGCAAAAGCCAATCCGGGGCTTTCGCGCACGGGGATGGCCGTTTCCTGCGACAGGAAGCGGCTCACAGAAGTGCGGGTGTGCCTCAGCAAGGATTTTTCATTCCGCGATTGTCCTGAAATTGCAGGCCGTGCCTGCCGTCAGGATAGCATCGCGATGCCTGCCGTACGTGGCGGATGAGCGCGCCTGAGATTCCTGTACGCAGCTTGTGGCATAAGCTCGGCTAGCCGGCCGTGACCGGCCGTCGTGCGGAGCTGACAAGTCCGACAGTGAACTACCACCACGAATTCCACGCCGGTAATTTCGCCGATGTGTTCAAGCACGCGGTGCTTTGCCGCATCCTGCACCATTTGCGGGCCAAGCCGGCTGCATTCCGTGTGATCGACACGCATGCCGGTGCCGGCCTGTACGATCTGACCAGCGACGAAGCGACCCGCGGAGGCGAATGGCACGCCGGCATCGAGAAGCTTCTCACGGCGCAACTGCCCGAAACCGTCGCAACGTTGCTTGCCCCTTACCTCGACGTGATCGGCGCGCTCAATGAACGTGGACGGCTCCGCGTTTATCCCGGCTCTCCGGCACTCGCACGCGCATGGCTTCGCCCGCAGGACCGCTTGACGGCCTGCGAGCTTGAGCCCGCGACTGCGGCTGCATTAACGCGCAATTTGCGCGGCGATATTCGTATCAAGACGCTGACAATCGACGGCTGGACGGCGCTAAACGCTTATGTGCCGCCGAAAGAACGTCGCGGCCTGGTGCTGGTCGACCCGCCGTTCGAGGCGGACAATGAATTCTCACGCCTCGCCAGCGGTTTTGCGGCTGCACACAGGAAATGGGCAACCGGCATATACGCCCTCTGGTATCCCATCAAAGGGCGCGTCGAAGCGGATGCCCTTGCCAAGCGGCTCCGTCGGCTGGGGCCCGCCAAGGCCCTCCGGGTTGAGATCTTGATAGCGCCTCTCGGCGACCCAAACCGGCTCAACGGTGCTGGAATGATCGTGATTAACCCACCTTGGCCCTTGGAAAGCGAGCTTAAGGCCCTCCTGCCAGTCCTTGCTGACGTACTCGCGCACCAGGGTAAGGGCGGATTCCGCCTCGATTGGCTCGCCGGGGATGGAGCGCCCGGCTCTCAATGATCGTTGGGCCTCTTTCCACAGACCCGCAGTTGGTGTGTAGTTCGACGCTGGCAGTGACGTTCCGCCTCCTGTGGGGGCCGGCGGAGTTGACTGAGGCCTGTTCGGCCGACGCTTTCCCCGATTGTGAATGTCCAGCCGAGCTGTCGCGCGTGGGGCCGGCAGCGGAGCAATGGGGGAGAGGAGTTTTCCCGATGGCGCAAACGGGTGTCGTGAAATTCTTCAATGGCGAACGTGGCTATGGCTTCATTAAACCGGATGACGGCGGGCGTGACGTGTTCGTTCACATCACCGCAGTCGAACAAGCCGGACTGAAGGGCTTGAATGAGGGGCAGCGTATAAGCTTCGACGTTGAACCGGACAAAAAGGGCAAAGGTCCAAAAGCCGTTAATCTGGTTGTCACCGGATAATTATTCCGCGCAATGATTGGTGCTCGGCAAATCGGAGCGCTGATTTGCGATGGCACCGAAGACAAAAGCCCCGGAGTTTTACTCCGGGGCTTTTCTTGTTGCGTAAGGTGCGCCCTCAGAAGCGATAGTTCAAACCGGCGCGCACAATGTTGGTCGTGAACTTTGAATCGGAACCGAGGACCGATCCGCCGCGGCCGAGATCGACATAGAGATATTCGACCTTGGCAGTCCAGGGTCCAGCGATCGCCGCTTCGAGGCCGGCGCCCGCCGTCCAACCGGCTTTGGTGTCGTTCGCGCTGCCGATTCCGGCAATCGATGTCTTGATCTCGCCGACCGCGAGGCCGCCGGTTACGTAAGGCATGAATCGATCGAAGGCATAACCGAGGCGGCCGCGTGCGGTGCCGAGCCAATCGTTGCGCGTTTCGCAACTCGTGATAATGGCCGTGCCGCAAACTGAGCTGCCGCGGATATTGCTCCAGTCGATATCGCCCTCGACGCCGAATACGACCTGGTTCATTTGCCAGTTGTAGCCGACGGTGCCGCCGACGAGACCGCCGGACGTATTGAACGAACCCGACGCAAATGGATCCGAGAAATTGGAACGGCCCCAGCCGCCGCCGCCGTTGATACCGACGTAGAAGCCGGTCCAATTGTACGGAGCATTGTAGGCCGGAGCTTTCATCGGCATGGCCTGGCGCCGCGCAATGTCAGCGGCGTTCGCCGCTCCCATCATCGTTACAGTAGCGAACGCAACGACGCCCGCCGAAATCAAACGCTTCATTTCTAAAACCTCCGTCACACTACCCACCCACCCCTTCAGTAGTGCCGGATAACTATTCAGAATTGCTTTCACGTCTAGTGCGGAAAAGGCACACTCGAAAACTACTTGCCGATGCGTCGTCTCACTTCAACCGATGAATTGACACTTTGTTGCCGCGATTATTTTTGATCTCGACAGCTGTTGTGGAAAAACATTTTAAGAGACTGAGCGGCGAGAAATAACGACGTACAAAAGTATGAAGCCCGCGCGCGCCGCAGTTCAAAAAATAAAAAACCCCGGAGTTTAGTTTCCGGGGTTTCTAGTGACGTGCGTTTTAGCGCGATCAGAAGTGATAGTTTACGCCGAGGCGCAGATAATTCGCCTGCAATCCGTTATCGACTCCGGTGAGCGAAAAGGAGCGGTTGCCAAGATCCATATAAAGATACTCGACCTTCGCCGACCAGTTTGGCGCGAAGCCGAATTCCAGGCCCGCGCCACCGGCCCAACCGACGAGGGTCTTGCTCTCGTCGAGGCCGCCGAACTGTGCTTTGAGGTCGCCATAAGCCAGGCCGAAGGTGCCATACAGCAGCATGTTGTTGATCGCGAAACCGGCGCGACCGCGCAGTGTGCCAAACCATGGATTGGAGAATTTGTAAGGGGCGAACGTGTCGTCTGCTGCGCTGCCTTGGAAATCGGTTTCGGCGCCGAACACGACCTGCCCAACTTGCCAATTATATCCGATTTGTGCACCGCCCGCGATGCCGCTTGGGTCTATGTTGCTATTGGTGACCTTGCCCCATTCGTAACCCAGGTTGAGGCCGGCGTAGAAGCCGGTCCAGTTGTAGATGCTGGCCGGCGGCGGTGCGTAGTACGGCGCGGGACTACGCGGGAGATCCGCGGCGCCTGCCGAACCTGCGGCGGCAATCGCGCTTGCCACAGTCATCGCGAGGATTGTCTTTTTCATCTTACCCTCCACATAACTCCCGCTTCCTGCGCGGTATGGATGCGCAAAACATGGAGCGGACGCGCCGGTGCACCGGCGGAAGTTCGACATTTTCGTGGAAGATTTATCGGGCCTTTTAAGTTAAACGGTTATGAACCACTAATCATTGGCGGCCGGTATCCCTAAAGAACTCTTATTTTTAGATGCTTTCCTGGGATTCTGTTTACCATGCAAGTTGAGGCCGCATTTACTATAACGTTGAGGCGGCTCGCCGCCCGCGCGTCAGCAGTACGAAGCGCTGGCAAGTTTGCAATCAAGACAGGCCGCACGGATGGCAGGGGATGGCGGACGCTACAAAAAATACACCGCGTTTGGCGCTGATCACCGGCGCAGCTCGCCGGATCGGAGCGACAATCGCGCTTACATTGGCGCGCGCCGGCTACGCAGTCGTGCTGCACGCCAACCACTCGCGTGAAGACGCCGAGAGGCTTGCCGCTACGATCATGGGTTCGGGCGGGCGAGCCTGCGTAGTGCTCGCTGATCTCGCCGACCACGAGGCGGTGCGGGGGCTTATTCCTTCAGCGGCGGCGTTCGGCCAACTGTCGCTTCTGGTGAATAATGCCGGCGAGTTCGAGCCAGACGACATCGAAACTCTCTCGCACGCTCGCTTCCAGCGCGCTGTGGCGGTCAACCTTGCGGCACCGCTATTTCTTTCGCAGGCTTTCGCCGCGCAGGCGCCGGCAGGCGTCGATGCCTCAATCGTCAATATAGTCGACCAGCGCGTTCTCAAGCCGAACCCGCGGTTTTTCTCTTATACCCTGAGCAAAAGCGCCCTCCACACCGCCACCGTTACGCTGGCTCAGGCATTGGCTCCGAAACTTCGGGTTAACGCAGTGGCGCCTGGTCCTACGCTACCAAGTGCGCGCCAGACTCAGGCCCAATTCTCCGCGCAGTCAGAAAGTCTGCCGCTTCAACGCGGGCCGCGACCCGATGACATCGCCGCTGCGGTGCTCTATCTGGCCCAGGCCCGAAGTGTCACCGGTGTCACAATTCCTGTCGACGGTGGGCAGCATTTGTCCTGGCGTACAGCTGACAGCGAGGTCGTGGAGTAGCGTGCACACGCGCGCGCACTATCTTCATTCCCATGAACGGCACCAATAAAGACATCGATCCGGCAAGCGAGTTGCGCGAGGAGGACGAGGAGCCTTCCCTGCCGGAGATGGAGCTTGAAAATACATCGACTGGCACGCTCGCCGCGGGCCGTGCCGCAATCATGCATTTTGCCAAATTGGCGCCGTCTGCGCCCGGCGTATACCGCATGATCGATTCCCACGGCGACGTGCTCTATGTCGGCAAAGCCAAAAATATCAAAAAACGAGTAACGGCTTACGCGCGGCCGACCGGTCACGACAACCGGATTGCGCGAATGATCGCGGCAACGGCGACGCTGGAATTCGTTACCACCAAGACGGAAACGGAAGCGTTGCTGCTTGAGGCCAATCTGATCAAGCGCTTGCGGCCTCGCTTCAACGTCCTGTTACGCGACGACAAGTCGTTCCCCTACATCCTGATCACCTCAGATCATTGGGCGCCGCAAATACTGAAACATCGCGGTGCACGCACGCGAGCGGGCCACTACTATGGGCCGTTCGCTTCCGCCGGCGCGGTCAACCGCACGATCAATGCGCTTGAGCGCGCGTTTCTGCTACGATCATGTTCGGATTCATACTTTGAGGCGCGGACGCGGCCGTGCCTCCTGTATCAGATCAAGCGTTGCTCGGCCCCCTGCACACGCGAGATCGATTTTGCGGGCTATACTGAGCTGGTGCACGAAGCCAATGAATTCCTCTCCGGCCGCAGTCGGTTGGTGCAGAAGGAATTGGGCGGCGAAATGGACAAGGCGTCCGCTGCACTCGATTTTGAGCGTGCGGCGATTTATCGCGACCGTCTGTCTGCGCTGTCGGCAATCCAGTCGCACCAGGGGATTAATCCCCGTAGCCTCGAAGAGGCCGACGTCTTTGCCGTGCATCAGGCCGGCGGCTATTCGTGCGTCGAGGTCTTTTTCTTCCGCACGGGGCAAAACTGGGGTAACCGCGCTTACTTCCCAAAAGCTGACCGCGCGATCGGAGCAAAAGAAGTATTGAGTGCGTTTCTGGCGCAGTTCTATGACGACAAGCCCCCGCCGCGGCTCATTCTCGTTTCGCACGAGTTTGAGGAGCGTGCATTGCTCGCCGAAGCACTCACCGCAAAATCCGGACGCAAGGTTGAAGTCAGCGTGCCGCAGCGCGGTGAGCGCAAAGAGCTGGTGCAACATGCGCTGGCCAACGCGCGCGAGGCGCTGGCGAGAAAGCTCGCCGATACATCCTCACAGCAGAAATTGCTTGGCGTGTTGACGGAAACCTTCGCGCTTGCGCGCGTGCCGCGCCGTATCGAAGTTTATGACAATAGCCACATCGCCGGCAGTAATCCGGTGGGCGCTATGATCGTTGCCGGGCCGGAAGGCCTTCGCAAAAACCAGTATCGCAAGTTCAACATCCGTTCGGCCGATCTAACGCCCGGAGATGATTACGGTATGATGCGGGAAGTCTTGCAGCGCCGCTTCAAACGGTTGCTCGCCGAAAACCCGCGCGGCCCGATGAGCGAGATTCTCACGGCCGCCTTCAAAGGCGATGACGAAGATCAACCTTGGCCTGATCTGGTTCTGATCGATGGTGGGCAAGGCCAGCTCAAGGCTGCGCAAGAGACACTGAGCGCGCTTGGCGTCACCGATCTGTCGCTCGTCGCCATCGCGAAGGGCCCTGATCGGGATGCGGGCCGGGAGACTTTCTTCATGCCAGGGCGGGAGCCATTCAAGCTGCCGCCGCGCGATCCCTTGCTCTATTTCATCGAAAGGTTGCGCGACGAAGCCCATCGGTTCGCTATCGGTTCGCACCGGGTGCGCCGCAAGAAAGACATCCGCGAGGCCGGTTTGCAGGAAATTCCCGGAATTGGCCCCACCCGCAAGCGGGCACTGCTACGCCACTTTGGCACTGTGAAAGCGATCGAGCGGGCGAGCCTGCCCGATCTCGCTCAGGTACCCGGAATTAATGCGGAAACCGCTCGAAAGATATATGAGTTCTTCCACGAGTCAGCGGTTCACTAGACGGGAAGCAATAATGATCATTGAGCGGCAGGAAGATGTTACCAAAGTCGTGACCGAGGCCTTCAAAAACACGCAACCTCCGCGCCTGCGGGAAATTCTGGTTTCACTGGTTCAGCACCTGCACGCGTTTGCGCGCGATGTTCATCTTACAGAAGAGGAGTTCGAGAAAGCGGTGCAATACGTCGCCAAGCTCGGACAGAAAACCGACGACAATCACAACGAAGTCGTGTTGATGTCGGGCTCACTCGGATTCTCGACGCTGATCTGCCTTCTCAATAATGGCAACAATGGTCAGACCGAGACCACCGCGAATTTGCTCGGGCCGTTCTGGCGCATGAATTCGCCGCGCACGGAAAGCGGCGCCTCAATCGTGCGCTCGCCGACGCCGGGGCCGGCCCTGTTCGTCGACTGCTGGGTCAAGGACCAGAACGACAGGCCGATCGCCGGGGCGGAAGTCGACATCTGGCACTCATCCCCGGAGGGCTTCTACGAGCAGCAGGATCCCAAGCAGGCGCCAATGAATTTACGCGGTAAGCTCATGACGGACGCGCAGGGTCATTTCAGCTTCCGCAGCGTAAAACCGGCGGGCTACCCGATTCCGATTGACGGACCTGTTGGCGATCTCGTACGCGCCACCGGCCGACACCATTATCGGCCCGCGCATTTGCACTTTCTGATCTTCAAGGAAGGCTTCAAGACCCTGATCTCGCAGGTCTATGTCAATGACGACGAGAAACTCGAGACCGATGTGCAATTCGGTGTCACTCGCGCCCTTGTGGGCAATTACGTACGCCACGATGGGCCAGCGCCGGCGGGCAATGTGAAGGGCGAATGGTACTCGCTCGATCAGACTTTCGTGATGGAGTCTGGCAAAAGCCGCCTGCCCAAGCCGCCAATCCAATAGGCATTGCATAATCAACGGTGATTTGATGCCGACCGCCGGTTGACCTGACCGCGGCGCGGGTGTTCTTTTCCGACATGAATGCCTTCAGTTCCCGACCGCTGCCGGCGCGCCCGCTCGCGCTGCCGAACCTCCTGACCTATGCGCGGATCGCCGCCGTACCGGTGGTGGTAGGCCTGATGTATTGGCAGAGCATATTCGACGGCCCGTTGTGGCTGCGTTGGGTGGCACTGACGATTTTCATCTCGGCCGGTGTCACTGACATTCTCGATGGCTATTTTGCCCGTAGTTGGGGGCAGCAGTCCTCGCTTGGCCGGATGCTCGATCCGATCGCCGACAAGTTGCTGGTGGCGTCCTGCCTGCTGATGCTGGCGGCAGAGGACACCATCCGTGGCTGGACGCTGCTGGCCGCGGTCGTCATCTTATGCCGCGAAATCCTTGTGTCGGGTCTGCGCGAGTATCTCGCCGAACTACGGGTTGGTGTGCCTGTCACGCGGCTTGCCAAGTGGAAAACCAGCGCACAGATGGTCGCCATCGGGTTTTTGATCGCAGGCGAGGCCGGCGACAAAATCGTGCCCGTCGTTACCCAGGTGGGGATTTTGCTGCTGTGGCTGTCGGCGATCCTCACGCTCTATACCGGCTGGGACTATATGCGGGCGGGCTTGCGCTATATGATTGATGAATGACCTTGAAATTGCGCTATTTCGCCTGGGTGCGCGAACGCATCGGCAAGCCTGAGGAAATCATCGAAGTCCCATCGAGCATCGCCACAGTCGGCGAGTTAATGATGTGGCTTGCCTCGCGCGGGGAAGAATACGCCTCCGCTTTCAAAAATCTGAATGTCATCCGCGCCGCCATTGATCATCAGCACGTGCGGCCCGATGCCGCGATCAAGGATGCTGGCGAAATCGCATTTTTCCCGCCCATGACAGGCGGATAGCCTCGCCGCCACCGGCGGGCTACATTGTGAGCATGACAGCGACTGTGCGCTTGCAGCGAGAGCCATTTGACGCCGCCGCGGAAACGGCGAAGCTTTCGCGCGGCCGCACCGATATTGGCGCACTCGTGACGTTCACCGGGATTTGCCGCGGCACCGAGAACGGTGAGCCGATCGCTGCCCTCACGCTTGAGCACTATCCCGGCATGGCCGAAGCCGAGATCGAACGCCACGTTACGCAAGCGACCGAGAAATGGCCGTTATTGGGCGTGACGGTGATTCACCGCTACGGACGCATGGTGCCGGGCGAAGACGTCGTGCTGGTAGCGACGGTGTCTTCCCATCGCGAAGCGGCATTCGCGGCGGCGGAATTTTTGATGGATTACCTGAAGACACGTGCGCCGTTCTGGAAACAGGTCGAGAAAGCTGGCGGGAAAAGCTGGGTCGACGCCAAAGCGGCGGATGATGCGTCTGCCGAACGTTGGACGGTGCGGCAACATGAAACGGCGGAGTGAACGCACGTGGTGCGCGCGCCGAAGGGGACTTTGATTCCAATCGTGATTGCGGCAGCCGCGGTCGCGGCGCTTTGTGGCCGCTCATCGATCGCCGCGGAAGTCGCGTATTTCGAGGTACCCCGCGGCGCGCATCCGCACGACGTGGCGCCGGCGCCGGATGGCAGTGTCTGGTATACCGCTCAATCCCAAGGCGCTCTCGGCATTTTAAATCCGAAGACCGGACATGCGGTCCAAATTTCGCTTGGCAAGGGCGCCGCGCCACATGGCGTTATCGTCGGCCCTGATCGTGCTGCCTGGATCACTGAAGGTGGACAGAACGCGATTGCACGCTTCGACCCTGCGACAAAAGCCGTTAAACTTTTCGCGCTTCCGAAAGAATTTCCCGACGCCAATCTCAACACCGCGACCTTCGATCGCAAAGGCATTCTTTGGTTCACTGGCCAGAATGGCGTCTATGGGCGTGTCGACCCAGCAAGCGGAAAAGTCGAGGCCTGGAAAGCCCCAAAAGGCGCGGGGCCTTACGGCATCACAACGACGCCAAACGGTGATGTCTGGTACGCCTCGCTTGCGGGCGATCACATCGCCAAGATCGACACTGTCAGCGGCGATGCCCTGGTCGTCCCGCCACCCCGGGCCGGCGTCGGCCCGCGGCGCATCTGGTCGGATTCCAAAGGGCTGTTATGGGTGAGCCTCTGGAACAGCGGAGAACTCGGCCGATACGATCCGATGAATAAAGCTTGGAAAGTTTGGAGCCTGCCCAAGAGCAAGGGCGGTTGTTACGCAGTCTATGTCGATAGCAAAGACAAAGTGTGGGTGTCCGATTTCCTCGCCAATGCCATCCTGCGATTCGATCCTGCGACCGAGACGTTCGAAAATTTTCCGAGCGACAGGCGCGGCGCTTCGGTGCGTCAATTACTCGGTCGGGCGGGCGAGGTGTGGGGTGCCGAATCCGGAGTCGACCGGCTGGTCGTCGTGAAGGACTGATGGCGGCAGGATAGCCCGATGCCGTTCGATTTGACCTTTAGTCGCCGGCAAATGCTCCATCTCATCGGTGGCGGCGCAGCATTGGCCGCGGGAATAACGCCCGGTCTAGGCGCCGAAGCGCGCATCGGCAGGCTCATTGATGAAGCCCGCGGAAAAGGCCCGGTTTCGCAGAGGATTGAATACATTTCCGGCGCGCTTCGTGGCTCGCGCTACGAAGGCTACACACTGGTCGGGGGGCCAGGTCGCCCAGAGAAATTTGTCGTGCGCGACGATGCCTTCGACTGCGTTACTTATTGCGAAACCGTGCTCGCTGCCGCCATCGCGGGCAACCCCGGAGAATTCGATTCAGTGCTGCGAATGATCCGTTACCACAACGGCATCGTGAGTTGGAGCGAACGCAATCACTATTTCTTCGAGTGGGGCCAGCACAATATCGAAAATAATATTTGCCGCCCGGTCACCATGGACGGATCGATGAAGATCGAGAAGACCGTCTTTTGGCACAAAGAACTCGGCAGACGGCGTTTTTCAATCGACGTGATGCCTCGTGCGGTGTTTTTGGCCGGCAAGCGACAGCTTACCAATGGCGATATCGTCGGCTTTATCACGCAGCGGACGAATCTCGATTATTTCCACGTCGGCTTCATCGCCTTCAGTCGCGACGGAGACTTAATGCTGCGGCACGCGTCGCAAAGCCGCCACCGCGTGCTTGACGAACGCATGGACCATTTCGTCGCAGTCAATCGCGTCCGTTATGTCACGTTGTTGCGGCCGCAGGAGCCGCACGCAGTCGCCGTGAAGAGCCCCTAAGCGGCGGCGGCCTTCGGCTTCACTTCGGCTGTGTAGTCGTCCATCAGTGTCTTGGTGATGCCGCCGGGATTGAAATTCCAGTGCGTAACCTCGGCAACAGCAGTAACCTCCGCCGCCGAGCCGGTGATGAAGCACTCGGAAAAGCCGGCGAGTTCTTCAGGCATGATGCGGCGTTCGATCACCTCGAACCCGCGTTTGCGTGCCAACCCGATCACCGTTTGCCGGGTGATGCCATCGAGGAAACAATCGGCAATTGGCGTGTGGATCTTGCCGTCCTTCACGAAGAAAATATTTGCGCCGGTGCATTCCGCGACACGGCCTTCCCAGTCCAACATCATTGCGTCGGCATAGCCTTTGCGCTCCGCCCGGTGCTTTGAGATCGTGCAGATCATATAAAGCCCGGCGGCCTTGGCGAGCGACGGCGAGGTCTTCGGATCGGGCCGGCGATATTCGGCAAGGTCGAGCCGAATGCCCTTTAGCCGCTGTTCGGGGTCGAAATAGCTCGGCCATTCCCAGCTCGCGATGGCAAGATGGATGGTGTTGCTCTGCGCCGAAACGCCCATCATTTCGGAGCCGCGCCAAGCAACCGGACGGACATAGGCCTCCTTCCGTCCGTTCTTGTCGACCACCATCTTTTTGGCGGCGACGATCTCGGCGACGGAATAAGGGATCTCGAAATCGAGGATGTTGGCGGAACGCTTTAGACGCTCGGCATGTTCGGTGGACTTGAAGACTTGGCCGCCATAGGCGCGTTCGCCTTCGAAGACACAGCTGGCATAGTGGAGGCCATGGCTCAGCACATGGAGGTTGGCCTCGTTCCATGGCACGAGCTTGCCGTCGTACCAGATGACCCCTTCAAGCCGGTCATAGGATTGGGCAGCCATTGTCTCCTCCTTCACCGCACTTGGCAGACGCGTTCCGCCGCTGTGATGGCGCATTTTTTGCGCCTATTCCAATACTTTGCGTCCCCGGGCAACACCCGGTATGAATTGACTGACCGGTACGGACAGCGTCCAGCTCACCAACAGGAGCCTAGAACTGCGCGTTTCCGCACGATCCTTTCGTCCATAGCGGTGTTTTTGTAACATAAAACCAAAATATGTCAACATGGCTGACATAAATGTGAACAGCAAAACCGCGGCCGCCAGCGCAAGCCTCGTCGACCGTCCCGCAGCCGGTCCATCGTCGACGGGGGCAGCCGAGCCGGTCTGGGACATTATCGAGTTGCTGTTCTTCGCCTATCGAGATTTCGTCGGTGACCCTGACGAGGTGCTGCTCAAGCTGAGCTTTGGCCGCGCGCACCACCGCGTGCTTCATTTCGTGAACCGCAATCCAGGCATGAAGGTTGCCGATCTGCTCGAGATCCTCAACATCACCAAACAGTCGCTCGGTCGGGTGCTCAAGCAATTGGTCGATCAAGGTTACGTGCTGCAAAAAGAAGGTGCGCAAGACCGCCGCCAACGGCTGCTGTACGTAACGCCGAAAGGCGAGGCATTGGCCCTCAAGCTTGCCAACCTGCAGACGCAAAGAATCAATCGCGTGTTTGGCGAGCTCGGGCCTAACGCTCACGAAGCGGCGCGCCGGTTCCTTACGTCCATGATCGATACCGACAATCGCGACAGCGTGTTGCGCCTTATTACGCGCGCCGACCGTGCACCGAAGACACGAGGTTGATTTGACGGCAGGAGCCTCGGCGATGACTTTGCCCGCCACGCTTCCCGACGATGCGCCGCATCTGCTGGTGGTCGACGACGACCGCCGTATACGCGACCTGCTCTCACGCTTTTTGAGCGGGGAGGGTTATCGCGTAACCACGGCTGAGACCGCGATGGATGCTCGCGCGCAGCTGAAAGGCCTCAGTTTCGATCTCCTCATCCTCGACGTGATGATGCCCGGCGAATCCGGGTTCGATCTTGCTAAAGCGATCCGCGGCGATTCCAACGTGCCGATCCTGATGCTGACAGCGCGGGATGCCGCCGAGAGTCGTATCCGCGGGCTGGAAATGGGCGCGGACGATTATTTGTCAAAACCTTTCGAGCCGCGTGAGCTATCGCTGCGCATCGCCAATATCCTCAAACGCGCGCAGCCGGCGCCGCAGCCGGTTGTGGAATCCGTGCGCTTCGGGCCATTTGTTTATCATCTGGCGCGTGGCGAATTGCGCAAAGGCGAGGAGATTATCCGACTGACCGACCGCGAGCGCGAGATGCTGCGTATCCTTGCCGGCACACCCGGCGAAACCGTGCCGCGCCTGTCGCTCGCAGGTGATGGCGGCTCGGTGAGCGAGCGAGCTGTAGACGTCCAGGTCAACCGCCTTCGCCGGAAGATCGAGCGCAATCCTGCTAATCCGCTATTCGTGCAGACCGTGCGTGGGATCGGCTATCGATTGGTGATCACCACGTGACCAGTCTCGATATCAGCAACGGCGTTCGGACCGCGCTTGTGCGGCTGCGTGAGGCTTGGGAATGGTACGACGCCATTCCGCCCGTGCGCAGAATTCATAGCGCGCTTGGTCAGGTTGCAGACGGCTGGCGCAAGATCGGCCGCTGGCTGAACAGCGTAATGCCGAAAGGGCTGTATGCCCGCGCGTTGCTGATCATCATTGCTCCTATGGTGATCCTGCAGTCGGTGGTCGCCTTCGTGTTCATGGAGCGCCATTGGAATGTTGTCACTCAGCGGCTTTCTGCGAGCGTGGTGCAGGACATCGCTGCATTGATCGATATCTATCGGGGCTATCCGCAGGATGCCGACAAGGCACAGATCCGCCGCATCGCGCAGGAGAGGCTCGGCCTCGTGGTTGATTTCCTTCCGCTGACCGATATGCCGCCGCCTGGGCCTAAGCCATTCTTTTCATTGCTGGATCAGGCTCTATCGGACGAGTTGCGCAGACAGATTGGACGCCCGTACTGGATCGATACTGTCGGAAAATCCGCGCTTCTCGAAGTCCGCGTCCAACTCGACAACAACGTGATGCGGGTGTTCGCACGGCGCAGTGCCGCTTACGTGTCCAATTCGGAGATCTTCCTGCTCTGGATGGTTGGCACTTCAACGGTTTTGTTGATCGTCGCCATCATCTTTCTACGAAATCAGATCAAGCCGATTTTGCGGCTCGCTGATGCCGCCGAAAGTTTTGGCAAGGGACGCGAAGTGCCGAACTTCCGCCCTCGCGGTGCGCGTGAAGTGCGGCGCGCGGCGGCAGCATTCATCGAAATGAAAACCCGCATCGAGCGGGCGATGGAGCAGCGCACGGCGATGCTTGCAGGCGTGTCGCACGATCTGCGCACGGTGCTTACGCGCTTCAAACTCGAGCTCGCCTTGATCGAGGACTCGCCGGAAGTCGATGCCATGAAGAAGGACATCGACGAGATGGCCCGCATGCTGGAAGCCTATTTGGCCTTCGCCCGCGGCGACACCGGCGAGATCGCAGCACCGACCGACATGGCGGAATTCCTGGAAGAACTAAGACTGGATGCCGAACGCCACGGCCATACGACCGACGTCGTGTTTCACGGACCACCGATCGTCACAGTTCGGCCGGCCGCGTTTAAGCGTTGTCTTGGAAATCTGGTGTCGAACGCCGCACGTTTTGCACCCTCGATTTCGATCACCGGCCATCGTGACCATCGCTACCTGACTGTGACCGTTGACGACGACGGGCCGGGTATTCCCGCCGAGATGCGCGAAGAAGTGTTCAAGCCGTTTCTGCGGCTTGACGATGCGCGCAACCAAGACGAGGGGGGCACCGGATTGGGACTCGCAATCGCGCGCGACATTGCCCGATCGCACGGTGGCGACATCACGCTCGGCGACAGCCCGCTTGGCGGCCTGCGCGCATCCGTACGCGTTCCAGTCTAGGCGACCTCGGCCTCCTCGTTGCGCATACGACGACGCCGGCGCGGCCCGCGCAGCACGCACCTCGGAAGAGCACAAAGGTCATCAAGAAATCCGGCCCAGCGTTCGCCACTGGCAAGGCCACGATCGAGTGCCGCCATGGTGCGGTCGAGGCCCTCTTCCTCGTCATCGATCCATACCGACAACACGCGTGCGAACATGAGAGCGGCACCTTGCGCGCGCAACGCGCCGCGTGGACCCGACGCGCGGATTCCCGCGGTTTCGAGCATCCAATGTTGCGATCGCACCGCCATGGCGTTGAGTGCAAAGGCGAGGCCCGGATTGCGCCGCGCCGAGCGCATGAGCGATCGCACCGCATCTCTATACGGAGCGAGCGCCTCCAACCTTCGCATCAAAACGTCAAAGAGACGCTCGCGCGCTGGCTCCTCGGCCATATCGGCATCCCCGCCCGCGAGCACCGCGCGATCGATGTCCTTGATGTGTGCGCCGAGAATGGCGAGCGTCGAGCCGAATTCGGCCCGCAATTGTGACAACTTGATTCCGGCCTTGCCGGCCACTTCAGCGAGGCCGATCTGTTCGAATGAATGCTCGGACAACAGGGCCATTAAGGCATCGATCGCCTTGTCACGGTCGCTGGAACCGCGTGGCGTGGTCGGAGTGGATGGTTTGCGTGAAGGTTTAGCCTTGCGGGCCATGACGGCCTCCCATGGGCAACTTGTAGGCCCCTAATGTAGGTCCGCTATGCCGATGGTTCTAGGGCGGGAACTATCCCGCGAGTTCGCGCGAGCGGCGGGTGGCGGCGTCAATCGCGCGCGTCAATATTTGGTCGAATCCGTTCGGTCCCATCAGTACCTCCAGCGCGGCGGCCGTCGTGCCGCCGGGCGAGGTCACGTTTTCCCGCAGCGTGGCCGCATCGAGATTCGAGCGATGTAATAGCTCGCCGGAACCGGCGACGGTCTCCTGCGCGAGCCGCGTCGCGAGCGCAGGCGGCAGGCCGACTGCGATGCCGGCACTGGCCATGGCTTCGGCAAGGAGAAAAACGTAGGCGGGCCCCGATCCGGATAATGCGGTCACGGCGTCCATCAAGACTTCGTCGCTAACCCATTCCACCTTTCCGATGGCGGCGAGGAGATCGGATGCCTGTTTGCGCTGACGCGTCGAAACGCGTGCATTTGCCACGGCCACGCTGATGCCGCGCCCGATCGCGGCCGGCGTGTTCGGCATTGCGCGGACGATCGCTGCGCCCGACGGCAACGACCTTTCCAAAAATCCGATGGTGCGGCCGGCCATAATCGACACCACCAA
>WNFM01319363.1_pt3 | contig 24851 bp, 26 predicted proteins | sample 5400271 | NCBI WGS metagenome assembly WNFM01 (sample SAMN13153352, study PRJNA577476) | soil metagenome | isolation source: 60 cm saprolite on Douglas fir-dominated hillslope | place: USA:California | collected 2013-09-17 | reverse complement strand
CACCGGCAGTGGTCGCTGCTTTGCCGACCGGTACCTGTCTCGACATGCCGGATCTCATTCAATCCATCCTTGATCGCGGGGGTCATGTTGCCGCCTATGCAATTGAAGAATATTGGATAGATATTGGGCGCATCGAAGACCTGGAACGGGCGCGCGCCGAATTCCAGAACATGGAGTGAGATTGCGATGCCTATTGCCAACACTTGGAAACGACCGACAGAATGACGAGCAATTCCCGCATCCTGGTCACCGGCGCCGACGGCTTTATCGGGTCGCATCTTGCCGAAACATTGACGCAAAATGGCTATGCGGTGAAAGCCCTGTGCCAATACAACAGCTTTGGCAGCTACGGGCATCTCGATCGCTCGCCGGCCGAATTGCGCGAGAACATGGAACTCGTCCTCGGCGATATCCGCGACCCGGGTTTCGTGCGGGATGCCATGCGCGGCTGCGATCGCGTGCTGCATCTCGCCGCCTTGATCGCCATTCCCTATTCATATGTGGCACCGCAATCCTATATCGACACGAATATTCGTGGTACCGTCAATCTGTTGGAAGCGGCGCGTGATCTCGGCATCCAAAAATTCGTCCATACCTCGACCAGCGAGGTCTATGGAACGGCCCAATATGTGCCGATCGATGAGTTGCATCCCTTGAACGCACAGTCACCCTATGCCGCGTCTAAAGTTGCGGCCGATCAGATGGCCCTGTCATTTCAACGCAGTTTCGGCATGCCGGTCGCCGTGATCAGACCCTTCAATACCTTTGGCCCGCGACAATCGGCGCGCGCCGTCATTCCGACCATCATCACGCAGCTCGCTGCCGGCGCACAGCGGATCAAGCTTGGCAACATCAAGGCCACCCGTGACTTCTGCTTCGTCAAGGATACGGTCGGGGGATTCATCTCTGTTATGAACACTGACCGTACCATCGGCGAAGTCACCAATATCGGCAGCAATTTTGAAATCTCCATCGAAGACACAGCGAAAACCATCGGCGATTTGATGGGGGTCGATCTGGCAATTGACGTCGAGGCACAACGACTGCGACCGGAAGCCAGCGAGGTAGAGCGACTTTTCGCGGCGACCGATAAGGCGCGTCGCCTGACAACTTGGACCCCTGACTATGCTGGCTTGGAGGGATTCAAGCGTGGCCTGAGCCAGACGATCGACTGGTTCAAGAATCCGGAGAATCTTTCCCGCTACGATGCTAAGCGATACCAGATCTGATGACCGACCTTGCCCATGAGATAACCGACATCCTGAGACGGATCGCCCGACATGACAATCGCCCGGTGCCGCTTTATGAACCGCGCCTGGCGGGCCGTGAATGGGACTATGTCAAAGAATGCCTCGATACGGGCTGGGTATCCTATGCGGGTTCCTACGTCACCAAATTCGAGGCGATGCTGAAGGACCAGACCAATGCCGGCGACTGCGCCGTCGTGGTCAACGGCACCGTCGCCATTGAAATGGCGCTGCGCGTGGTCGGCGTGAAACCGGGCGATGAGGTCCTGTCGCCTAGTCTGACCTTCGTCGCCACCAATAACGCCATTGCTCATATTGGCGCGGTGCCGCATTTTTGCGACAGTGCCGCCAATACCTTGGGGATGGATCCGGAGAAGTTGGCCGCGCATCTCGCCGAAATCGCCGAGCGGCGTGACGATGGCGTCTATAACCGGCGGACGGGCCGACGCCTCGCTGCCGTCATGCCGATGCATTGCTTCGGGCATCCCGTGGATATGGATCCGTTACTCGATCTCGCCGCGGAATGGGCACTTCCTGTCATCGAAGATGCCACGGAATCACTGGGCAGCCGTTATAAGAACCGGCCGACGGGCAATATCGCGGCAATCGGCACGCTGAGTTTCAACGGCAACAAGATCGTGACGACGGGTGGCGGTGGCGCCATCCTCACCCGTGATCCCGATCTGTCACGCCGCATCCGACATCTCACGACAACCGCCAAGCTGCCACATGCCTGGGATTTCAATCACGATGAAGTTGGCTGGAATTATCGCTTGCCGAATGTCAATGCGGCGATCGGCTGTGCCCAGCTTGAGCAGCTCGCCGGCAATCTCGCCAATAAGCGCGCGCTGGCCCAACGTTATCAGGAGGCCTTTAGCCAGCTCGACGGTGTCCGCATTTTCGAAGATGCGCCTTTTGCCACCAGCAACTATTGGCTGGTGGCGTTGTTGTTGGAGTTGCCGGATTCCGACTTGCGGGAGGCGGTCCTGACGGCCACGCATGCTGCTGGGTTCCTCTGCCGCCCCGCCTGGCGGCTCAATCACCAGCTGCCGATGTATCGGGATTGCCCGAGAATGGATCTCTCGACAGCGGAGAATTTACAAGCGCGTATCATCAACCTCCCTAGTTCACCAGGATTGCAGGGTCTATGAGCGAGATGAAGCAGCGACGCATTCTCGTTGTCACCGGCAGCAGAGCTGATTACGGCCTGCTGTATTGGCCGATGAAACTGCTCCAAGACAGCGCCGATTTCGAGTTGCAGGTAGTCGCAACTGGCATGCATCTATCGGCGGAATTCGGCGACACCTATCGCCTGATTTATGCTGCTGTCATCGGATAGCGAAACCGCCGTTGTCAAGTCGACAGGCCTCGGACTGATCGGCTTTGCCGATCTCTATGACCGACTGCAACCTGATCTCCTGCTGGCCCTGGGCGATCGGTTTGAAATTCTCGCAGCGGCCCAAGCGGCTTTCATCAAGCATATTCCGATCGCGCATCTCTATGGCGGCGATGTCACCGAAGGCTCGCTCGACGATGTGTTTCGCCACACCATCACCAAAATGTCCGGATTGCATTTTGTCAGCAATGCGCAATCCGGCAAGCGCGTTCGGCAATTGGGCGAAGACCCGTCACGAATCCACGAGATCGGCAGCACCGGCGTCGACAATCTGAAACGCAGCGAGATCTTGAGCAAGGAAGCGCTTGCGGCGGAATTGGGGCATGCGCTCGCTGACCGCTATCTGTTGGTCACCTTCCACCCAGTCACCTTGCACGCGACACCATCGGTCACCCAGGCGCAGATCCTGTTGCGGGCACTGGGCAAGCTCGACCCCAATCTTGGCATCGTCTTTACACTTGGGAATGCCGATGCCGAAGGGCGTCAGATCAATGCCATGATCAGTGATTTCGTGCGTGGCCGGCCGGCAAGCCAGGCGCATACGTCATTGGGATCCAAGCGCTACATCAATTTGATGCGGTATGCGTCCGCCGTCGTGGGGAACTCATCGAGCGGTCTCTACGAAGCACCGAGCCTGTCAATTCCGACCGTGAATATCGGCAACCGCCAGGAGGGCCGGCTGCGTGCCGCCTCCGTCATCGACTGCCCGATGGACCAAAGTGCGATCGGCACCGCCATCGAAAAGGCGCTGCAGACGAAGGTTCTTGGCGACGCAAACCCCTATGGCGACGGCCGGGCCAGTTCACGCCTGGTCGAGACGTTGCGCCAGATCCCGGATTTCAAAGCGCTCAATTACAAGAAATTCGTCGATCTCTGAGACAACGTTCAAGATGATTGCCCTGGTAGATCAGTGCCAATGAATAGGGCGGCAAAAGCCGCCCTATTGCAGTTGGTTGGAATTTGATTCGTGGCAACCAGAGCCGGATTCACGTTTTGAATGAAAGTGGTAAATGCTTTCATCTAAAACGATGGCGCGCTAACCGTCTTACGCCCCGGTAAATGCCTGCAAACCGGTCTGTGCCCGGCCCAGAATCAAGGCATGAATGTCATGCGTGCCTTCATAGGTGTTGACGGCCTCGAGGTTCATGACATGGCGGATCACATGGTATTCATCCGAAACGCCATTGCCGCCGTGCATATCACGCGCCATGCGGGCGATATCGAGCGATTTGCCGCAAGAATTGCGCTTAATCAGGGAAATCGCTTCCGAGGCAGCGCGGCCTTCATCCTTCAGGCGGCCGACGCGCAGACAGGCATGCAGGCCAAGGGTGATCTCGGTTTGCATGTCAGCCAGCTTCTTTTGAATCAGCTGATTGGCGGCGAGGGGACGGCCGAACTGTTTGCGGTCCAGGGTATACTGCCGGGCGGCATGCCAGCAGAACTCGGCGGCGCCGAGGGCGCCCCAGGCAATGCCGTAACGAGCATTGTTCAGGCAGCCGAACGGGCCTTTGAGGCCGCTGACATTCGGCAGCAGATTTTCCGCCGGCACGAAGACATCCTGCAGCGAGATCTCGCCGGTCACTGAGGCGCGCAGGCTGAATTTGCCTTCGATCTTGGGCGTCGTGAAGCCTTTCATGCCGCGCTCGACAACGAAGCCGCGGATCACGTCATCATCGGTCTTGGCCCAGACGACGGCAATGTCGGCGATCGGCGAATTGGTGATCCACATCTTGGCGCCGTTCATGAGATAGCCGCCATCCACCTTCTTGGCGCGGGTCTTCATGCCGCCCGGATCCGAACCGTGATCCGGCTCGGTCAGCCCGAAGCAACCGATGATCTCGCCGGAGGCCAGGCGCGGCAGGTATTTCTGGCGCTGTTCCTCGGTGCCATAAGCATGGATCGGATGCATTACCAGGCTGGATTGCACCGACATGGCCGAACGATAGCCCGAATCGACCCGCTCGACTTCGCGGGCAATCAACCCATAGCTGACGTAATTGGTACCGGCACAATCATAACCATCGATGGTGGAGCCAAGCAGGCCGAGTTCGCCCAGCTCGTTCATGATCTCACGATCGAAGCGCTCATGCCGGTTGGCTTCCTTGACGCGCGGCATCAATTTATCCTGGCAGTAATTCCGCGCCGTGTCGCGGACCAGGCGCTCTTCCTCACTGAGTTGATCTTCGAGGAGAAGCGGATCTTCCCACTGGAATTCTGCTTTGGCCGACTGGCTCATCACATTGTCCTTCTTGTCGATGCCGGGTATCAGGCGAACCCGGCCAATTCATTGCATGCCATCTGTCGATATTGGCGTCCGGCGTATATCATGGCCGCAAGATCAGCGGCAGGTGCCTGGAGACATAGCCCTATGACACAGAAAGATGGCTATATCATCGAGTTCTATCAACTCGGTAATAGCGTCAAAGTAACGGCCATGGATCCGCGGAGCCTGACCGAGGTGACGATTATTGGGGTGCCGAGCCTGTCGAAAGAGGTCTTGGCGCGCAGTGCCATCCGCAAATTGGAATATGTCATGGCAAAAGGTCTGACCAAATCCCCGGAATAGAAATTCAATCCCAGGTCGCTATTAGGGCAGAAAAGCAGCCCTATCAGCGAGATTGTAAAAATTAACGCCTACCGGGGTATTGAAATGTCTTGTCGACTCTCCAGGCTTTGCGCTACGGTCCGCGCAATAAAAGTATAAATTCTGTTGGATACCGGCTGAAGCTGGTTAGCCAAACAGGGGGCTTAAGACGTTTAAATATCTGCGCAAGATGCAGGACTGACCTGATCGCCTCAAGGCGACGGGGGGTGTTGTTGCATGCTGATCGACCGCTTTCCGTCTCATGGGCCGGGGGCAGCGACAGCGGGCAGGGGGATTAAGGGAGCTCAGGAGACCACATGGAATATTTCCTGCAGCAATTGATCAACGGCCTGACGCTCGGGGCCATCTATGGGCTGATCGCGATCGGCTATACGATGGTTTACGGCATCATCGGCATGGTCAATTTTGCGCATGGCGACGTCTATATGATCGGTGCCTTCCAGGCGATGATCGTGTTGTTGATCACCAGTGCCCTGGGGATCAGTTGGGTACCCCTGCAATTGGCCTTGATGTTGCTTGTGGCCATTGTCCTCACCGCAGCTTACGGCTGGACCGTCGAGCGGATCGCCTATCGACCCTTGCGCGGCTCGACCCGCCTGGCGCCGTTGATTTCCGCCATCGGCATGTCGATCGTGCTGCAGAATTATGTCCAGCTGTTACAGGGCCCGCGGCCCAAGCCGGTCGAACCCTTGATCCGGGGCGGCTTTGCCCTGACCAGCCAGGAAAGCGGTTTCGTCGTCCAGCTCGGCTACCTGCAGGTCGTCATCGTTATTTTAACAGTGGTTCTGATGGCTGGATTTGCCTACTTGATTGCCAAGACGCCCTTGGGTCGTGCCCAGCGTGCCTGCGAGCAGGATCGCAAGATGGCCTCGCTTCATCATGGGTGCGGCGCTCGCGGCGGTTGCCGGCATGATGGTAACTTTGTATTGGGGCGTGAACGATTTCTTCATGGGCTTCATCGCCGGCATCAAGGCCTTCACGGCCGCCGTCCTGGGAGGGATCGGGTCATTGCCTGGCGCCATGTTGGGTGGTGTCCTGATCGGCTTGATCGAAGCGTTCTGGTCGGCCTATTTCTCAGCCGAATATAAGGATGTCGCCGCTTTCGGCGTCTTGGTTCTCGTTCTCATCTTCCGCCCAACTGGTCTGTTGGGGCGGCCGGAAGTCGAAAAGGTTTGATTGCATGACCGACGCCACGATGAATCAGACGTCGCCACACCATTCCAAAACGCAGCTGACATCAGCTCACCTCGTCGTTGCCCTGAAGGAAGCCGCCTTTACCGCGGTTCTCATTTTCCTTCTTGCGATCCTGATGGTTGGCTTCGAGACCCAGGCCAATCAGGGACAGTATCTAAGTTATGTCTCGCGCTATGCAGATGTCTTCTGGGCGGTCCTGATCATACCGATTGGTCGTTTCGTCATGGCGATCGATCGGCAAGGGCGCTCCGAGCCGGCTTTGGTGGTTGGCGGTCTCGGGATCCTTTATCTCTTTGGCCTGGGTGTTTGTGGTGTCATCGGCTCGGCTGATTTCGCCTCGGCGGCTGCTTTCAAGCAGTTCTATCAGGCGGTGCCGCATCCCTTCGCTCAGCCGATGGTCAATGTTGTCTTCGGCCTGGGAGCGCTGTTCATCTTCGGGACCGCGATCAAATCGCAGATTTCCGCCGGACAGCGGCGGCAAAGCTTCGATGTGCGCGAAGCAGCTGAAGCGCGCAGCGCCAAGATCGCCCGTAACATTTCGTCAGTCCTGGCACCGATCCTGATCATCGGTGCGCTCGTCTTGCCGTTCACCCCTTGGGGCGATCGCAAATTGGTCGACAGCCTGATCCTGGTCTTGACCTATGTCATGCTGGGCTGGGGCCTGAACATCGTCGTCGGCCTCGCTGGTCTGTTGGATCTCGGCTATGTCGCGTTCTATGCGGTTGGCGCCTATACCTATGCCAAACTGTCGAATGAACTTGGCTTCAGCTTCTGGGAAAGCCTGCCACTTGCCGGCGCAATGTCCGCCAGCTTTGGCATTGCCCTTGGTTTCCCGGTGCTGCGGTTACGCGGTGATTATCTGGCCATCGTCACCCTGGGCTTTGGCGAAATGATTCGTATCGTGCTGATCAACTGGCAAGTCTTCACCGGTGGCCCGAACGGCATAGGCAATATCACCAAGATCACCTTCTTCGGCTATCCATTCGAGCGCAATCCACCGGAAGGCGTCACGGCTTTCCATCAGCTTTTTGGCATCGAATTCAGTAGCGCACAGCGCGTCTATTTTCTCTATTACGTGATCCTGTTCTTGGCCATGATCACGAACTTCGTCACCATGCGGCTGCGCAAGCTGCCGATTGGTCGCGCCTGGGAAGCCTTGCGCGAAGATGAGACCGCGTGTCGTGCGCTCGGCATCAATCCCACCAATACCAAGCTCACGGCCTTTGCCATGGGCGCCATGTTTGCCGGCTTTGCTGGGTCGTTCTTCGCGGCACGTCAGGGTTTCATCAGCCCGGAGAGCTTCACCTTCATCGAATCAGCGGTCATCCTGTCGATCGTCGTGCTGGGTGGCATGGGCAGCCAGGTCGGCGTCGCCTTGTCAGCGATTCTCCTGATCGGCCTGCCGGAGGTTCTGCGCCAGCTCGAGCTTTATCGCATGCTGGCTTTCGGTGGCAGCATGGTGCTGATCATGTTGTGGCGGCCGAAGGGTCTGCTGGCCTATCGCGAACCGACCATTCTCTTGCACGGCCGGCACAAGAAAATATCAGCCGCAGGAGCTGCCTGATGGTCAGCCCAGCCGCCCATCCCCAACAGATCGACGCCACCGCATTGTTGACGGTAGAGCGTTTGACCATGCGCTTCGGTGGCCTCGTTGCGATCGATGACGTGAGCTTCGCGGCACAGCATCGTCAAATCACGGGTGTGATTGGTCCCAACGGTGCGGGCAAGACCACGTTGTTCAACTGCATCACGGGTTTCTACAAACCAACCGTCGGCCGATTGACGTTGCAAGCACCGGATCGCCCCACCTATCTGCTGGAGCAGATGGAAGGCTTCAAGATCGGCCAGCGCGCCCATGTCGCCAGAACCTTCCAGAATATTCGCTTATTTCCCGGCATGTCGGTGCTGGAAAACCTGATGGTTGCCCAGCACAATAAACTGATGAAGGCCTCGGGATTGACCTTCCTGGGACTTCTCGGCTTCCCGAGCTATGGTCGCGCCGAACGCGCGGCACGCGATCACGCGGTGCATTGGCTGGAACGTGTCGGCCTTGTTCACCTGGCTGATGACCCGGCTGGCAGCTTGCCCTATGGCGCACAACGCCGGCTGGAGATCGCGCGGGCCATGTGTACCGATCCGGTCCTGCTCTGCCTCGATGAACCGGCAGCCGGTCTCAATCCCCGTGAATCCGGCGAATTGAACGCAATGCTGCAGTCCATCCGTGACGAGCTCGGCATCGGTATCTTGCTGATCGAACATGATATGAGCGTCGTCATGCAAATCTGCGATCACATCGTGGTGCTTGATTACGGGCGGAAAATCGCCGACGGAGCGCCTGCCGAGATTCGCGCTGATCCTGCCGTGATCCGCGCCTATCTCGGTGAAGAAGAAGGCGAATAAGGACTTGGCTGCATGTTGAAGATTTCAGGCGTCCACACTTTCTACGGCCATATCGAAGCATTGAAGGGCATCGATATGGAAATTGCCGAAGGTGAGATCGTTACGCTGATCGGTGCCAATGGTGCCGGCAAATCCACCTTGCTGATGACGATCTGCGGGACCCCACAGGCGCGTAGTGGCAGCGTCGTCTATGAGGGACGCAACATCACGCGCTTACCTACATACGAGATTATGCGCCTTGGCATTGCCCAGTCACCGGAAGGCCGGCGCATCTTCCCACGCATGAGCGTGGTCGAAAACCTCAAGATGGGTGCGATCACCACGGATCCCAAGAATTTCGAAGAAGACCTGGAGCGCGTGTATCGCATCTTCCCGCGCTTGCGCGAACGTGAGGCGCAGCGCGGTGGTACACTTTCCGGCGGCGAGCAACAGATGTTGGCGATCGCCCGCGCCTTGATGAGCCGCCCGCGTCTTTTGTTGCTGGACGAGCCATCGCTGGGTCTCGCGCCATTGATCGTCAAGCAGATCTTCGAAATCATTCATGAGATCAACCAGCAACAGGGCGTCACGGTCTTTCTGGTCGAACAGAATGCCAATCATGCCCTGAGATTGGCGCATCGCGGCTATGTGCTCGTCAACGGGCACATCACCTTGTCCGGCACCGGCAAAGAGCTTCTCAGCAATGCGGAAGTCCGGGCGGCCTATCTCGAAGGCGGGCATTGAGGCCGAAGCAGCCTTTGTCCTGGGCGCTGATTTGAAGGAGTTGATGCGATGGGTGGTGACAGCATTTCGGTCTTCATTGGACTGACAGTCATCCTGTTCGGCGGCGCCGCATTCATGATGGGGCAGGCGGTGGCCGAAACTTGGCGCCCCAACTGGCAAAACATCGCCTATGGTCTGTTGCTGGCAGCCGGCAATCGTTTTCTGGCTGGCGCCCTGTTCCACGAAGCATGGTTCAGCCTATCGCAGTATGTCATCGACGCAGCCGTGATTATCGCCATCGCGCTCTTTGCCTATCGCATTACCCGGGTACGACAGATGGTGACGCAATATCCCTGGCTCTACGAAAAGACAGGGCTGATGGCCTGGCGCAATCGCGACGCCACCCGCGATTGATCCGGATCTGGGAGGAAGAGTGGCTTATTTGATACCGGCAGTCGGTATCGGTTGACCCGGCTGTTGATCGGCGAGAAGATGCCAACCAGCTTGACCTGTTGGTCAGGTGTCAACCCAGTCTGACGTGAGGGAGACATGTTGAAGAAACTGGTAACCACGACGGCACTCGCTGCATTAGTTGCAGCTGGCGCATTCACACTTGGCACGCAAGCCAAGGCAGATGACATTACGATCGCCGTCGCAGGTCCGATGACCGGTGATCTGGCAGCTTTCGGTGAGCAGCTTCAACGCGGCGCCGACATGGCGGTCAAGGACATCAATGCCAAGGGCGGCGTCCTCGGAAAGCAGATTAAGTTGGAAAAGGGCGATGATCAGTGCGACCCGAAGCAGGCCGTACAGGTTGCCAACGATCTCGTGAAGAAGGGCGCGGTCTTTATCGCCGGCCATTTCTGCTCGGGTTCCTCGATCCCGGCTTCGGACGTCTATGCTGAAGAGGGTGTCGTTCAAATGACCCCAGCTTCGACCAATCCGAAATTTACTGATGACGCGGCTGCCAAGGGCGTGAAGACGATCTTCCGCACCTGCGGTCGTGACGATGCGCAGGGCAAGTATGCCGGCCCTTGGCTTGCCAAGACCTATAGCGGCAAGAATATCGCCATCCTCGACGATAAGTCGGCCTATGGTCAGGGCCTCGCCAACGAAACCCAGAAGAACATGGAAGCCGCTGGCGGCAAGACGACACTGCGCGATACCTATACCCAGAAGGAAAAGGACTTCTCGGCCCTCATCTCCAAGATGAAGGAAGCGAAGATCGACGTGGTCTATATCGGCGGCTACCATAATGACGCCGGTCTGATGATGCGTCAGGCACGTGAGCAGGGCTTCAAGGCCGACTTCGTGTCGGGCGATGCGCTGAACACCGCCGAGTTCTGGTCGATCTCCGGTCCGGCCGGTGAAGGCATGCGCTTCAGCGATGCGGCCTCGGCCATCGGCCTGGATTCGGCGAAGGATGTCGTCGCCGAATTCCGCGCCGACAAGTACGAGCCGGAAGGCTATACCCTGTCGACCTACGCGGCGATCCAGGCTTGGGCAGCAGCGGCAACCAAGGCTGGCACCACCGACGGTGCCAAAGTCGCGGCGACCCTGCATTCGGAAACCATCCCGACCATCATTGGCGACCTCAGCTGGGACGCCAAGGGCGACCTGACCAAGGTGAACTATGCCTGGTTCCTCTGGCATGATGGCAAGTATGCCCAGGAGCCGACCATGTAAGCTGATCCGGCAACGGATTTGACTGGAGGCCCGGGAGCAATCCCGGGCTTCTTTTTTCGACAGTTTGTGGTTGGCGCAAGGCTGTGGCGGAGATATGGTATCCGCCGCCTCTATCGGTTCTCGATCGAAAGCCAAACCAGCCATGCCCGAACCCATCGTCCTTGCCAGTGACCATGCCGGCTTTGCCCTCAAGGAAATCTTGAAGGAGGAACTCGTTCAGCTGGGCTTCGAGGCGCTGGATCTGGGCCCAAACAGCGCAGCGTCGGTCGATTATCCGGACTTTGCCAATGCCCTGGCGGCCGCTCTCCTCGAGGGCCAGGCCAAGCGCGGCGTGCTGATCTGTGGCACCGGCATCGGTATCTCGATCGCCGCCAACCGCCACCACCATATCCGCGCGGCCGTAGCGCATGACGGGCTCAGCGCCCGGCTCAGTCGCGAACATAACGATGCCAATGTCCTCGCCCTCGGCGCGCGGCTGATCGGCGTTGATGTCGCTAAGGATTGCCTGAAGGTGTTTTTGACGACAGATTTTGCTGGGGGGCGGCACCAAAATCGCGTCGCCAAATTGGGCTAAATCCCAAAATTCGGCGCAGGCCCAACAGGTTAGAACGCGATAAGGATTCACGACATGGCCACTCCCTCGTACACGCCAATGGCAGGCTTTTTCACCGCTTCCCTGGCTGAGCGCGACCCCGAATTGAACGCCGCGATCGGCAAGGAGCTGTTCCGCCAACAGGATCAGATCGAGCTGATCGCCTCGGAAAATATCGTTTCCAAGGCCGTCATCGAAGCGCAAGGGTCAGTCCTCACCAACAAATATGCCGAAGGCTATCCCGGCAAGCGCTATTACGGCGGCTGCGAGTTCGTTGATATCGCCGAGCAACTGGCGATCGATCGCGCCAAGAAGCTGTTCAACTGCGCCTATGCCAATGTTCAGCCGCATTCCGGCGCCCAAGCCAATCAGGCGGCGTTCTTTGCCCTGCTGCAGCCGGGCGATACCTTCATGGGCCTCAATCTGGCGGCCGGTGGCCATCTGACCCATGGCTCGCCCGTCAATCAGTCCGGCAAGTGGTTCAAGGTGGTTCCCTATACCGTGCGCCAGGACACCCAGACGATCGATATGGATGAAGTCGAGAAGCTCGCCAAGGAGCACAAGCCGAAGCTGATCCTGGCCGGTGGCTCGGCTTATCCGCGCGTCTGGGATTTCCAGCGCTTCCGCAAGATCGCTGATTCAATCGGCGCCTATTTCATGGTCGATATGGCGCATTTCGCCGGTCTGGTTGCCACCGGCGCCCATCCGAGCCCGCTGCCGCATGCCCATGTCGTCACTACCACGACGCACAAGACCCTGCGCGGCCCGCGCGGCGGCATGATCCTGTGCAACGACGAGGATCTCGGCAAGAAGTTCAACACCGCCGTGTTCCCGGGGCTCCAGGGCGGTCCGCTGATGCATGTGATCGCCGCCAAGGCGGTGGCGTTCGGCGAAGCCCTGCAGCCGGATTTCAAGAGCTACATCGCGACCGTTGTCGAGAATGCCAAAGTGCTGGCACAGACGCTGGTCGAAGGTGGTCTTGCCATCACCACCGGCGGCACCGACAACCATCTGATGCTGGTCGATCTGCGGCCAAAGAAGCTGACCGGCAAGGCCTCCGAGCACAGCCTTGAGGAAGCCGGCATCACCTGCAACAAGAACGGGATCCCGTTCGATCCGGAAAAGCCGGCGATCACCTCGGGCATCCGTCTTGGTACACCGGCCGTGACCTCGCGTGGCTTTGGTCCGGCGGAAGTCAAACAGGTCGGTCAGCTGATCGTCCGCGTGTTGGACGGTCTGGTTGCCCATCCGGAGGATAACAGCGCGGTCGAAAAGGCCGTGCGCGAAGAAGTACGCGCTTTGTGCAAGCGGTTCCCGGTCTATCGCTGACCGGAAGCCGCCCAGCCAAAGCAGAGCTGGGTTGAGTAAGGGGGAAATGCATGCGCTGTCCGTTCTGCGGCAACGAAGATACGCAGGTCAAGGATTCCAGACCGACCGACGATAATTCGGCCATCCGCAGACGACGGCAATGCACCAATTGCGGTGCCCGCTTCACCACTTTTGAGCGGGTACAGCTGCGCGAGCTGATCGTTGTGAAAAGCAACGGTCAGCGCGAACCCTTCGATCGCGAGAAATTATTGCGCTCGATGCAGGTCAGCCTGCGCAAGCGGCCGGTTGATTCCGAGCGTCTGGAGCGTGTCGTCAACGGAATAGTACGCCGGCTCGAAAGCTCCGGTGAAACTGAAATCCCCACCTCGGTCATTGGTGAGGCGGTAATGGACGCCCTCGGCACCCTCGACAAGGTCGCGTATATCCGTTTTGCTTCCGTCTATCGCAACTTCCGTGAGGCGAAGGATTTCGAAACCTTCGTCGGCAAAATTGGCGGCAGTGACACCGACTGACATCGACCTTGGCCATATGCGTGCCGCCCTGTCGCTGGCGAGGCGCGGCCTGGGGCGCGTCTGGCCCAATCCCGCCGTCGGATGCGTCATCATCGACACGTCGGGTCAGGTCGTTGGACGCGGATTCACCCAGCCCGGCGGTCGACCGCATGCGGAAACCGAGGCCTTGCGCCAAGCCGGTCAGCTCGCCCACGGCGGCACCGCTTATGTCACACTGGAGCCCTGCGCCCATCACGGCAAGACACCGCCTTGTGCTGAAGCCTTGATTGCCGCCGGTATCAAACGGTGCGTCATCGCACAGCAGGATCCTGATCCGCGCGTCGCAGGACGCGGCATCGAGATGCTGCGCCAAGCTGGTCAGGCGATCTCCTTGGGCGTCCTGGAACCGGAAGCGGCCGACGTGACAGCCGGCTTTTTGAAACGGATCAGAACCGGCCGGCCCTTGGTCACGCTCAAGCTGGCAACCACCCTGGATGGGCGGATCGCCACCCGTCGCGGTCAAAGCCAATGGATCACCGGCCCGGAAGCGCGCCATCGCGGACACCTGTTGCGGGCCAGTCACGATGCCATTCTGGTCGGTTCCGGCACCGCCTTGGCCGACAATCCCAATCTCACTTGCCGGCTGCCGGGGCTCACCGAGCAATCGCCGGTCCGCATCGTGCTCGATCGACGGCTGCGGCTGGGGCTCGACAGCGACCTGGTGCAAACAGCAGGCGCCGTCCCGCTGTGGCTGATCACCGCCGACGGACATCCGGCGGAGAAACTTGATCCTTATCGTCAGGCCGGGGTCGAGATCATGGCCCTGTCCGACAACAGCCCTGGCGCCATCCTGTCGGCGCTGGGAGGACGTGGTCTGACGCGGCTGCTGATCGAAGGTGGCGCCCAGATTGCCGCCGCGTTTTTGCAGGCAGGCCAAGTTGATCGCCTGTTCTGGATGCGCTCCAGTAGCATCCTGGGAGGTGATGCAGTGGCTGCGATAGCCGATCTCAACCTCGATGATCTGATTGAAATGGTACGTTTCGAGCGCTGCTCCGCACAGCGGATCGGCGGCGACTATCTGGAAACCTACCGGCTTTTGTCGTAAGACAGTCACGAAACGTGGCGCCCGTTCCGGCCATATCAGGCTAACTATTTGAGTTTTCAGCATGTTTACTGGAATAATCAGCGATCTTGGCAAGGTCCAGGAGGTCGTGCCGGGTCCTGTCACGCATCTCAAGATCGACACCAACTTCGACACCACGACCATTGACCTCGGCGCTTCGATCGCCTGCAACGGCATTTGTCTGAGCGTCGTCGACAAAGGCAGGGGCTGGGTTGCTTTCGAGGCCAGTAACGAGACCATCGCCAAGACCACCTTGGGCGACTGGCAGCTGGGAACGCCGGTCAATCTGGAACGGGCCCTGAAACTGGGTGATGAGCTCGGTGGCCATCTGGTCAGCGGCCATGTCGATGGCGTCGGCGAAATCAAGGCGGTGCGGCCTGATGGCGGCAGCACCCGGATTGAGATCACGGCACCGGCCGACTTGGTACGGTCGATTGCGGCCAAGGGCTCGATCACCGTCGATGGCGTCTCGTTGACCGTGAACGAAGTCGATGATCGGACCTTCGGCGTGAATATTATCCCAATAACCCAGACGGCCACCAATCTGGGTGCCGCCCAGCCCGGGATCCGGGTTAATCTGGAAATCGACCTGATCGCCAGATATGTTGCCCGGCTGCTTGGCAAGGAGGCATCGTGACTTTCGACGACGTGATATCGCCGGCCTCCGACATCATTGCGGATGCCAAAGCGGGTCGAATGTTTATTCTGGTGGATGACGAGGATCGCGAGAACGAAGGCGATCTGGTCATCCCGGCCGAAATGGCAACGGCGGAAGCGATCAATTTCATGGCCCGTTTCGGCCGCGGCTTGATTTGCCTGACCATGGAGCGCCAGCGGGTCGAGCAATTGGGCCTTCCCTTGATGGCGCAGCGCAATGGCACGCGCCACCAGACGGCCTTTACCGTCTCGATCGAGGCCCGTGAAGGTGTCACCACCGGCATCTCCGCCTATGATCGCGCCCGCACCGTGGCGGTGGCCATCGATGCCGCCAAGGGCCCGCATGACATCGTGTCGCCGGGCCACATTTTTCCCTTGATGGCACGCGATGGCGGTGTCCTGGTCCGCACCGGCCATACCGAGGCGTCGGTTGATATTGCCCGCCTGGCCGGCCTGACCCCCGCCGGGGTGATCTGTGAGATCATGAACGATGACGGCACCATGGCGCGCCGTGATGATCTCATCAAATTCGCCCAGTTTCACGGCCTGAAAATCGGTACGATCCGCGATCTCATCGCGTATCGCCGCCGCTATGACAAGATCATCGAACGCACGCTGGAGACGACCTTCAACAGTCATCATGGCGGCGCGTTCAAGATGTATGTCTATACCAATCAGGTCGCGCATTCCGAACATGTCGCCCTGGTCAAAGGCGATATCCACGGCGACGAACCGGTGCTGGTCCGCATGCATGCGATGAGCGTGCTGGATGATGTGCTGGGCGATGCCGATAGCGGTCGGGCCGGCGAGCTGGCTTCGGCCATGCGCCTGGTCGGCGAGGAGGGACGGGGCGTCATCGTCCTCATCCGGGAACCGCTACCGACCAGCCTGTCCGACGCCGTGCGGGCCCGGAGCGAACATCTGGAACAGATCCATGCCGGAGGTGGCGAAGCCAATCCGCCACGCGCCGAATTGCGCGATTACGGCGTCGGCGCGCAGATCCTGTTGGATCTTGGTGTGCGCCAGATGACTTTGCTCAGCAATCGCAAGAAGACCATTATCGGCCTCGACGGATATGGATTGTCCGTGGTCGGCGAGCGGGCGATTCCGCTCGATACCCTCTGATAGACAGGAACGACTATGACTGACAAGCCCCATGTGCTGATTGTCGAAGCACGATTTTACGATGACATCCAAGACGCTTTGCTCGACGGCGCCGTGCGCGCCTTGAAGAAAGCCCACGCCAGCTACGAGACCATTACCGTTCCCGGTGCCCTTGAGGTTCCTGCGGCCATCCGCTTCGCCGTCGAGGCCCAGTCGGAGGGTAAACTGGCCAAGCGCTTCGATGGCTTCGTTGCCCTGGGTTGCGTCATTCGGGGCGAGACCACGCATTACGAGACCGTGTGCAATGAAAGTGCCCGTGGCCTGATGGATCTGACGCTGCAGCACAATCTGGCGATCGGCAATGGCATCTTGACAGTCGAGAACGAGGAACAGGCCGCCGCGCGGTCAAGGTCCAACGACGACGACAAGGAAGCCAATAAGGGCGGTGGTGCCGCTTTGGCCTGTCTGGCGATGATCGCCTTGAAGAACCGTTTCGACATTGCCGGCGCCTGATGTCAGGTCCAGGCCGGATTGAGAGCCAATGGAAGTAAGTCGATGACAAGCTCAGACAAGAAAGACGCCTTCGCCGAACGTGGCAAGCGCCTGGCACTTACCCGCAGCGCCGCTCGGCTGGCAGCGGTGCAGGCGCTGTACCAGTGGGAAGTGGCGGGTGGTCGACCCGAAGCGATCGTGCGCGAATTTACCGATCATCGCTTGAAGGAGATCGTCGATGACGCGGAACTGCCGCCGGCTGATCTGAAGCTTTTCACCAATATCGTCGTGGGTGCCGCCACCCATGTGAAGGATCTCGATGACATGATCGCCGGTGTCCTCACCGAGGATTGGACGGTCGAGCGATTGGAAGCCATCCTGCGTGCCATTTTACGCTGTGGCACCTATGAGCTGGTGCACCGTGCCGACGTTCCGCCACGTGTGACGATCGCCGAATATGTCTCGGTGACGGATGCCTTCTTTGGCGCGCGGGAAACTGGCCTCACCAACGGGATCCTCGACCAGCTGGCCAGAAGCCTGCGGCCGGACGAGATGGTGAAGCGCACCTCTGGACCGACGCAAAACTGACATGACATCAGACCCATCTCCAGGATCATCAGCGGGGTCGCTGCCGGGGGAATTCGAGGTCATCCGGCGCTATTTCGCGCCCCTGGCCAAGGCCATGCCGGGAGCTCTCGATCTGACCGATGACGCCTGCACCTGGCAACCGGGTGCGGGCGAGGAACTGGTTCTCACAACCGATGCGCTGATGGCCGACGTGCATTTCCGCCGCAGCGACCCGGCCGACCTGGTGGCGCGCAAGATGCTGCGGGTCAATTTGTCGGATCTGGCCGCCAAGGGCGCCAAGCCGGCAGGATATCTGATGACGGTCGCAATCGACGCTGCGGTCGACGAAAAGTGGCTGCGCGATTTTGCCGATGGCCTGGCGGCAGATCAGCAACTATTCGATGTCCACCTCATGGGCGGCGACACTGTCAAGACAACAGGTCCGCTGAGCCTCTCTTTGACGGCGATCGGCACCGTGCCCCAGGGCACGGCAATGCGGCGCAAGGGGGCGCGGCCCGGTGACCGGCTGTTCGTGACCGGGACAATCGGCGATGGCTATCTGGGCCTTCAGGTGCTCCGCCACCAATACCTTCAGCTCACGGCGACGCATCGGCAGTTTCTGACCGCGCGCTATCAACTGCCGGAGCCGCGTTTGGCTTTCGGGCAAGCCCTCCGCGACCAACAGATCGCGTCGGCGGCGATGGATGTCTCCGACGGTCTGGTGGCCGATCTCGGCCATCTCGCCAAGGCATCGGGCTGCGGTGCTCTTCTACATGCTGCCGCAACGCCGCTTTCCGCCCCCGCCGCTGAGCTGGTTGCCGATACACCTGACCTCCTACTCGATCTGATGACCGGCGGGGATGATTATGAGATCCTCTTTGCCGTTGCCCCGGATCGGGTCAGCGATCTGCAGGCGCTCGCCCGGAAGCTCGGCCAGGCCGTAACCGAAATCGGCGAATTTATCGCCGGTGATGAAATTCGCATCGTCGATCGGGACGATCAAGCTATCCAACTGATCCGGCGCGGTTATTTACATTTTTAATGCGGTGGAGCCGAACCGTCTTTGGTTAAACCTTGTTAACCAAAACGCGCTAGTATCGCCGAAAGAAAACGATTCGGGCGTCTCATCGGATGAAAAAGCTGCTGCTCATCCTGGTCCTGCTGCTGTTGCTCGGGGGTGGCGCCGGTGCAGCCTGGTGGTTCTATCTGCGCAAACCCGATAACGCGCCACTACCGCCGCCGCCAACGCCAACCCTCAGCAAGATCGATCTTGATCCGCTGGCGATCTCGGTCGTGAAAAACAACCGCGTCGCGCGGGTCTTCTTCATCAAATTGTCATTGATCTTCGACAAGCCGGAAAAATACGACAAAGTGAGATTGATCCTGCCGCGCCTGATCGACGGATTCAATGTCGAGCTGCACGAATTGCTGGCGCGCAAATTGATGGAAGAGAGCGATTACAACAGCGACCTCATGCTGACGCGGCTACAGGAGGTCGCGGATCGCTCAATGGGGCCCGGCACCGTCATGCAGATCACCATCGTCGGCGTCGATCGGCACGACTTCAAATAGCATCCAGTTCCGAACCGACAAGAAAACCACGCGATCCTGCGTGACGTTTTTGCTTGCCCTGCCGTGACGGCCCAGCGCATCCTTTTTCTCAAGAATGCCGCGCCAAAGCGAGCCAAACGACCGGGGAGGGCCTTGATGTCGATCTATGAGGTCGGACTGGACCGCAACAGCGGCAACTATGTCCCACTCACGCCGATCTCATTTCTGGAGCGATCCGCCCAGGTCTATCCACATCATATCGCCGTCATCGATGGCGATCGGCGGATCACCTATCGCGAGATGTTCGGACGCTGTCGGCGTTTTGCCGATCGGCTGCGTCATCTTGGTGTCAGGCACGACGACACCGTGTCGGTCCTTGCCCCGAACTGCCTGGCGTTGCTGGAGGCGCATTATGCCATCGCCATGGCAGGTGGCGTGTTGAATGCGATCAACTATCGCCTCGATGGGCCATCCGTCGCCTTCATCCTCAATCATGGCCACGCCAAAGTTCTGCTAGTGGATTCGGAATTCGTACCGCAGGCGCAGCGCGCGCTCAGTCTGATTGGACGCGAGCTGCCCGTGATCGAGATCGTTGCCGCCGGCTATCCCGGCAGCGAGCAGGCCTGGCAGAGTTATGAAAGCGTCATCGCCGATGGCGACCCGGAAGGCCGCATCGATTGGCCTACCGATGAGTGGCAGGCCATCTCACTGAATTATACCTCGGGTACCACCGGCGATCCGAAAGGCGTCGTCTGTCATCATCGCGGCGCCTATCTCAATGCGCTCGGCAACGCGCTGGCTGCCCGCCTCACACCAGACAGCGTCTATTTATGGACGCTGCCAATGTTCCATTGCAATGGCTGGACCTATACCTGGGCCGTCACCGCGACGGGCGGCACACATGTCTGCCAAAGGGCCGTTATCCCAGCGCAGATCTTCGCGAAGATCGCCGCGCATCGTGTCACCAATATGTGTGGTGCGCCAATTGTTCTCTCGATGCTGGCCTTTGCCCCGGAGAGTGAGCGCACGGCATTTTCGCACCGGGTCAAGATCACGACCGGCGGCGCCGCCCCGACCAGCACCATCATCGCCAAGATGGAAGAGCTGGGCTTCGACGTCACCCATGCTTATGGCCTGACCGAAACCTATGGACCTTCGACCCTGTGCGAATGGCAACATGATTGGGACGACCTGCCTTTGCCAGATCGAGCCAGGAAGATGGCGCGGCAGGGCGTCCCTTACATCACCGCGGCCGGGGCAACCGTCATCAATCCGGATACCGGTGAGGAATTGCCGGCCGACGGCATCACGGTCGGCGAAATTGCCCTGCGCGGCAATACCGTCATGAAGGGCTATTTGCTCAATCCGACCGCCACTGAAGCGGTCCTCAAGGATGGCTGGTTCAGGTCGGGCGATCTCGGGGTCAAACATCCGGACGGCTATATCGAAGTCAAAGACCGCGCCAAAGACATTATCATCTCGGGTGGCGAGAACATTTCATCGCTCGAAGTCGAGGAAGTGCTGTCCCGGCATCCCGCCGTGAGAGAGGTTGCAGTGGTCGCCAAACCGGATGCCCATTGGGGTGAGGTACCCTGCGCCTTCATCGCCCTGAAGACCGGCATGGAGCATGTCACTGCCGAGTCGGTCATCGACTGGTGTCGCAGCGAGATGGCCGGTTTCAAGCGGCCGCGGCAGGTGGTCTTCGGCGAATTGCCCAAGACCCTGACAGGCAAGGTACAGAAATTCGTTCTGCGGCAGCGCGCCGCCGATCTCCGATAATTTCCAAGGCTGCAAAATCGTCACCGACGGAGTCGCACAGGATGGGCTGCTGAAGCCGTGGCACAAGCGCGCGACTCAGGCGATGCGACAATTTGCCATGTCTGCGCGATTGCTTTAGGTTTCCGTTCTCGACGCAGGCGGGGGAGATCGCTTGCTCGGGCTGCAAAAATATTTGCGTCTAGTTCGACAATAAACCTCAACGGAATGAAGGGGTAAAGAATATGGACTCGATGTATTACTGGCTAGCGATTGTGTCGGGTGTGCTAGCCTTGATTTATAGTTATTGGGCGTCACGCTCAGTCTTGGCGGCGCCGACGGGAACCGATCGCATGCGGGAAATCGCAGCGGCGGTTCAAGAAGGCGCCCAGGCCTACTTGAACAAACAATATACCGCGATCGGTATCGTCGGCGTCATCGTTGCCGTCATCTTGTTCTTTGCCTTGAGCAAGCTCTCGGCCCTTGGCTTCATCATTGGTGCCGTTCTGTCGGGTGCCACCGGTTTCATCGGGATGAATGTCTCGGTGCGTGCCAATGTGCGGACGGCCGAAGCGGCGCGTCATGGCTTGGCGCCGGCCCTGGCCATCGCCGCCAAATCAGGCGCCATCACGGGCCTGCTGGTGGTTGGGCTCGGTCTGATTGGCGTCGCCGGCTATTATATTTTCCTGCGCAATGCGCAGGTCGAAATGCGGCCGATGCTGGAGGCCCTCATCGGGTTAAGCTTCGGTGCTTCGTTGATTTCGATCTTTGCCCGCTTGGGTGGCGGCATTTTCACCAAAGGCGCTGATGTCGGCGCCGATCTCGTCGGCAAGATCGAGGCTGGAATCCCCGAGGATGATCCCCGCAATCCCGCCGTCATCGCCGATAACGTTGGCGACAATGTCGGCGATTGCGCCGGCATGGCTGCCGATCTCTTCGAGACTTTCGCGGTGACCGTGGTCGCCACCATGCTGCTTGGCAGCATCTTCTTCACTGGCCCCGACCAGGAGAAAATGATGCTGCTGCCACTCTTGATCTGCGCGGTCAGCATCGTCGGATCGATTGTCGGTACCTTCTTCATCAAGCTGGGCAGCAGCCAGAATATCATGGGAGCCCTCTATAAGGGATTGATCGCCAGCGGCGTCATCTCGGGCGTCTTGATCGCGATCTGCGTGCAGCAGATGATTGGCTTCAGCGCAACAGTGACTGCCGGCACCCTGGCAATCACCGGAACCAATATCTTTTGCTGTGCGGTTGTCGGCTTGGTCCTGACCGGCTTGCTGGTTTGGATCACCGAGTATTACACCGCCACCGCCTTCCGGCCGGTGCGTAGCGTCGCCCAGGCGTCGACAACGGGGCATGCGACGAACATCATTCAGGGCCTCGCTGTGTCGATGGAATCCTGTGCCTTGCCGGTCATCGCCATTAGTGCGGCCATCATCGCCGCCTATAGCTTTGCCGGATTGTTCGGGATCGCCATTGCCGCAACGACCATGCTGTCCTTGGCTGGCATTGTCGTTGCTTTGGATGCCTATGGTCCGGTGACGGATAATGCCGGTGGCATTGCCGAAATGGCGGAACTGCCGAAAGACGTTCGCAAGGTGACGGATGCCTTGGACGCTGTTGGCAATACCACCAAGGCTGTCACCAAGGGCTACGCCATCGGTTCGGCTGGTCTGGCCGCCCTGGTGCTGTTCGCTGCCTATACCGAGGACCTCAAGCATTACTTCCCGGATCTGCAGGACAAGATCAGCTTCCAGCTCAACAATCCCTATGTCGTGATCGGCCTGTTCCTGGGCGGCGCCTTGCCGTTCCTGTTCGGCTCCATGGGCATGATGGCGGTGGGACGGGCAGCGGGCTCGGTCGTGGTCGAAGTGCGGCGCCAGTTCAAGGAAATCCCCGGCATCATGGAAGGCACGGCGAAGCCGGAATACGGCAAGGCGGTTGCCTTGCTGACGACGGCTGCGATCAAGGAAATGATCGTGCCGTCATTGCTGCCGGTCCTGGCGCCGATCGCCCTCTATATCGTCATCTGGTTGGTTGCCGGCCAGGCTGAAGCGTTTGTGGCCCTCGGGGCGATGCTGCTCGGCACCATCGTCACAGGATTGTTTGTCGCCATTCAGATGACCTCTGGCGGCGGCGCCTGGGATAATGCCAAGAAGTATATCGAGGACGATCATCACGGTGGCAAAGGTTCCGACGCCCATAAGGCGGCGGTAACCGGCGACACGGTTGGCGACCCCTACAAGGATACGGCCGGCCCCGCCATCAATCCAATGATCAAGATCACCAATATCGTCGCCTTGTTGTTGCTGGCGGCACTCGCTCACGTCTGATCGACGACACGTAAAAAGGCCCGGCAGTGAAAGCTGCCGGGCCTTTTATTTTTAGGCTTATCCCTGAAACTCAGAAGCCCTCAAGATATTGAATCCGGGATTTGTTGGGTTCGTTTAGTGACGTCTTCTCTTATGAGTCGTCGGAAAAGCCCCCGGGAGGAAGATGCCGCGGTGGCGGAAACCCTGGCCCTTGCGCCACCGAAGCATGTTGTCGGAGGAGGTGAAGGTCAGGGGACTTCGAGGGGATCGACTGTTGACGATCCATAATGCCAGTCCGTTTGCAAATAATATACAATGCCCCTCACGCGGCCGCCGCCGCGTCAAGCGCGGGATAGTCGGTATAGCCATGCGCGCCGATGCCAAAGAAGCTGGCGGGATCCGCTTCGTTCATCGGCGCATCGGTCTTCAACCGCGCGACGAAGTCCGGATTGGCGAGAGCCATCTTGCCGTAGGCTTCCAGATCGGCCAAGCCAGAAGCGATGTCAGCGCCGATCTGGTCGCGCGGACGAGCTGGTCGGTTCAAAATCAGCCGCCTCTTCCACAGCGCGCGTATGTCGCCCAGCAGCAATTCGTTGCCGTTATGCAGGATGTGCAGATACGCAAGATCCAGCTTGTCGAGCTCGGCGACTAGATAGCGGTGGAGGGCCGGACCTTCCGGGCCCTCGTCGATCCCCCACATCGTTGTGCCGGGGGATAAGCGGATGGCCGTCCTGTCCGCGCCGATTTCCTCGGCAATCGCCGTGGCGACTTCGATGGCGAAACGGGCGCGGTTCGCGACGGAGCCGCCATACTCATCCGTGCGCATGTTGGCGCTTGGAGCGAAGAACTGTTGGACGAGATAGGCGTTCGCCCCGTGAATCTCGACGCCATCGGCGCCAGCCTCGATGGCGCAGCGGGCCGCAAGGCGGAAGTCAGCGACGGTCTGGCGAACTTCCTCGGTCGTCAGAGCGCGCGGCGTTGGAATGTCCTGCATCCCTGTCGCGGTGAACATCTGTGCCCCCGGCGCGATCGCGGAGGGTGCGACGGCTTGACGATGGTGCGGCGTGTTGTCGGGGTGCGACATGCGCCCTGCGTGCATGATCTGGATGAAGATATGGCCGCCCTTGTCATGCACGGCTGCCGTCACCTTCTTCCACCCGGCGACATGCGCGGGACTGTAGATGCCAGGCGTGGCGAGGTAGCCCTGGCCGTCATCCGAGGGTTGCGTGCCTTCGGCGACGATCAGGCCGACGCCGGCGCGCTGGGCATAATAGTCGGCGGCCAGTTCCCCCGGCGTGCCGTCGAGCTTCGCGCGGCTGCGAGTCATTGGGGCCATGACCAGACGGTTTGACAGAACGTAGCGTCCGACACGGACGGGCGTGAATGATTGTTTCATGGTTTTCCTCGACAAATTTTGATCGCTGATGAAAGGCTTCCGCCTGGCCGCCGGAGCCGGTTACAACCGTCCTGCGCGCACCAGATCCTCGCGGATCTCGCGAATGCGCCGTTCGCCCTGTGCCAGGGCCTCGGCGCTGGTGTGGATGGAATAATTGCCGGTGACGAGTTCGTAGGGATGCGGCACGGCAGAACCCAGCATGAGCTCAGTCTCCGCCTCGGCCACGAAATCGACCGCCTCTTGGCCAGG
>WNFM01260527.1_pt1 | contig 24855 bp, 18 predicted proteins | sample 5400271 | NCBI WGS metagenome assembly WNFM01 (sample SAMN13153352, study PRJNA577476) | soil metagenome | isolation source: 60 cm saprolite on Douglas fir-dominated hillslope | place: USA:California | collected 2013-09-17 | reverse complement strand
ATTACCTCTCCCCCGGAGAGGCTGCCAGGCAGGGTGGCGCTGCCCGCTGTGGACATCCCACACGAACAGCTCCCCGCTGTCTCCCTGCCCCTGGCTGCCACAGCCAGAGGCCAGCCGCGTGCCATCGGGGCTCCAGGCCACGCACGTGACTCCCCCATGATGCCCCGCCAGCCGCAGGAGCTGCGTCCCCTCCGCTGCATCCCACACATACACGTGGCCATCTTCGTCCCCGCCGACCAACCGCGTCCCATCGGGACTCCAGGCCACCCGACGGACCCGGGTCGCGTGCGCGCGACCCACCCAGCGTGGGGAGCGCGCCGTCACGTCCCACACCAGCACGCCCTGCAGAAAGGTTCCACTGGCCAGGCGCTCCCCGTCCGAACTCCACGCCACGCCATAGAAGAGGGTGTTGACGTGGTCAGGGTCCTGCAAGATCTGCCGAGCCTCTCCCGTGGTCGCGTCCCAGAGCCGGATGGCATTATCCCACCCGCTACTGGCCAGCATGCTGCCATCGGGACTCCACCCCACGCCGTATACGGTCCAGCGATGTCCGCGCAACACTTTGAGCGGCGCCCCACTGGCCACCTCCCAGAGGGTCACCAGGGTATCCGAGCCGCCACTGGCGAGCTGCGTGCCGTCCGGACTCCAGGCGACGTCGGAGAGACGCAGCGTGCCATCGTCACTGCCACTGAGCAGGTGGCGGCTGTCGGGGGTGAAGGCCAGGCCGTTCACCATGGCGCTATGGCCCTGCAGCGCCACCCGAGCTCTGCCCTCCTGGCCATCCCACAGCCAGATCGTGTGGTCAAAGCCGCCACTGGCCAGCGTGCCTCCATCCGGACTCCAGGTCAGTGCTTGCACCTGATCCGTATGCCCCACAAGCGTCTGCAGACAACGCCCGCTTTCGACCTCCCACAGCTTGACGGTGCCATCCCAGCTCGCGCTGGCCAGGGTGCGGCCGTCGGGGGCAAAGGCCAGTCCCCGCACCCAGTTGCTATGCCCCGCGAGCGTCTGCACGCAGCGAGCTGGTTGGGTCTGCTGGATCTCCCACAGCCGAATGTGTCCATCAAAGCCGCCAGTGGCAAGCAGGCGCCCATCCGGACTCCAACTGACCGCAAACACCGGACCAGGATGCGCGAGTGTCTCGAGCTGCCCGCCACTCTGTCGGTCCCAGAGCCGGACAGTCGCATCATGTGCCCCACTGGCGAGCAGGCCTCCATCAGGAGCAAAGGCCAGACAGCTGGTGCCCTTGGTATGCCAGCCCGACCAGAGCAAGGCCCCACTGGCGACGTCCCACAGCGTGACGCTGCCATCAAAGCTCCCGCTGGCGAGTGTGCGTTCGTCCGGGCTGAAGGCGAGGGCAAACGTCGTGTCAGTGTGGGCCTGCCAGACCAGATGCAAGGTCTGGCCTGCTTCGCGCCGCACCCGCACTTCGCCCCGCTGGCTGGCTGCGGCCCAGTACTGCCCGCTGCGGCTGATGGCCACCGCCATGATGGCATCGAAGGTCTCGGTAAAGATGCTCTCCCGGAGCAGGGCCCCGGCAAGGGTCGCGTCTTGCATCTCGACGCCTTGCAGAGAGGCTCCCCGCAGGACGAGCTGGGAGAGATCCAGGCTGCGCACGTGCCCCCTGTGCTCGTGCAGCAGCGCCAGCACGTTGGCCGGTCCGTAGCCCTGAGCTTCGTCGGTCCGGGTGCGGAGCTGGTTGAGCAGGGCGAGCAGGCGCTCCTCCACTTCCTCTCGCCCCCAGCAGACACGGCGCACCTGCGCGAGCAGCGGAGCCACCAGCAGCCGCCGCTGCGTCTGCCGCACGTCTTCCCGGGCGGTCGCCCGTTCCAGACCATGCTCGACCAGGCGCGCGAGGGTGCCCTGCTCGATCTCGCTGGCCGCCTGCGCGATGAGCAGCGCGGTCACATACTCCAGCACCACCGATTGCAAGGTGAAGCTGCCTGCCCGCTGCCCCCGCTCGATGAGCGAGCGCCGCCGCAGTCCATCGACGGCTTCCAACACCTGCACGCGCGGCAGCGGGGACACCAGCACGGAGAGCAGTTCCTCCAGGGTCACCGGCTCGCGCAGAATCGCCAGCCAGTCCAGCACCGTCTGCTCCAGGCTCGAGAGCCGCGCCCATTGCTCGTCGAGCAGATCGGTGATGCTGCCAAAGATGGTCGTGCCCTCGGCGAGGAAGTGGCCGATCGCGCCGCCAAAGAGGTCGGCGATGGTCTCGGCCACGATCTTCAAGGCCAGCGGGTTGCCTGCATACAGCGCGGCGAGGCGCGCCTGTTCGTGTGCGGTTCCCATCGTTTCTTTTTCGGCCAAGAGCTGCTCGCACGCGGCGAGATCCAAGCCGGAGAGACGCAAGGCGCGCACGGGAGCGTGTTTCCCTTCCCACGCCCTCAGTCCAGCGGCTTTCTCCCGCGAGGTCAGCAGCAGGCAACTCTGGTGCACCGTTTCGGCCATCCGGCGCAGCAGGCGCCCATACTCCTCGTAGCCGGGCCGCAGCCGCCCCCGCACCTCGCCTTCCGAGAGCAGGCTTTCCAGGTTATCGAGCACCAGCAACACCCGCCAGCTGCGCAGGTCCTCCAGCAGGAGGCTCAGGCGTTGCTCCAGGCTCGCGGGCAGCAGGGCCAGCCGCTCTGGCGAGAGCACCTGCAGGCAGGCATCCAGCACCTCTTCACAGGAGGGCGCATCGCGCAGCGAGCGAAAGATGACGACGTCGAACTGGTCGGCGAGCCGGTGCATCACCTGGACGGCCAGCGCCGACTTGCCGATGCCGCCCAGGCCCAGCAGACTCACCACCCGACAGCGCTCCTGGAGTAGCCAGTGGCTCAGCAGAGCCAGCTCCTGCTCGCGGCCATAGAACGTGGGCACGTCCAACGCATCACCCCAATCCACCCGCGGCCCAGGTGCTGGTCGCGGCCTGACCGCTTCACGGGCTGCGTGCTCTTCCCTTGGCACGGCTCCAGGGACCGGCCGGAAAGCAGGCTTCTGACCCAGCAAGGTGGAGAGCCACGGCTCATCGAGAAGCAGCTTCTGGCGCGCCGCTTGCCACAACGCGTGGATCTCCTCGGCTTCGCGCCCGGCAGGAAAGGCCTGCTGCTGCACCCCGAGTTCCATGAGCCGTTTGAGGTGCTCGGCTTTGGGATAACTGCTGCCCGCTTCCCAGTCCCCCACCGCTCGCCGCGAGATACCAAGGAGATCGGCCAGGCCCCTTTGGGTCAGCCCCATGCTCGTTCGCAGCGTGAGCATGGCCTGACCGAATGTATAGTCTCGCTCGCTGTATGAGAACCGCTTCATGGAACGCTCTCCCTTCCGCGTGACCCCAAGGAGCGCGCTATGGGAGAGCATGCGATGTGACATCGTATCTGATGGACCGTGACATCCCTGAGTAACTTCTACTCTACCCGTCTCTGTTGGATGAGCTCCACGTGGGTCCACGCTGATGAAGGTGGGGCTGGCGAGAGGCTCCAGACTCCCCCTTCGACTTCACCCCTTTATGATAGCAGATTTTCTGACGGATGGCGAGGATCTTCTCAACAACTGCAGCACGTGTGGTCAGTCCCGCCCCTCCTTGTCTTACGATACAAAAAATTAATGGTAAGCTGCATTAATTTAGCAGGCAGTATAGGATAATTTACCTAGTTCCTTGTGTATCCGGTAAAAGTATGATATTTGATATAAGAGTGATAATAGTGGAAATCATTCCAGTAAGCAAAAAAACTTGCTAAAAAAGATTTTAAAAAGAGTGCGTTTTATTATATTTCTTCCTGCTTAATTGCCGTACTTTATAAAAATAGCAAAGTGAATTAAAAAAGATAACTGTTCAGCTTTATCTCTTCTCTTGACTTTTCAGTTCGGGCTAAGTATATGTATATTTAGGAATGTGGCTTTGTAACAAGTTATATAATAAAATAAGAATTGAGCCTCCGGAAAGTTATAGAGTTATTAACTAATTTTCCGCTTTTTCTTCTGTAATCTTTATATACATTCCTTTCCTATGATGAATAGATTTATTTTTAACCACTCATTCTACTTCACAGCTTGAGGATACGAAAAAAATCTATAAAAATTGACAACCAACATACAGAATTGCTTGACATATACTCGTTCTCATGTTAAAATATCAAATATGTATGTTATTCAGCCAAATTCTGTTCTTTAAGATATGTATATGGTCATAAATAAAGGATCTATGCATATTAGCAAGCACAGACGGCATCCAGGAGATATATACAAAAGAGATTCTTGCGTTTAACTAATATACGTGTGCTGCACCTTTAGCTTATTAAGGAGTGTAATTTACACTCCTTTAATAAGAGACGCGAAAGGATTGACTTGAAAGGAATTGTAACCATGCCCCCATCCATTGAAACTGCCAATGTAGGGAAGGCGGTTGCTGCTCGAGTTGGAACGAATATTCGTGAAGTTCGTACAAAATTGGGTATGACTCAGGCCCAATTAGCTGCACCCGAATTCTCAATTTCCTACATCTCTGCTATAGAAAGAGGGAAGATTCGTCCTTCCTTAAAAGCTCTTTCTATTTTAGCTCGCCGCCTGGACGTTCCCCTGACCTTTCTCCTGGAAGGTAGTCCATCTGGTGCTGCTGAAGCCCGAGCTGTGGGATATTCGCCAGCTGACGCTGGTCCGGACCAAAAGATCGATGTAGATCTACTCCAGGCAGAAGTTTTTGTGCAACAAGGCGAATTGAAACAAGCCGAGCAATTAATAGCTCCGATCCAACCAGAACGTATTACAACAGAGCAAGTATACCGTTTATACCTTTTAAAAGGTCAAATACACTTAGGGTCGAATGAATACCAGGAAGCCGTCGTAGACCTTCGTGCTGCTGTTACACAGGGTGAAGGCATAAATGACATTGAGTACACGGAACGCGCACGCAATCTACTCGGCCAGGCCTATTTTTTGTTGTATAACTATACACTGGCAATGGAGAATCACCTTCGTGGTAATTCTGCTATCGAAAACCGCCAGATTGCGGATCCAGTTTTTGCCTTAGATGTGTACAGTAATCTGGCAAATGACTACTTCCGCTTAGGGGAGCTTGAAAAATCTGCTACATACTATCATAAAGCCCTGGAGACGTTTGACGGTATGAATCGAGATAGTAAGAGCTTCGCCCAGAAATACATGGAAATTAGCCAGAGCTATAAAGCGATGGGCAAATTGTCGATGGCTCGCGATTATGCGATGCGCAGCCTGGCTCTCTATGAGATGCGTGATGAACAACGTCTGGTCGGATTAACTCATCAGCGTTTAGGAAAGACGCTGGAGAAGCAGAACGAACTCGATGCGGCCGAGCGTGAGTATCGCCTGGCCATTGAGATCGAACAGGACCTCAATGACGCTATCTCAGCTTCAACGTGTCATACCTCTCTGGCAGAACTGTTGCTCAAGCGTGGTAAGTTAGAAGAAGCAGAGCGAGAGGCACAGGAAGCTCTTACATTTGCCAGGACAAGTGGCGATCCCCAGGCACAGGGACAGGCTCTTATAGCCCTGGCGCAGATGCGTCACCAAAGCCATGACTATGCTACTGCCGACGAACTGTTTACGCAAGCGCTGGAGATGTTAGATGCATCTCATGCTCATGAGATCGCTGCGAGTGCATACTTCCGTTACGCCAATTTATTGGAAGAGCGTGGAGAGGTACAACGCAGCTTGAATGCTATTAAAAAGGCATATGAGCATCAACGCCAGGGCAAACGAGGAGATATGGAGTAGTTTTTCAATTTTTTGCTGTATATTATTGAGAGCTTGTGCGTAGCGCTCGCACTCTATACAGAAAAGCAGAGCAGCAGGCAGACCTTGCTGCTCTGCTTTTCTGTATAGAGTGCGGAGAAAAAGCAGATGAAGAGACTCTATAAAGAAAGTCTAAAGAGACTGACAGATCCAGGTGAGTTATTCATTGCGTTTAACGCACATCTTATGTACAATTTATAGCATGTAATGCATATTTTCTCTAAATTTTTGAGCGACCGCCTTTATAAATGCATACTAAAACGTCATTTGTATGCAAAACTCCAGGCAGCGCGGAGGTTTTCGCATGCCCTTTACGGCACACGATTTAAGATACAAGGCGGAAGAGACATATCCAGCCTTGTATGCGCACCTGAGCCGACATGCACAACGTTTCCTGGGATCGCTGAAGTTCGATGCCTATGAGCTGGATGTTGTAGTTGGTCATGTTGTCGAGCAACTTGTGCGTATAGGTCTAATCGGAGGTGGAAATAAGACGCCCCGTACCGCATTAGATGATTTAACGCCTGCTCAATTCTATGCTTTTCTCAATCGCAGTATTAGAAATAAAGCCATTGATCGCTTGCGCAAACGTCGTTTCCAGGTAAGCTCTGCCGCAGAATTTGAGGAGGGTTTAGAAGGGGACGATAACCCCTTGAATGATGTAACCGAGTCGTTATGGGGGGCTCCCCCTTTTGCCACACCAGAGGAAGTGACGCTTGGCCTGGCATCACAACAAGAATTACGCGGCATGCTGAAACACTGTATTCAGACCTTAAGCGTTGCTCCTCGTCAATTGCAGGCTGTGTTAATGGAGTTGAAAGAATTTGACGCGGTAGATCTCCTGCAAGATGTCGTTGAAGAACTCAAAGAGAACAACTCGGTTACTGCTTTCGATGCCGATACAACCATCGCCCATGCTAGCCAGCATAAAGACCATGCTCATAAGAAGCTGCGCCATTGTCTGCAAGAGAATAGCACGCATTTGACAGTTCTAATTGCTTTGCGTTTGACTGAATATGGAGTACGCTCTACTCCCGCGAACGAATTTGTGGTTAAAATTCAGGCCCTGGCGCAGGATGATCTTTCTGCCAGTGATGTGCAAGCAGGTCTGAAAGAACTGGTTACGGAAGGCTTACTTGATTGGGATGGCGATGCCGTCGTGCGTATTACATCCACCCAGATGAAGCGCCTGGCGCGTTTCTATAAGGATGAATGAGTAGCCTTATGTGCTTGGGAAAGGACAAATATGAACGATTTTACTCACTTCAATGACTCTGCCGATCGGCATAATGAGCATGTGAAGCTGGCACGCTGGCTCCAACATGTCCTGACAACATCAGAGCAAGCACAGGCTTCCTTTGCCGCGAGGGGAGATGAGACTTCCCAGGCGGAAGCAGTACTTAGCGGCGATTATCATCCTCGTTTCTATCAACAATTGCCGGATTTTATCATGGCTCTCCTACGAAATGATCCGCGCGCAACTATGCACTACGCGCCCTTGCTCTATCATCTAGCAGGCTGTCCTACCTGCCATACCGCCTATCTTGAGTTGTATGATGCCTTGCGCTATGCTGTAAAGATGGGAGATACCCAACCGCTCAGCAATGCTGGTACCCGCCCGCTGGCTACCATTCCTGCAGGAACACTGGTCAATCTCTGTCAGGTGCTGATTAAGCAGGCGGAGGCTATCCTCCGCCAGGCTCGTCATGATCATGCTGACGGTACCGCTGCTGCTCGCTCACTATTGCAGTTGGCTATGAGGGTAAGCACGAATATTACGCAGAGTAGTATGCGTAGTCGAGCCCTGCAAGATCTTGTGCGCGTAGCCACGCTCTTCGACGGTCCGCATAGTCCCGCCGAACAAGAGCCACCGACCTATACCTATTCACCATTAGTGGGCGCAGGTGGGCCGCGTCGTGGTAAAGTTGTGCGTCGTGCCGATACAGCGGTACGTTCTGCTGGTAAAGCAGCTGAACAGCCTGCGATCTACCTGCAATCGCATGTCCTTGAGGGCAGCATTACCCAGCAGGAGGATATGCTGGAACTGCAACTCCATGATCTGAATGAAAAGCTACGCGGGCACTATCTCAGCATTTCCGTGCCATTGGGCTCGCTCATTGAGCCGGTACGCTGGGTAGGAGGGAATCCTCGGGCTATTCGTTCTGTGACAGCGGTAGATAAAGATGGCACGGTAAGAACACCGCTCGGGCAAACGGAACTACGGCTCGCCCGACCGGATGAGCGCAACCTGTTAGAGGTCATGTTCTTGCTCTTAGAAGTGCGGCCTATAAACTAGTGGCCTGGTTGAAATTCGACTGTACCGCTTTTGCCGCCGCTTTTCACTGCAACATACGCCTGTTCCAGGGTGATAGTTGTATCAACGCCCTTGCACATGTCATAGATCGTTAGTGCTGCCACGGTGACAGCCATCAGCGCTTCAACATCGACACCTGTTTTATAATTGGTGCGCGTGCGTCCCTCAATCGCAATTAAGCCCTGCTTACTATCCACATCAAAATGGAGATCGATGTGCGTCATGGGTAGGGGATGACACAGTGGTATAATCTGTGGCGTCTGTTTCGCTGCCATAATGCCTGCGATCTTAGCTACCTCTAAAACGCTGCCCTTGGCGACCTGGTTGGTCTCGATCAGGTGGGTTGTCTGTGGCGCCATGCGCACCCTGGCCCTGGCGATAGCCTCGCGCACCGTCTCCGGCCGATCTGTCACATCAACCATATGTATATTGCCCGCCTCATCCAGGTGAGTTAAGTGCTTAGGAGCGTCTGCTGTCATGCTTCATAACCTGCTTTCTGCAATGGTAAGTGTGCCTTTTGATTGGATATTAGCATAGCATATCAGGCGAGGACGTAAAAGAGAAAAACAGATGATATCTTTTACGACCATTTCGTAAAAAAACCATATGTGAATGTTAGAAATCTGCTCGCGCCTAAAGATACGTTCCCGTTCTTTGGCGGTTTTCAAATGCACGTTTATAGTATGTAATCGCTTGCTGGGCCAGATTCCTTTCAGCTAATAGCTGGGCATACATGGCTAATTGTTCGGATAGCTCGTCATTGATTTGCAGGCGTTCTAACATATCCAGTCCGGCTATCAAATGTTTATCTCCGGCTTCATAATGGGCCATATCACACTGAATCCGTCCCCAGATGAGCAGGGTCTCGGCCGTAATAATAGTGTCACCTGAGGGCTGAGCTAGCTTATAAGCTTCTTCAGCTTTTTTCTCGGCAGGAGGCAGATCTTTGTGAACAAAATACCATTCCGCCAGGCGAATGGTAATACTCGCCAGCGTGAGAGTATCTTGGTGGTTATTTTTCTGCTGGAGAGCACCTTCGAAGTAGTCACGCGTCGCCTGCAGGTCATATTTTATCATTGCCCGGCCAAGATACAGATACATTTCACTTATTGGTGTTCTATCCATATGCTGATGAGATATATACCAGGACTTATGGGAATATAAAGCGGCAAGCGTATATTCTGCTATGTCAATATAATGCTTGCAGATATTGCGGTAAATTGTTTGTACTTGCTGTGGAGTAGCAAATTCTGCCGCAATCAGAATAGCTTGTTGGAACATGGCACTCGCCGAAGGAAAGTCGTTCAACTGCATATAGAGTTGTCCCAGGTGATTATAGACGTCACATTTGAAAAAAAGGTCAGGCACTTGTGCTTGTTCCAGCAGTTCCAGGCAGTACTGATGTGATTGGAGCGCTCGCTGGTGATTGTGCATAGCCGCGTAAGCCCGGCCCAGCAAATTATGGATACGCAAACTACTGTAATGATGTTTCTGGGCCTGCGCTAGTTGTTGGGCCTCAACCAATGTATGTTCGCATAGTTGGAATTGAGAAGTATGTAAATATGCCCAGCCAAGTAAGTAACGCTGGTGTAATTGCTTCCGTTCTGTGAGATGTTTGCCTTCAAGATGTTGTAGCTGAGTAAGTGCCTCTGGTGCCTTGTTCTGTAAAATACTTATCTGTGCCTCCAAAAGAATAAAATCGATTAAAAATTCTTCATCGTTTGTAGCACTTGTAGAAACAGCTAACTCATTTGCTTGTTGAGAATTCCCTGACAACAAGTCAGTAGAAGAGAGCTCAAGGCGACGGGCAAAAATTTCTAATGCTCTTAGGGAAGGTTGGATCTGGCCTCGCTCAATGGCCGAAATATAGCTTACAGAAAAATCAGGTGCGGCCAATTGACTTTGAGTATATTTTTTTGCTTTGCGTGCTGCACGTAGTTTAGCTCCAACAGTCTTCCCTACCACACCGCGAGATGGGTCTGTGGCCATGATACCTCCTGATACAACTTAATATTAAACAGAGTCAAGTCAATAAATAGAAAAATAAGGAATTGAGTATATTCTAAAATATTCATGTGTATTCTGTCAATAACTTAGTTGCATTAACTATTAAAGGCACAAAAATACAACTATCCCTAGCGACTATAATATTGTGTAACATCGAGCCCTGGCAGGAGAAATTGAAAATATGCTACAGTAAAAAGGGATAGCTTATTACAAGGAAGGGATCTTGACGACACGTGTAGATTATAAACGGTGGCTCAGGGAGATAGTAGCCTTTTTTTACGCCTGGCAATCATTGGTCTCCTACGCATGTTTCTCCTGGGGTGAGGGGACGTACCAGGGCATCCCAAAAAGGGTCAGAAGTTTTGTGTATGGGTTACAATCCTGGTATAATTGGTCATCCAGGCTAGTGCCTATATGTATGTAATGAAAGTAACCAGTAGAATGCACCTATGCAACTAAGACGTCTGCTCGTGGCACACAAATGGTTTGTGGTGTCTCTATTATTGCTGGGCGTTTTCGCCATCTTTACGTTTATTTTCTCGACAGGTATACTGCTTTACCCGACCTTATACGTGGAACGATGGCTCTTGCACCGCCCCTTGACAGGTATAGATTGTGTTTTTGGCGAGTGGAAGCAGCTAGGCGAGGTTGGCTTTAGCCTGTTTTTTACGCTTGTGCTGGGCGTGGTTTGCCTGGTGTTGGGCTACCGGAGGAGGATATTGCCGCTGCTGTTCTGCTTGCTCTTGCTGGGAGTGGGGGCCGAATATGTCGGTAAGCAGATCTTCCCACAGATTATTCCGATCAACACACAATTTGGCACGCCTTCCCTGGCTTGCCCGCAGCTAAGGCGAGAGACGCGTTCAGAAAGACTGATGGTGGCTGTGGGTATGTGGTGGAAAGCCCTACCTGCCCATCCTGACCGTATTCAAGCTGAGCAGTACAGCGCTAATGCGCCCTTTGTTTTTGACGAAAATGCCGTCGTGGTTTATGGTTATCCCAGTGGTCATGCTATACGCTGGATTTTCCTGGGCATCATTGCCTGCTGGTTGGTCTGGCGACATCTACAAAAGCGCGTGCTGCGTGTGTTATTGATGGCACTGGCACTTGCTATCGCTTTTGGCGGGGGCTTCCTGCAGTTCTACATTGGCGTACACCTGACCACAGACCTTGTGGGGGGCTACCTGCTCGGCGGCAGCCTGGCCTGCTGTGCGATCGGTCTTTTGCTGCTCAATAAGCCCAAAAAGCGTCAGCAGATCTCTCCTGTGCCATCGTCGCAAAGGGAGCAAGCGAGCATAAAAGGTGCGTAATTTTTTCTTTCGTGTATTAGACACAGTGAAGCAGGAGTTTTTCTATGTTTCGTTTTCTCACAGCAGGCGAGTCGCATGGCCCCTGCCTGACCATGATTGTAGAGGGGTTGCCGGCTGGTTTGCCAGTAGAAAAGGCGATTATTGACGCTGATCTCAAGCGCAGACAGGGTGGCTATGGCCGTGGCGGGCGCATGAAGATCGAGAAAGATGCCATGCGTTTTCTCTCAGGCGTTCGTCATGGTAAAACCCTTGGTTCGCCTGTGACTATGCAAATCGAAAATCTCGACTGGGTCAACTGGGAAGAGCGTATGAGCGCTGCGCCAGTTGAGGAGTCTATTGAGCCGGTCACGCGGGTACGTCCGGGCCATGCTGATTTTACCGGGGCGATCAAATATGGGCACAGCGACATTCGCAATGTCATTGAGCGTTCCAGCTCACGTGAGACCGCTGCCCGTGTTGCCGTGGGGGGCCTATGTCGTCAGTTACTGAGTTACTTTGGTATGACTATTCATAGCCATGTGCTTTCAGTCGCCGATATTGGCTATGAGCATGCCCCTTTATTCACAAAGGATGGCTATAAAGCTGAAATGTGGGCAGCAGTCGAAGCCTCACCTATGCGTTGCGCTGATGCTGAGCTAAGCGAGAGGATGATTGCGCGTATCCAGGCTGCTAAGCACGAAGGTGACACCTGTGGTGGTACTTTTGAGGTGGTAGCCTTTGGGGTGCCGATTGGCCTGGGCAGCTTCAGCCAATGGGACCGGCGTCTGAGTGCGCGCCTGGGCCTGGCTATGATGAGCATTCCTTCGGCCAAGGCCATGGAGATTGGCGCGGGCTTTACCGCTTCACGCAACACCGGTTCCCATGTTCATGATGTTCTGCGTCATAGTGAAGATCAGCAGTGGTACCATCTTAGCAACAATGCAGGTGGTATCGAGGGGGGCATTACCAATGGCGAACCTGTGATTGTGCGTGTGGGCGTCAAACCCATCCCCTCGCTGGCTCACCCGCTGCCCTCGGTTGACCTGGCAAGTGGCGAGAATATTGATCAGAGCCGTTACGAGCGCAGCGACGTGTGCGTGGTTCCCGCAGCAGGTGTCGTAGGTGAAGCTATGATGGCTATCGTGCTCACCGAAGCCTTTATCGAAAAATATGGCGGTGATAGCCTGGAAGAGATGGCAGGGCATGTGAAGCGCAGCTCTTAGGCAACTTTGTGACCAATTTCTCTTGTCAACCGCTATCAACAATGGTACACTTTTGCGGGAAATATGGTCATTATGTGTCAGCATAGAGGAAACATGGTTTATGAATATTGGCTTAAGTATACGCAGACTGACTCGATTGTTTATTATACTGTTCTTGGCGCTGAGCGGCGGACTGGTCTACTGGCAAGTTGTAGTAGCCCAGCAGGTTACCTCAAACATCCATAATAGTCGTCACTGCCTGGCCGATAGCGCTCCCCTGCGAGGACGCATTCTCGATCGCAACGGTGTGGTACTCGCCGAATCAAAACCGGACCCTACTGGTATCTGCGGTTACCGGCGTTACTATTACCTGGATAAATATCCCTCTCTGGCCAGCCTGATCGGGTACTACATCAGTCCCAATTTTGGCTCGTCGGGTATCGAAAAGCAATATGATGACTATCTCAGCGGTCGGCGCGGCATCACTGTTCTCAATAATACGATTAACCAGACTCTCCATCGCCCGTCCGTGGGCGACGACATCTATCTGACAATCGACACGCGCATGCAGCAGAAGCTTGATTACAATTTTGATCACCAGGCATATAACCCTGACCAGTTCTTTGTCTATAAAACTGATCGCGGCTCGGCCATCGTTTCAAATCCTCACACGGGTGAAATTCTTGCCATGTTGAGCCGTCCCACCTTTGATCCAAATCGTATCTTCCAGGAGGCCTCCCAGGGTGACTACACGTACTTCAATTCGTTGGAGAAAAATCCAGAGCAGCCTCTGCTGGAGCGTCCTCTACAGTCCACATTTGTGCCGGGTTCGATCTATAAGACGGTGACCCTGCTGGCGGGGCTTGACTCGGGCAAAGCGCACCTGGATGACCCGTTCTATAATGATAAAATCCCCAACCATATGCAGGCGCTTGGGCCGGTCGTACTTGGTACCGGTGACCAGACAGAAACGTTTGGCCCCAAGGGCAATAATATTGATACTTATACGAAAAATTATCCGGTGAACCTGCGCTACGGCTACACCCATTCAGATAACATCATCTTTGCCCAGGTCGGTGCGGCAATGGGCTCAGCTACCTGGTTGGATTACAACAAGCGTTTCTATGTTGGCCAGCAGATCCCTTTTGATCTGCCTGTCAAGATAAGCACTGTGGCTCCAGCCAACGGCAAGTCACTGGGCACCAATCAGCTCGCTGAAAATGCCTTTGGGCAGGGGATCAACCTGGTAACTCCTTTACAGATGACCATGTTTGATAATGCTATTGCCAACAATGGTACCCTTATGCGCCCGACGCTGATACAGAAGATTGTTGACCCTAACGGGGCGACCGTCTATTCATCGTCGCCCCAATCGCTGGGTACGCCCATTAGCGATACAACGGCCAGCCAGGTTCGCGATGCTATGTATGGTGTAGTGCAGTGCGGCTCCGGTAAATTCGGTCCAACGGCCTACTATGATCCACAGATGTACCAGTCACCCTGGCACATCATTGCCAAGACAGGTACCGGTCAGGCGGCAGCGCCCGGCGTGGGCGCGCAGGCATGGCTCTTAACCCAGGCTCCCTATGAGAATCCGCAGTTGACGATAGTGGCGATGAAGGAGAATGGTGGTGAGGCAGCCCCGGCTGTCGGTCCTATGGTTACCCATACCTACGAGGACATCTTCAGTCAGTATATGAAGACGCCCACTTCACCCGCGACCGATCCGAATTTCTGTACGACCACCGGGTTGTTACAAGGCTAATCTGAATTTTTGTGACGACTCCCCACGGCTCAAGCCGTGGGGAGTCGTCACATCCTCTATCAAATATGTCACATAAGTGGCATAATATTGGGAGAGGATATATATGAAGCAACTCAAGAATAAATTCGGCAGTATCTATAGCGAGGATGAAGAACTGGTACTCGGTCCGTGGCAGCGTATACGCCAGGGATTTCTAGGTCCCATTGCTTATGTCCTCTCACGTCTTGGGATTAGTCCCGACATGCTGTCGTTTACCTCTGTTGTGTTTGGCATTGGCTTTTGCCTGTTCGCGCCCTTTCAGTTTACCGTCGCATTCTGGCTGCTGGTTGCCTCTATAATTTGTGACGGCCTGGATGGTGTTGAGGCGCGGCTGACGAAAACGAATACAGCCAGTGGCTCGTTCACTGATATGTTCTGCGATCAGCTCGTTGTCGCCTTCAGTGTAGCTGGTATGGCCTGGAAAAATCTGATACATCCCGTCCTGGCGGTGCTGTTCGTCTATGTCTATACTGCCCTGGTCATCTTCCTGGTGCTGCATCGTATGCTGCAGGTCTCTTCTCACTGGATCATTCGCCCCAGCCGTATGCTGCTTTATGCTGCCATCGCCCTGTACTTTTTCTTTCGGATTGATGTGCTGAACTATTTGCTGCTAATATACCTGTTGGCCCTGCCTCTGTTAGCCTTGAGTTTCTGGCGACTCAAGCGAGCCCTGTAGACTCCCCGCGACCTGTTTTTGCAGAATTGCCTGCCAGCAAGCCTGGCAATAGCCAACTGCCATCAGGTCAAGGGTGACATCATTAAAATGATATTGCTTCTGTAATTGCTCATGCAGACTGCCCAGTAATGTAGCATCCAGGTGTATGACCGAGCGGCACTGGCGACATACCAGGTGATGGTGGGCCATACCCTCCGCTGCTTCAAAATGGGGTTGCTCGCCAGGTAAATGATTTTCTCGTACCAGGCCTAACTCGCGCAGTAGCTCCAGAGTGCGATAGATCGTTGAGAGACTCACGTTGGGATTAAGTTTTTGCACGCGTTCGGTAATTTGGTCAATACTCAGGTGACTGTCAGCTTCTTGAATAACACTCAAGACCATATGGCGTTGGGGCGTGAGCTTGTACCCTCGTTTGCGCAGTAATTCGTTACTTGACTTGACATAATGATGCATATCAACCCCCATTCACAAAAATAAGTAACCTGTTGTGTACATCCTAGCATAAACGTCAACGACGCTGGCAGCGTTTCTCCCCCACAAATATCTCCGCGAACGTTCATTTTTAACAGAAATGGGGTATGTTTTAGTTCCTGCAAGAGTATGTCACAGATGAGGGATACCCTTGCCTAAAGAGGGTAAAATTATGGTACATTGGGAACATCGCTATCTGCTAGGCACAATGATCTTTACCATCGCGGGAGATGTTGTGCGCGACTTTGATGAAGAATATGAAGCATGGAGCTGGTTGGAGCAGGAGGGTTGGGGCCTGGTGGCGATTGAGCCGCCCGACCCGATTCGTCCGGGCGTATGTAAGTATTACTTCAAACGCCAGCGGCCCCCACAATACCCAACGCGGTCGGCCAGTACCGATGCTCGTGTAACAGCGAGCTATGAACGAAAAGAGAGACGATAGATGACGCTACCAGGCTCCTGGCGTTCGCCACTTGATCCACAGCGTGTGATGAGCACCAGTGTCATCCACTGGCAAGAACAGGCGCAGCAACCGCGTGAAGAGGCTCTGACAGTTGAAGAGCCGTTTGAAGTGCGTATTGACCACCAGAGCCTGGCCGTTATTATGCGTACGCCTGGCCATGACCACGAACTGGCCATGGGCTTTCTTCTGACCGAGGGTGTTGTCGCCCAGGCGAGTGATGTCCAGGCAATTGAGGACGATGTAGATGCCGATGGTCTGCCTCTGGCCAATGTCGTCAATGTGAGTTTGCGCAATACAAATCAACAGGCGGCCTTGCAACCGCAGCCAGTAGCCTTCGAGCGACATTTTGCTGTTTCAGCCAGTTGTGGCCTATGCGGCAAGAACAGCATCGCCGACCTGATGATTTCAACACCCCCACTTGAGCCAGATGACCTGCATTTTGCCTCGAACGTTCTTTACGAACTACCCAATCGATTGCGCACCGCCCAGTCCGTCTTTACCTACACTGGCGGGCTGCACGCGGCTGGTCTGTTTGATGCGAGCGGTCAACTGCTGCTCCTGCGTGAAGATGTGGGGCGTCACAATGCCGTCGATAAAATTATCGGGCATGGTCTACTCTCTGGCAGTTTCCCTTATCGTCAACATATTTTAATGGTCAGTGGACGCACCTCATTCGAGATCATCCAGAAGGCTCTGCTGGCACGTATCCCCTGCATCGCCGCCATCTCGGCTCCCTCCAGCCTGGCCGTCGAACTGGCCGAACGCAGCGGTATCACCCTGATCGGTTTTTTACGCGATCACGCCATGAATGTGTACACGCACCCGGAGCGGATTGAGTAAGAGGTGCATATTTTGGGTTGATCCCGTGCAGAAGCCCCCAAAAAAGCAGAGAAGTACCCATTGCTATACATCTCTTGGTCGATAGGCTATAATTCGATTATGCAGAACGACACGATTGCAGCGATTGCAACACCGCCGGGTATTGGTGGGGTAGGTGTAATTCGCGTCAGTGGTCCCGAGGCCTTTGCCATTGTACTACCACTGTTCCGGCAGCCAGGAGGACGTACCTCACTCCCTCCTTCGCACCTACTCACCTATGGACAGGTGGTTGATCCAAAAACCGAAGAGATAATGGATGAGGTATTTGCAGCTTTTATGCAAGCCCCCCGTACCTATACCCGTGAAGACGTTGTAGAGATTCAGGGACATGGAGGTCCACTCATCCTCCAACGTATCCTGCGTTTGGTCCTGGCGCAGGGTGCGCGTATGGCTAACGCGGGCGAATTTACCCTGCGTGCCTTTCTCAATGGCCGTCTTGACCTGGCTCAGGCCGAGGCCGTCATGGACCTGATAGATGCTCAGACTGAGGCTGCGCAGCGCCTGGCCATGCAACAACTCAAGGGACGTATATCAGCCCAGGTACAGTCTGCCCGCCAGGCTATTCTCGCGGTTGTAGCTCGTATTGAGGCCAGTATTGACTTCCCCGAGGAGGATGTGCCAACCCCCCAGCCCGTGGAACTTATGCCCCTGATTGCCGAAGCGCAGCGCCAGGTAGATGCTTTGCTGGTCGGCTCAGAAGAGGGACGGCTATACCGTCAGGGCCTGCGCACAGCCATTATTGGTCGTCCCAACGTCGGCAAATCTAGCCTGCTCAATGCCTTGCTGCGTACCGAACGTGCTATTGTGACACCTATTGCAGGTACAACACGTGATACTGTAGAAGAAGTTGCCAACCTGCGAGGTATTCCGTTGCACCTTATTGATACGGCCGGTATCACGCCCAGCGCAGACCCGGTTGAGCAGATGGGCGTACAGCGCAGTCGCGCCGCCGCTGAGAGTGCTGACCTTGTGCTGTTTGTCTTTGATGGTGCCGAGGCTCTGACGGCGCAAGATCAACGCATTTCGCAAGAACTCTATGCTCTTGGCTTTGGTAGAGATCCAAGCCAGGAGGAAGCGCCCACAACGAGCCAGGATGCGACGCGTGATCCATTATCTGGCCATCCAGGACGGCCCGTCGTGGTTGTCATTAATAAATCCGACTGTCCTCGGCAGCTAAATAGTGCAGAAGTACAACGCATGTGGACTGGCGCTCCGCTTGTCAGCACCTCCATGCTGACAGGAGAGGGTTTACCAGAACTGGAGGAGAGCATTGTCAAGCTGGTATTAGCAGGCAAAACGCTGCATAGTTCCAGTGCCCTGGTTACCAGCGTGCGTCACCAGGAAGCCCTGCGTAGTGCTGCTGCTCACCTGCATGCATCGCTTGTTCCACTTGAACAGGGACTCCCATTGGATTTTGTTTCCATTGATCTGCGCGCCGCTTATGATGGATTGGGTGAAATTACCGGTGAGACCGCTAGCGAAGATTTATTGGATAAAATCTTCAGCGAATTTTGTATCGGGAAATAGGTTTATTGTGGCGGGCAGGACTGAAAAGTAGTTTTGGATTGCGGAGGAATAATGCGTTTACAAAAAGGTCCGAATAAAACAGCGCTTATCTTATGGACGATAATTACTCTTGGCTTTCTAATACTCACGGCCTGTGGGGCTCAAAGTACACCTGTAGTAGCCAGGCCAACCGCGACACATACACCAACGCCAACTCCTACGCCAACGCAGGACCCCACACCGACGCCTATACCCACACCGACATACCCGGCTCCGGTTCCCTCGTCCCAGGTGCTGGGCATCATAGGTGATCCGGTGCATCCATTCCAGGGTATTCCGTGGGTACGTGTTGGCTATAGCACCTGCGGCAACCCTGCCGCAAAAGGGAATGTTGTCAAGAACGAAGTCAATCAGTTCCATGGCCTGGGCGTGCGCGTGTTGCTCTCAATATGCCAGTGGGCGACTGATGGACGACTCTATGATACGAACATTTTCAACGACGCGGCCCAGGCAGGCGCTGACGCGGTGCAGTGTGGCAATGAACAGATGAAGGCCGGTCAATATAACCGGTATGTGCCACCGGATGTTTTCGCCAAATTTTTTGATCTGTGCCAGCAAGCCGTGCACGCCGTGCGATCCGAGATTCCAATGATTATTGGTGCCAATGATCCCCATGTGGGGGGCATTGACTACTATCCGCTCTACCAGGAGGTAGGTTATTTTGATGCGATGCAGTATGCGATGAATACTTCGGTGCATCCTGGTGGGCACTGGAACTGGCGCTCACAGACCATTGGCTTGATCGATAGCTGGCATAATGGCTATTACAACCCGAATATCAACAGCCTGGATGGTCTGTTTAATTTTTGGGCCCAGCAGTTTGGCGTCAATCTCGGGAGCGGTGGCCTGGGTAAACACCTGTGGGTTATCGAGGGTACAGGCTGTATCTATGGCTGCGGCATAGCCACCGATGCATACGATGTCGCGGTCTCACATATTATGACTTTGATAACAGATGTGACAACCTCTATGCGCTATCAAATACCCTTCTTTTACTTTAGTGGCCGCGACTTTTATAGTCAGGGGTCCTACTGGCCTATGGGTGTACGTGATGGCAATAACCATCCCAAGCCATTACGTCAGGATCTATGGATGGGAGCGCGTACTTTGACTATGGCATGTCCATCAGGGCAGGTGACAGTATCAAGCCAGGAGCAGCTTTTGGCTAAGCTCTATGGTGGTTGTAGTCTACCAGGCAACTATATCAGTATCCTGGAGAGTTAAAGCAAAGAGATGTGTGAAAGAACGTGGATGGACTCAAACATATAAAGAAGGGTTCCTTAATAGCCTTTCTGGCTGTGCTGATAGGGAGTTTTTTGCTGGCGGGATTATCATATCGCTTACTGATTAATACCAACCAGGCGGCGAGTGCCGTCAGCCAGCCCCTTCCTACTCTTCCTGTCAGCACGCCGACCACAGTAGGAACAATTACAGGGACGCCGACCTACCCTCCGCCGGTACCGTCGGCCCAGGTGCTGGGGATTGTAGCTGATACACAAACTCCTTTTGACGGTATCCCATGGGTGCGCGTGGGCTATAGCACCTGTGGCAACGCGACTTCCCACGGTTCTGTCTTGAAAGCTGAAGTCAGCCAGTACCATAGTCAAGGGGTGCGGGTCATGCTCTCGTTGTGCCAATGGGCCGGCGATGCGCAGCTCTTTGATCCAAACATTTTGAAAGATGCTGCCCTGACAGGTGCAGATGCGGTGCAGTGCGGCAACGAACAGATGAAAAAGGGCCAGTACAACAGATATGTTGCTCCCGCTACTTTTGCCAGGTTTTTTGACCTCTGCCAGCAAGCGATGCACAGCGTACGGCCAGAGATTCCCGTGATTATTGGCGCTAATGATCCCCACGTAGGCGGGGTCGATTACCAGCCATTAGTGGATCAGGTCAACTATTTCGACCAGATGCAGGCAGCTATGAACTCTTCTGTGCATCCCGGTGGCCATTGGAGCTGGCGTTCGCAGATCATTGGTTTGATCGATAGCTGGCATAATGGCTATCCAACCCAGGAGATCAACAGCCTGTATGGTCTCTTCACCTTCTGGGCGCAGCAATTTCAGGTTAACTTGAATAGCGGTGACTTGGGCAAACACCTCTGGGTTGTCGAGGGCACAGGCTGTATCTATAGTTGCGGCATCGCCTCTTCAAGTCTTCGCGTCGTAGCCGTTTCCCATATCTTAACGCTGATAACAGATGTGCAGACAACCACGCGTTACAAAGTGCCGTTTTTTTACTTTAGTGCGCGGGATTTCTACAGCCAGGGAGCTTACTGGCCAATGGGCGTGCGCGATGGCAATGATCGCCCCAAGTCGCTGCGCCAGGATTTAAAGATGGGAGAGCGGACTCTCAACATGTCATGTGTATCAGGGCGTGTAACTGTATCAAACCAGGAGCAGTTATTGGTCAGGCTTTATAATGGCTGTAGCTTACCAGGTGATTACCTTAGTATTCTGACAAGTTAAGCGACAAACCCTTTGTACTTCTCTTGCGAGAGATGAAAATTCATAGAACTAATTCTAAGAAGGTTACATATGCAATTGCCTGCTAATTATTCCGAGGGGAAAGAAAGTCCGCCCTCTGAGACTTTACCAGATGGCGAAAGGATGCTTACAGAGGATGAGCCGAGTAGAGAACGAGAAGATCAAACCGATAGTGGGATAATTTCAAAACGTTCAACGTGGTTAAGCGCTCTGAAGAGTATTCTGCCTATCTATATTGCCACGCATGTTGCTTTTCTTATTTTGACGTATCTGGCGACTCTTTTTGCATTTATTCCCAAGAATTTTTCGTTGTATTCCTTGCCGCTTTCTACCTTAGTAGAGTCATGGGATCGCTGGGATAGCAACCATTTTGTGGAAATAGCGACTAAAGGATATGACGTAGCGTATAGAACAGCCTTTTTTCCGCTTTATCCTATGTTAGAAAGTGGACTGGCATATCTTATACACAGCCCTTTTGTGGCCGGACTTATTATCTCGAATCTAGCGGGGCTGGGGATGTTAGCGGTGCTTTACCGCCTGGTGGAAGAGGATTTTGATAGTAAACGGGCTTATTGCACAGTGCTCTATTTTGCTGTATTCCCCACGGCCTTCTTTTTTGCTGCCGCCTATAATGAGTCGCTTTTCTTGCTCTTCGCACTGCTCAGTTTTTACCACATCCGTCGAGGTCATTGGTGGTGGGCGGGGCTTTTTGGCTTCCTGGCGAGCCTGACTCGTTCAGCCGGACTATTCTTACTTCTGCCCTTTTTGTATGAATATCTATACCAGCACAGCTTCAAATTGAAACGTATCCGTTTCGACATTATCAGTGGCGCTGCTATTCCTACGGGCCTCGGCATTTTTGCTCTTTATTGCTATATGCGCTTCCATGATCCGCTGGCCTTCTCACATGCTCAGCAGTCGGGCTGGTTGCGTGATATGCATGGCCCCTGGCATGGACTACTTGATTCGTTCCTGATGATAATACATCGAGGCATCCTGAGCTTTGACTCCATACACAATGTGATTGATCTTAGTGCAGGTCTATTGATGCTGGTATTAATGATCCTTTGTTTCGTTGGACCGTGGAAATTTCCCAGAGAGTTATGGGCATATGGTTTTTATGCTGCTATTATGTACCTCTTCTTCCTTCTCTTCCCTGTGGCAGGAGGCTTCCCTTTGGCAGCACTTTCACGCTATGTCTTAGAGCTATTTCCTGCCTTTATTGTACTGGCTACCATGGGAAAAGGGCAGCAATTCAATTTGTATTACCTGACCTTTTCCGGATCTATCCTGGTTTTCATGCTGCTTCAATTTTTAACGGGATATTGGATCATTTAATAGACCCGGCACCCATATCTCTTTGTGGTAACATGAGTTATCCCGAATTTTCGAAACTCATGTTCGATGGTGATGAAGGAGCTCGCAGAGCTCCTTCATCACCATCGAACATCTTTTTTTGTGGAGATAGAGGCAGCTTCGCCGTCTCCATCTCCACAAAAAAAGGAGTGGAGCCCAGGCGATTTTTTACATGGGCAGCAACAGGAAGCGCTCGCGATCACGGGCGATCTGCGTTATTTGCTGGATCATCTGCCGGAGAGTTGTGCTTACCTGGCTGTTCCAATTGTCAGCTGTAAGTTGCGAGACGTAGTGATATACCTGCTCACTGCTACTTACCAGCGCGAGGTCAAATTGGAGTAGCTGGGCCAGGAGCCCCTGCTCCTGGCGAAAACGCCACCATGTACGATCCTGCGCAGGGACTGCCATGCCGCGAATATGTGTTTCTACATTGGAAAGAGCCTGTTGCACGGCTTCCATTTCGCGTACCTGGGCCATAACCTCCTGAGGTGGATCGGGATTGGCGCGTGTCAGAGGAGGAATAAAACGGCGCTGGTATTCGCCACGTAACGTTGCCAGCATCTCTACGGCTTGAGCCAGGTGGTAGCTGGCACGCTCGCGTACAAGTATATCATCGGCCCGTGCCTGATTTGTTGTGTTATAAAAGTTATAACCGTAACCAGTGAGCAACAGTTGCAACTGCTGTACCACAGGATCATTTGATGGTCCTGAACTCATATCTTTTTTCTCCTTGATGCCCTACTATACACGAAAGAGCCTCCCAAGCCGTACCGTGTATAGTAGGGGCGGGGCTTGCCCCCGCCCTGGAACACCGCCCATACCTCCTAAGTCCGCGCCTATGGGGGCATCCACTTGCGGGTGCCCTGGCCTCTTTCAACCATACTTAAGTTGGTGCGCATGGGGAGCCCTTGCGGCTATCACCCTAGCGGGGTGGATTGGGACGTACAGGTTGCGGTGCGGGTGCAGGCGCGGGCGAAGACATCGTATAGCGATCTGTGCTCGCGGTTGCTTGCACGCCATTAATGCTGAAAGGCTGGCCAATAGCCATATTAGGCGCAGAGACGATGCCGCGTTCCGCCATCAACATCGCAGTATAGTAGCGTACTGCCTCCATCTCGCTCAAGCCAAAAGCTTTAAGCGAAATCAAGGCTTTCATGCGCTCGTCCCGTGGAAATACCAGGACTTTGACCGTATTGAGGGTAATCCCATAATCAGTCAGGAATTGCTGCAGGTGTTGGAACACAATTTGCGAAAGGTCATGAATTTTTTCATTGACCGCTTCAAGCGCCGTGATCTGTACCAATTGATTGACGGCCTGTTCGATCACAGGGCCCGCATAAGAATTGACCTCCATAGTCGTCAGTGTATGACCACGATAGGGCATGTGTTGCACCAGGCGTACTGCCGCTTCGCGGGTTTCAACATGAATATAATAATCTACGCTGTAGACCATCTCGGCCATTTCCCGTGAAAGCGCCATACCTGTGGTCTTCAATACCAGCTTGGCACGATTAATATAGAGCGCCTCGTATTGCCATGGGCTTTGGCCGCCGTAAAATGCCTGCTGCATCGAGCCGAAGAGTGGGCGATCAGGTGTCGTGACAGTGTATTGGCCCGTTTCATAGACCTGGAGAATAGCCCCACGCGACTTCAGCACGCAGAAGTGGTTGCTTTCCACAGTGAGTAGCGAACCATTGAGAATGTCGTTGTTGGGATAGTGCCAGAGGAGGATTTCAGGTCCCATGACCTCTTCGCCATTATCTGTCAAGGTTGAAATAACGTTACGTATACCTGCCATGATAAACTCCTTCACATGAATATATTGTTCATACTATAGTTTGCCTAAACTCCTAGACTTATGAATAGTATGCTGCTATTAGAACGTACAACAGAAGAATTAATCAAACATGAATTTTTGTAGTTTTTCATTTTCCTCTTGTTAAATCTGAATCCTCATCTCCTTCATCACCATCGAACATCTTTTTTGTGGTTAAGTGAGGTGGGTGCAGGTTGCGGCTGCCCGTGGGCAGCCGCAACCTGCACCCACCTCACTTATTGGGGGGGAGTTGTGGTCAGGGGCTACAAAAATGAATTTTTACAATTTTGTAAAAAACTCGTTAAAAAACACTTGACAATACCAGTGACCTGTGGCATAATACCGATGTCGCCGAAACAAGCGGGTAAAACTTCTGGAAAGCAACCTCTTAAAGGTTTCTCCCTAGAAAATTAAAGAACCCAGAGGGTACATGTTCTCAATAGAGAAAATGGTCGCTGGTTTCTATAGCCGTCTCAAATCGACGAAAGAGAAGTAGGCAAGACTTACTTCAGGGCCACCTTAACAATTGAAGAGTGGAAAGCAGAACAGCAACTGTGGTGAGCGGTTGGCCAGGCGCACGCGCAAGCGTGTGGCTGGGAGAGCGCCCACCTAAAGCACAGACACATACTAAGTACAGTTCCTGTCAATTTGGTCTCGACTGCTGGCAGCACCCCTGCCGGTAGAGGCGAGATAACAATCTGCGAACAGCCAAGTGTTTATACACAACAGTGATGAGACAGCTTGGCCTGGATCGCAACTCAAGACAATGGCTTTACACCCC
>WNFM01087899.1_pt2 | contig 24855 bp, 23 predicted proteins | sample 5400271 | NCBI WGS metagenome assembly WNFM01 (sample SAMN13153352, study PRJNA577476) | soil metagenome | isolation source: 60 cm saprolite on Douglas fir-dominated hillslope | place: USA:California | collected 2013-09-17 | reverse complement strand
GGGTGGCGACAGTCGTCGCACCGGCAGAGGTAAGACCCTCGGTGCGCGATGTCTCCAGATTGCGGCTCAGGTCATAACCATAGTTGGTGCGATTGCCGTTGAAGTCGGTCCGCGAGGCGATGTTGCCGTTGGCGTCGTAGGTGTATGAGGTCGTTACCGTCCCGGTGCAGTTGGGTGTGCCGCAGGGCTGGGTATCCCCGCCGTCTCTAAAAATGCTATCGACAATAACCATCTTCGACGACTTCGTCGTTGATAGCGGGTCAACAATGGTTGATACCAACTCCGTGCCCGCGGCGCCAGAAACAACATCACTCCAGGAATAGGTCACCGTAAATTTATCGACACCCCCTGCCAATGCCGTGGTCGTGGCACGTCGCGAACTGTCGTAGCTATAGGTGGACCAGCGCACACCGATTTCATCCGCCACCCCCGTCAGGAGACCATCGCTGTTCGCCAGGGCTGGCAATGATTCTTCCGTGTAATAAATGTACTGCCGGACTTTCCCATCAGGGTGGGTTACTGTCTTGAGCCGATTGATAGAGTCGTAACCAAACTGAGTCAGCCCACCAGAAGGATCGGCCACATTCGTTAGACGAGAATCGCTCCGGTAGGCGAATAACATCGCTCGACCAAAACTATCGGTTACGGATAGCAATAACCCTGCTGGCAATGCCGCTCCGCTGTCGGTGGCTACGGCGCCACCCGGTGCAACTGCCGTACCGTCTGAATACATCAAGGATTGCGTCAGGCCTGCACGATCTCGAATAGAAACCAACCTGCCCTGAAGGTCAAATTGCTCAACGGAATCGTTACCCTTGGTGTATCGCCAGCCGGCCAAGGCCAACCCACTATCGAGGATTTCTTCAAGCGTCTCGGTGGAATAGCTTCTTGGTTTCCAATTACCATTTATTTTTTGAAATGATTCATGACGGCCTACGCTGTCCACAACATAAACTACTGGGACCGAGCCGTTGTTGACGGCAATTAACTCGCGTTGGTAGTTATGACGCCAATAGGCACCAAAAACGCCATACTCGCCGCCCTCCCGAGCAGAAACTTCACCACCAGCAGGCCGGATAAAGCCCTGACTATTGTAGGATCGCGAAAGTTGTAGGCCGGATCCAGCCGCTGCGGCAATGTCCGTTTCCCGCAGCAATTTAGCACCGGACCCCACCTCAATTGGGTGACCTACACACTTCTCGCAAGCGATGCGCGGCTTGCTACAGTAGCCATTAGCAGCCTGCCAGCCAGGCTCGCAGGTGATTAGCCTAGACCAATGGGCCTGCAGCTGTGCTGTGCTATAGGAGGTATAGCAGTAACGAACAGGGTTATTAGTTTGTGTATACGCCCATAAACCGATGGTGAAATCAGCCAAGCCACTCCATTGGTAGTACTGGCCTAATGAAGAAGTATAAGTATTTGGCGAAGACTGAATGCCGACAAAATCAGCCTGGCAAGTCGAAGTAGAGAGGTTGATTAGATAGATGTCCCGAACGCACTGGACAGCGGCCTCGAATGAACGTGGCGATTGCAGGCAACTTGGAGGCGGATCGCTTGTTAGCGGCCCGTCAATACTCCATGTAACCTGTCCAGGGGACCCTGCCTTGCATTCCAAAACACCGCCACTTTGTTCACACTCCGTCCCCCAGCTTGGGGATGGTGGGACTTGCGCCATGGCGCCGTTCCCGATTACCAAACAAACGCCAAACAAGAAAAATTGCCTGGCTATTAAAATCAACTGGCGCGGCAGAAATGAATCAAAAAAATCCAAAGCAAACATTACAATCGTGCGCATCCTTGCCCCTTCAATTTCAATTTTTGTTCGGAATTTACGCGGAGCGTAATTAAATTTCGCGGTGATAGGCAAGCTCAGACACCATTTGCATTTACGCCTCACAGATCCAAAGAAAAACGCTGACCAATAAATTTAATCGCGGCCTGTTTCTGAGCGGAAATTGCTTCTGAAAGCGAGGTCAATTTTTTTAATTCGTTCTGCGCGTATTTCCGTTCCAAGAGCAGCTCCCAAATAAGCATTTTTAAATCTCTGCGCCCGTTAGCGCGCGATTCTCGCAAATTGATTTTTTTGCGCCGGACGGACAGTAACCATTTTCCAAATTGATGGGCAAGGTAATTTTTTATTGGGCGTGACAATTTCGCCACAAGCATTTTTCTTACCTACCTGTGCAGGTGGGAAATGAAATCGCGACTTGACATTTGCATGGACCAGCGAAGACAAAAATATTTTCTTGTTCTTTTGTCTGAAAAGACTCTTGTCCGCGCTCAATCGGGTAGGCGGCGCACCAAGCAGAACGATCGAAAGTGGCTCCGGGGCAACGTTCTGGATCAGAGTAAGTATTATTTCGACACTAAACCTAACGGCTCGTTAATCGGTGCTTGTTGCCCAACGAAACGGTTACTCTGCACCCGAAGGTTCTGAAATTTTTGTGATCGCCGCCTGTGCTGACACCGGCCCGCATCGCCTTGGTGATGCGGGTGGCGGGCAATTCAGCGTATCGCCAACTTATGCGGATCGCCATTTTGCGCGCCTTTCCAGACAAAAATGCCTCAAACACCGCGCCAATGCTTGAGTTTGGCTTTTTCGACTTTACCGTGGCGGCGCCTCTCGCCTGTTAAAATCCAGCCTCGATAATTTCCACAGGAGGACGCCATGCGTACTCTGGAACAGCAGATCACCCAGTACGCGGCCTATCATCGCGACCGCCGCAATATCGCCACCCACTTTGTCGGCGTGCCGATGATCGTGTTTTCGGTATTGCTGGCGATGGTGCCCTTCGCGCCCGGCGGCGTGAACATCGCCCTGATCGCGCTGATCGCAGCGGCGATCTATTACCTCTATCTCGATCGCGCGCTCGGCACGGCCATGCTGGTTTCCCTGTTTGTCGCCTACCTGGTGGCGGTCTATCTCAATGCGCGCATCGGCCATACCGGCATCGTCATCGGTGTCGCCGCCGTATTGTTCGTGATCGGCTGGGTCATCCAGTTCGTCGGCCATAAATACGAGGGCGTCAAGCCGGCTTTCACCGACGATCTGGTGGGCCTGATCATCGGTCCGCTGTTCGTGATGACCGAGGTTTTCTTCATGCTCGAACTGAAGCGTGCGCTCAAACAATATGTGGAAGCGCGCGTCGGCCCGACCCTGGCCGCCCGCAACGGCGCACCGATCGGCCCGGCCAATGTGGTGGTAAATCAGCCGCAAGCATGAGCGACACCCTGGCGCTGACGCGTGAACTGATCTCGCGCAATTCGACCACGCCCGACGATGCCGGCTGCCAGCAGCTGATCGTCGAGCGCTTGAAGCCGCTGGGTTTCACTTTCGAACATTTTTCATCCAACGGCGTGCGCAATCTGTGGGCGCGACATGGCGATGCGGCGCCCCTGGTGTGCTTTGCCGGGCATACCGATGTGGTGCCGACCGGTCCGCTGGACAAATGGCATTCCGACCCGTTCGCCCCCAGTGAACGCGGCGGCAATCTTTATGGCCGCGGCGCGGCCGACATGAAGACCGGCATCGCCGCTTTCGTCACCTCGGTGGAGGCGTTCGTGCGCCGCCATCCGCAGCATCCCGGTTCGATCGCGCTGCTCATCACCAGCGACGAGGAAGGCCCGGCCACCGACGGCACCGTGAAGGTGGTCGAATGGCTGAAGGCGCGCGGCGAACGCATCGATTACACCATCGTCGGTGAACCCTCCTCGAACGAAAAATTCGGCGACATGATCAAGAACGGCCGCCGCGGCTCGCTGTCGGCGCGGCTGCTGGTGAAAGGCGTGCAGGGCCATATCGCCTATCCGCATCTGGCGGAGAATCCCATCCATCTGGTGGCGCCGGCGCTGGCCGAATTGAGCACCACGGTGTGGGACCACGGCAATGAATATTTCCCGCCGACCACGTTTCAGGTATCGAACATCCACGGCGGCACCGGCGCCTTCAATGTGATTCCCGGCACCGTCGACGTCTATTTTAATTTTCGCTTCGCCACCGCCAGCACGGCGGATTCCCTGAAAGCGCGCGTCGAGGCCATCCTGCACAAGCACGGGCTGCGCTACGAACTCGGCTGGACCCTCGGCGGCCGCCCCTTTCTCACCCCGCGCGGCAGGCTGGTGGCGGCGCTCAGCGCGGCGATCCATGAAGTCGCCGGCATCACGCCGGAACTGTCGACCACCGGCGGCACTTCCGACGGACGCTTCATCGCCGACGTATGCGACGAGATCGCCGAATTCGGCCCGCTCAACGCCACCATCCACAAGCTCGACGAGCATGTCGCCATCGCCGATATCGAGCGCCTGCACGAGGTGTATTTACGCACCCTCAACCATCTGCTGATCGGGTAACGCCATGACTGATTACGTCGAAGACCTGTTTGCCGAAGCGCACCACGAGTTGCTCACGGTGCGCGATATGCTGCGCTTCGCCGTCAGCCGCTTCCGCGCCGCCAATCTTTTTTTCGGTCACGGCAGCGATACCGCCTGGGACGAGGCGACGTATCTGATACTGCACACGCTCAATCTGCCGTTGGATCAGCTCGAGCCTTTTCTGGACGCGCGCCTCACCGGCAGCGAGCGCAGCGCCGTGCTGGATATCATCGGGCGACGCGTCAACACGCGCCTGCCCGCCGCCTATCTGACCCACGAAGCCTGGCTGGGCGAATACCGTTTTTATGTCGACGAACACGTGATCGTGCCGCGCTCGTTCATCGCCGAACTGCTGCGCGAAGAACTGGCGCCCTGGATTGCCGATACGGAAGGCGTCGAACGGGTGCTCGACCTTTGCACCGGCAGCGGCTGCCTCGCGATCATCGCCGCGCTGACGTTTCCGAACGCCGCTGTCGATGCGGCCGAGCTATCGGTCGACGCCCTGGAAGTGGCCAAACGCAATATCCGCGATTACCAACTCGGCGGCCGGGTGCGCCCGCTGTTTTCCGATATGTTCGGCGGCCTCAAGGGCCGCAGCTACGATTTGATCGTTTCCAACCCGCCCTATGTGACGGCGGAATCGATGCAGGCCCTGCCCGCGGAGTATCGCGCCGAACCCGCCCTGGCGCTGGGCAGCGGCGACGACGGGCTCGATCATGTACGCACCATTATTGCCGAAGCGCCGGGGCATCTGAACCCCGGCGGGCTGCTGGTCGTCGAAGTGGGTTTCAATCGCGAAGGCGTAGAAGCCGCGTTCCCGCAATTGCCGCTGACCTGGGCTGAAACCAGCGCGGGCGACGGCGTGGTCTTTCTGATTACGCGTGAAGAGTTGCTCGCCACGAGCCGCTGAAATTCCCGGCTGGCGTCTGCGCTTACCGGTGCATTGCCGCTGACGGCGCTTCAGACGTTGCCGAAGCCTTCGCCGCCACCGCCGCCGCCATCGTTTCCGCCGTAATTGCCGCCGCCGTTGCCGCCATTTCCGTTATTGCCGCTATCGTTGCTCCCGCCTTCGCCCCCTCCTGCCTTTGGTGGGCGGCTGCGGCCGCGCAGATTGCGGCGATTACGGCCACGGCCGCCCTTGCCCGCGCGTCCGGCATTGGCGGGCGCGCCGGGTACGACAGGCGCGCCGAAATTGCCGGCGCCTTCAACGCTGCCGGAAAAATCCGCCGGCACGCGCACGGCGGCATCGCCGCGATTTTCACCTGCATCGCGGCCACGCGCCCCGCGTTTGTTGCGACGGCGTTTGTTGATCGGCACCGTGCCATCATTGGCAACAAAGGGCGCCAACTCGGGCGGACGGTTGCCGGCTTCGCCCTCGCGCGGCACACGTGGTTCGCGTGGCTCACGCGGTGCGCCGCGCCCGCGCGGACCGCGGACCTTGCCCGGGCCGCGCGCCTCGCGGCCCTCGCGCGGCAACGGCGGGATGGCGCCTTCGATCTTCATGTCGGCGCTGGCCAGCACGTTTTTCACCTGTACCGGATCCAGCTCGACCATTTTGCCGCGCATCAGGCGCGGCGGCAGCTCCACCTTGCCGAAACGGGTGCGGATCAGTCGCGACACCTGCAGGCCCTGCGACTCGAACATCTTGCGCACTTCGCGGTTGCGGCCTTCCTTGATGACCACGCGATACCAATGGTTGACGCCTTCGCCGCCGCGTTTTTCGATGATGTCGAATTTGGCAAGACCGCTGCGCTGGAATACCGGGGCGGCGGCGGGCACGACGCCTTCGCCTGCGCCATCGGCGAATTCGTCGGCAAATTCATCCGCCTCGAATTCAAACTCCTCTCCTGTTTCCTGCCCATGCTCCGCCGGCATCGCGTCGCCTTCGATATTCACGCCGTCGAGCAGGCGCTGGGTCTGCTCCTCGCTCAGTTCGCCCAGGATGCGCACCGCGTACTCGCGTTCCACTTCGTAACGCGGATGCATGAAGCGGTTGGCCAACTCGCCGCTGGTGGTAAAAATCAGCAGCCCCGAGGTATTGATGTCGAGGCGTCCAACCGCCACCCATTTGCCGTTTTCGACGCGCGGCAGATTGTCGAACACAGTGATGCGGTTGCCCGGATCGTCGGTGGTGACAATCTCGCCTTCCGGCTTGTGGTACAGCAGGATGCGCGGCAGGTCTTCGTTGAACTTAAGCTTGATCGGGCGATGATCGAGCAGCACATTGTCGCCGGGCGCGACCTGGGTGCCGGTGGTGGCGACAATGCCGTTGACCATCACGCGGCCGGAGGAAATCAGGATTTCCATGTCGCGCCGCGAACCGTGCCCGGATTGCGCGAGAATCTTGTGCAGGCGCTCGCGTTTGACATTGGCACTGGCTGCCAGCGCCTCGGCGAACTGCCCCGATTTGGCCTCGTCGCCCATGCGGCGCAAATCCGCGCCCTGGGTGGGCGACATCTCCAGCTGCGGTGGCGCACGGAATGGCGTTTTCTTGCCGCCGCGGCCCTTGCGCGCGGCCGGCTTGCCGGTGCCGGGGCCACGTAAGCGCGGTCCCGGGCTGGGCGGCGCCAGCAGATCGACGGTGCCCTGTCCGGCATTGGCGCGCGGCTTGCCGCCACGCCCGCGCGGCGTCTGGCCTTGGCCGGTGCCGCGGCGCTGACCTTGGCCTTGTCCTTGCCCTTGCCCGCCCGCATTGGCGCCACGCGGCGCGCCGCGTCCACGCTTTTTGGCGGTGGTGTTGCCGATGTTATCGGGAGCGGCAGCGCCGGCACCCGCGCCGCGGCGCTTGCCGCCGCGACCGGCGCCGGTCACGCTGCCGAGAATGCTGTCCGCATTCGCGTTTGCCTTACCGCGACCGCCGCGGCGTCCATCGGCGCCATCTTTTTCCTCGCCGATGAAACGACCATCGACATAGCCCCGCGCCGGGGCGCGAATGACTGCACGCTTGATCATGACGGGACTCCGGTGGGCTCAGCGGGGTTCGGGGGGGTAGAAAGAGAGGGATCGGCAGGGCCGTCGCGCGCATCGCCCGGCAATTCCGCCGACAGATCGGCGTCGTTGACTGCGGCAGCAGCGCCGGCCTCGGCATCGCTCTTAACGTCGCGGTCAACACCGGGCAGGCCTGGGGTTTCGCCGGCGCTCAATGCGGCCCCGGCCTGCGACATATCGAGCGTGGCCTGCAACTCGTGCAACGGCGGCAATTCATCCAGCGACAGCAGGTTGAGATCGTCGAGAAAATGTTTGGTAGTGGCAAACAGCGCCGGGCGGCCGGGCGCATCCTTGTGGCCGATCTCATCGATCCAGCCACGATCTTCCAGTGTTTTCAGGATATGCGGCGAGACGGCCACGCCGCGGATGTCTTCGATATCGCCGCGCGTCACCGGTTGGCGGTAGGCGATGATCGCCATGGTTTCCAGCACCGCACGCGAGTAACGCGGCGGCTTTTCATTCGACAGGCGGTCGAGATACTTCTGGTAATCGGGCTTGACGCGGAAGCGGTAGCCGCTCGCGACCAGCGCCAGCTCGACGCTGCGGCCGGTCCATTCCTCGCGCAGTTCCTCGAGCAGGTTGCGGACCGTGTCGGCGCTCAGTTCGCCGTCAAAAATTTTCTTCAGCTCGTTCACCGCCATCGGCTCGGAAGCGGACAGCAGGACGGCTTCGAGCGCGCGCTTGGCTTCGACCACATCGATGGCGGTATCGACGGCAAAGGCGCTGACTTCGGGCGCCGGCGCGGGCTCGGATAGAGCCTCCTCGGCCTGCACGCTGTCCGGCGGCAAGTCGTCGGGCAGCTGGGATGGCGCGGGTGGCGTTGACGTTGAATCGTCGTTCAGATTGGCATGTTCGTTTTGCATGGGGAAACCACTTGTGTAATTCAGCCCGCGCGGCCGCGGCCGCATTGGTCGGATGCTAGTTGGACGGCTCGAGCGCGGGCATTTCGGCATCGCGCAATTTCACATAGATCGGCTCGAACGGCGACGTCTGGGAAATATCGAGCAGCGACTCGCGTGCCATTTCCAGCACCGCCAGGAAGGTCACCACCACCACGGCGACGCCTTCCTCGGGAGTGAACAGTTCGTCGAAGGGCACGAAACCCTTGCCGCCGAGATGGCGCATGATGCGGCTCATATGCGCGCGCACCGACAGCTCCTCGCGGCCGACGCGATGACGCTGGGTGGCCTTGGCGCGGTTCAGGATCACGCGCCAGGCCTCGGTCAGATCGGCCACCAGCACGGTGGGCACGCGCTTGACAAGGCTCTGCTCGACCAGTACATCGACCACCGAAAAGTCGCGCTCGCGCCGCGGCATGCTGTCGATGGCCTGCGCCGCCGCCTTCATCTGTTCGTACTCCAGCAGGCGACGCACCAGCTCGGCACGCGGATCCTCGCCTTCATGCTCCGCCTCTTTCGGCGGGCGCGGCAGCAGCATGCGCGATTTGATTTCAATCAGCATCGCGGCCATCAGCAGGTATTCGCCGGCCAGCTCCAGCTGGGTATCCTTCATCGCCTCGATATACGTCATGTACTGGCGCGTCAGATCGGCCATCGGGATATCGAGAATGTCCAGCGAATGGCGGCGGATCAGATACAGCAAGAGATCGAGCGGGCCTTCAAACTGATCGAGGATCACCGACAGCGCATCGGGCGGAATGAACAGATCCGCCGGCATTTCGGTCATTACTTCGCCGCGGATGCGCGCCACCGGCATCGCCATGTCCAGCGAGGGCTGGGCGCTGTTGTCGACGATCAGTTCCACGCTCATGCTGGCGTCATCCTGCTGGCCGGTATCATCGGTAATTGAGTCCTCATCGGTAGTTGAGGCCCATGGCATCGCGCACATCGCGCATCGTTTCCTCCGCCGTATCGCGCGCTTTCTCGCAGCCGTCGGCGATGATGTTCTTCACCAGGGTCGGGTCCTCCTCGAACGGCGCCGCGCGCTCGCGCATCGGCTTCAGTTCCTTGATGATGGCGTCGATCACCGGCTGCTTGCATTCCAGGCAACCGATGCCGGCGCTCTTGCAGCCCTGCACCACCCAGTCATGCGTGGCGCTGTCCGTATACACCTGATGCAGCGTCCATACCGGGCACTTTTCCGGGTCGCCCGGGTCCGTGCGACGGACACGCGCCGGGTCGGTCGGCATGGTGCGGATCTTTTTGGCCACACTCTCTTCCGTCTCGCGCAGATCGATGGTGTTGCCGTAACTCTTCGACATCTTCTCGCCGTCGGTGCCGATCAGGCGCGAGGTCGGCGTCAGCAGGGTCTGCGGCTCGGGCAGGATCACCTTGCCGCTGCCTTCCAGGTAACCAAACAGGCGTTCGCGGTCGCCCATCGACAGATTCTGCACATCGCCCAGCAATTCACGCGCTTCACTCAGTGCCCCTTCGTCGCCTTCCTGCTGGAAACGGGTGCGCAGCTGGTGATAAAGCTTGGCTTTTTTCGAGCCCAATTTCTTGGCGGCAGCTTCGGCCTTTTCCTCGAAACCCTTTTCGCGGCCGAACAAATGATTGAAACGCCGCGCCACTTCGCGCGTCAGCTCGATATGCGACACCTGGTCTTCGCCCACCGGCACCTGGTTGGCGCGATAGATCAGGATGTCGGCCGCCTGCATCAGCGGGTAGCCGAGAAAACCATAGGTGGTCAAGTCGCGGCCGAACTGCGCCTGCTTTTCCACCTGGTCCTTGTAGGTCGGCACGCGCTCCAGCCAGGAGATCGGCGTGAAGAACGACAGCAGCAGGGTCAGCTCGGCATGCTGCGGCACCTTGGACTGCACGAACATGGTCGCCTGCGAAGGGTCGACGCCGGCGGCGATCCAGTCGATCACGGTGTCATAGGTGTACTGCTCGATGACATCGGGCGTTTCGTAATGGGTGGTCAGCGCGTGCCAGTCGGCGACGAAGAAATAGCAGGGATGCTCGTGCTGCAGCTTGACCCAGTTCTTCAACGCGCCGTGATAATGGCCCAGATGCAGACGCCCGGTCGGACGCATGCCGGATAACACTCGATCAGGAAACATAGTTAGGGATCAGACCCTTGTGCACTTAAGCGAAAAATAAGGCAGAAATTTTGCGTGCTGGCAGGCTGCACCGGCGAAGCAGCAATAGCATGGTCGAACAATTGACATCGGCAAACCACTGCGCGGCTTGTTTGCAGTATTGGGCAGTATTGGTGCCGCGTCTTGAAACCTGTGGTTGAATCCTTGCGCTCACTACACATCGCCGGGAGGCGGATAGTCGATTACCAGCGCGTTCAGGAAATTCCGATGAGAGAGTATACCGCTTTCTCGCTCAAGTAAACCAGCGGCCCGAGGATCGGGTCCAGGACATGTGAAACCAGCAAGGCAATGAGAATGAACATGCCATAGGGTTCGAGTCGCGAATATTGATACGAAAGCCGGTTCGGCAGCAAGCCGGCAACGATGCGACCGCCGTCCAGCGGCAACAGCGGAAACAGGTTGAAAACCATCAACAGCGCATTGACCAGAATGCCCGCGCTGGCGACCTGAACCAGAAAGCCGCCCGGATCGGCGGAATCGGCTGCGGGATCAAGGCCGACAACCACTTTGAGCAAGACGGCCCAGCCGATCATCATCACCAGATTGGCGCCTGGTCCGGCGGCGGCGACCCAAACCGAGTCACGCTTGGGGTTACGCAGGGCGTTGAAATTGACCGGCACCGGTTTGGCGGCGCCAAACAATAGCGGGCTGCCACTTACCAACAGGACCAGAGGCACCGCGATGGTCCAAATCGGATCGATATGTTTGATCGGGTTCAGCGTCATGCGTCCCAGCATGTAGGCGGTGCCATCGCCGAAGTAGCGCGCCGCAAAGGCATGTGCGGCTTCGTGCAGGGTGATGGCAAAGATCAGCGGGATCGCATAAATCGTGATTTTCTGGATGATCGTCGGGTCCATTGGTTTCTTTTGGAATTGAAGGCAAGTGGTGGCAGGGGGGCGCAAATCGCGCACAAATCGCAGCAGTTCAGTTTTCAGCAAAGCCGAATACCGAGATGTCGCCCTTGCCGCGCCTCACCAAGATGGGCTCGTCCTGCGATAAATCAATCACCGTGGTGGGTTCCACCCCGCAGGCGCCGCCGTCGAGGATCAGGTCCAGCTGGTGGTCGAGGCGCGCGCGTATTTCGCCGGCATCGTTCAGCGGTTGATCATCGCCGGGCATGATCAGGGTCGACGACAGCAGGGGCTCGTTCAATTCCGCCAGCAGGGCCTGAGTGGCGGGATGCTGCGGCACCCGCACGCCGATGGTAGCGCGTTTCGGATGGGCGAGGCGGCGCGGCAGCTCGCGCGTGGCCTGCAGGATGAAGGTGTAGCTGCCCGGCGTATGCGTTTTCAGCAGGCGATATTGCGCATTATTGACTTTGGCAAAGGTACCGATCTCGGACAGGTCGCGGCACACCAGGGTGAAGTGGTGACGCTCGTCAACATCGCGGATGGCGCGGATGCGTTCCATCGCCGTCTTGTCGCCGATATGGCACCCGAGCGCATAGCAGGAATCGGTCGGATAGGCGATCACGCCGCCTTGGCGCACGATCTCGACGGCGCGCTTGATCAGGCGGGGCTCGGGGTGGGTGGGATGCAGGGTGAAAAATTGGCTCATGGCAAGCTCAGGACAGCACCGACCACACCGGGGTGAGGTCGTCCGGCAGCGGCGGCAGCCGTCCGGGCTGGTAATGGCTTTCCGCAAAGCCGTGAAAATCCGCGCCGCGCGAGGCCAAAAAACCGAACTCCCGCGCCCGCGCCGCGTATTCGCGGAATTGCGGCGGCGAGTGGCTGCCGGTGACGACTTCGATGGCCGCGCCGCCGGCATCCTTGAATTCGCCCATCAGCTGGGTCATTTCGGCTTTCGACAGTTTGTAGCGCCCCGGATGCGCGATCACCGCCACCCCGCCGGCGGCGCGGATCCAGGCGATCGCATCGGCCAGGGTGGCCCATTGGTGCGGTACATAACCGGGGCGCCCGGGCGTGAGGTAGCGATTGAAGGCCTTGCCGACTTCGCTGACGCGGCCGGCATTGACCAGGGCGCGGGCAAAATGGGTGCGGCCCAGCATCGATTTGTTCCCGGCCAGCGCATACGCGGCGTCGAACATGCCAGGCATGCCGACGCGCGCGAAATCCTCGCCCATCAGCCTGGCGCGGGCGATGCGCCCCTCGCGAATGCTATCCAGACCGGCCGTCAGCACAACATTTTCAGCATCGATACCCAACCCGACGATGTGCAGCGTTGTAGACTTCGCATCCCGGCTCGGCGACCAGGACACGGAAATCTCCACGCCGTGAATAAAACGCAGCCGCAACCGCCTGGCGGCGGTGTCAGCTTCGCGCAAGCCATCGACAGTATCGTGATCGGTCAAAGCCAGGCCGTCGCAACCATTGCGCACCGCGAGCTCGACCAGGGCGGAGGACGACAGCAGGCCGTCGGAGGCGGCGGTATGGTTGTGCAGATCGAAATTATTCAAACGGGCAAACTTAAAATGCAATCCGGCATCATAACAAACCGAGAATCAGACCATCATTGATCATGGCCGAGACCAAACCCATACGTCTGGCGCTCAAGGACGCGAGCATCCTGAACCCGCCGGCGGAGCCCGGCCCGGGCGAGCATTTTGCGCCGCTGGCCGCCGCCATCAATGCCGCCTATCGTGAGCGCTTCGGCGGCGCCGGACTAGGCGCCAACGACGCCATCGCACTGGCCGCCGCGGTCGGCGATTTTCTGGATGTGGCCGCCCAGCTGGACGCGGAATACGGCGCCGACGGCGTGCTGCCGGTACGCGACGCCGCCGACGCTGCCGATGAAGCCTTGCGCTGCGCCACCGAATTGGACCCGTGGCTGGACCGCTTCGAACTGGCCTCCTGGCGCCCGGCGCTGCATGCGGCCGTGCTGGGCATCGGCCTGTGGATGATGCGCCACCAGCTGGCGCTGGCGACGCCGGAACCGATCGTCAACGCCCTGGCGTTCCGCGCCAACGAGGCGGCCACCCGGCAGGAGACCGCCGCCGCCTACGCCCTGATGCAGGGTTTCATCGCCCATCTGGCGCCGCAGCTGGACGCCGATCTGGAGCGTTCCAATCCCGAGCGGCCATGGCGCCTGCTCAATCTCAATTTTGCGATTACCGCCATCCGCACCGGCGATGCCGCCCTGATGCGTTTCGCTTTCGACACCTTGAATAATCACCTGCCGGATGAACGCGCCGGTTTTTATGAAGAGGCCTGCGCCCTGGCCTCGCAACCCGGGTTCCTGCCGGAAACGCGCGCCCTGATCGAGGCCGAACATGCGCGCTGGTCCCGGGTGCATTGACGGACGGCTAGCGGGCGGACTGGCGCTCGCATCAAGTCTGGCAAAAATGCGATAATGCCAAGTTACTGATTTTAATCAGCCTAGTGATTGTTTAATGAAACAGTATTTCGATTTTCTGCCGGCCATCCTCTTTTTCGTCGGGTTCAAGCTCGCGGATATTTTCGTCGCTACCGGCGTGGCCATGGGGGCGTCCATCATTCTGATCGCCTGGTCGCTGATTCGCCGCGAACCGGTGAGGCCGATCCAGTGGATTTCGCTCGGTTTCATCGCCGTGTTCGGCAGTCTGACGATATTGCTGCACGACGAGTATTACATCAAGATCAAGTGGACGCTGTTCTATGCCCTGATGGGCATCGCAATTTTTGTGGCGCTGGCACTGAAAAAAAACCCGCTCAAATCCCTGATGGGCCAGGAACTGGTGCTGCCGGAAAAAGTCTGGCGCCAGCTGTCGATGGCCTGGGCCGGTTATTTTTTGCTGCTGGCCGCGCTCAATCAATATTTTGCAATGGTGCTGCCCTTGGCTCAATGGGTAAACGTCAAGATCTTCGGCGGCATGGCGGCCTTCATTGTTTTCATCATCGCGCAATCGTTCTGGCTGGCCAAACATTTGCCTGACGAACCTGAAAAGAAAAATAGCTGATGCTCTACGCCATCATCTGCGAAGAACTGCCCGGCGCGCTGGACAAGCGCATGGCGAATCGCCCGGCCCATGTCGAGCGACTCAAGGCCCTGCAGGCCGAGGGCCGCCTGATCGTCGCCGGCCCGCACCCGCTGATCGACGCGGAGGATCCGGGCCCGGCGGGCTTTTCCGGCTCGCTGATCGTCGCAGAGTTTCCCTCGCGCGAGGCGGCGATCGCCTGGGCATCGGCCGACCCCTATTGCCTGGCCGGGGTGTTTTCCGGCGTGACTGTCAAGCCGTTCAAGAAAGTGTTGCCTGCCTGATATGAGCTCGGTGCGCGAACAGATTGAGGCCCGCCTGCAGCCGCTGCATCCGACGCTGCTGAAAATCGTCGACGAATCGGCCGCGCATGCCGGCCATGCCGGCGCCGCCGCGCATGCCGCACGCCTGGGTGGCGACGCAAACGCAAGCGAAGGCACCCATTTTGAAATTACCGTGGTCTCGGCCGCCTTTGCCGGCAAAGCGCCAGTGGCCCGGCATCGCATGATTTACGAATTGCTGGATGAATTGATGAAAACGCGCATTCATGCTTTGAAGATCGACGCGCGTCCCTCGTAAGCCCCGGTACTGTTTTTATCGTTTTATTTCGCGTTTTTTCGTTTGTCGTTATTTGTCGTCATCTCTGATCTCTGTTAAGGAAGCCCTATGCAACTCAATATGAAAAATTTTGCCGTCGCCATCGCCGTCGCGCTGTTCGCCTCGGCCGCAGTCGCCCAGACCAAAACCGAAAAAGCAGAGAAAGCGGAAAAACCCGCCAAGGCCGCCGGCAGCGGCGTAACCGTCAACGGCGTGGTCATTCCCAAGGCCTATTTCGACGCCATGAATCGCCAGCGCGAGCAGGCAGGTCAGCCGGCCACACCGGAAATCAACCAGGCCATCCGGGATGAGCTGGTCACCCGTGAGGTCCTCGCCCAGGCGGCACGCAAGAAGGGGGTGGACAAGGATCCGGCCATCGCCGCGCAAATGGATATTGCCCGCCAGGCCGTGCTCATTCAGGCCTACCTTGACGACTACACCAGAAGCAACCCTATTCCGGATACGGCCCTGAAGGCGCAATATGACGCCATCGCCGCGCAAATGGGCAACAAGGAATACAAGGCCCGTCACATCCTGGTCGAAACCGAAGACGAGGCCAAGGCGATCATCGTCAGCCTCGGCCGCGGCGAAGCCTTCGAAAAACTGGCCAAGGACAAGTCCAAGGACAACGGCTCCAAGGACAACGGCGGCGACCTCGATTGGGGTCCGGCTGGCCGTTATGTTCCGGAATTCGGCAATGCCCTGAAAGCGCTGCAAAAAGGTGAGACCAGCAAGACACCGGTCAAGACCCAGTACGGTTTTCACATCATCCGTCTCGACGATGTGCGCGACCTGAAGGTCCCCACTTTCGAAGAAGCCAAGGAAAACCTGCGCGGCCGCGCCCAGCAGGAACAGGTCGGCAATCTGGTGAAGAGCTTGCGCGAGCGCGCCAAGATCGACGTGAAATAAATCGCCGGCAGATCAAGCAAGAAAAAAAAGAGGGGCGGCCAGTGGCTGCCCCTCTTTGCATTGTTCTCATTGTTGTTTGCGCCATTCATGACCTGCCGTCAGGCATGCCGGAATGCGCGCAAATTCCTGCCAGCCATTGATGCTAAACCAAAGCTCCCGGCTTGCCTAGCGTTGCGCGCGCTGCGCAGTTCGATTAACGTTGCGACATGACCACTCAAATCCAGGTGCAGTTCGCCAAAGCGGGCAACCTCTACCGGCTCGAAGTTGGCGTTTCCCCGCTGCTGCCGCGCGAAGTGCCTGCCGTGGTTGAAGTGTTCACGGCCCACTGGACCAAGCCCGAGGAAGTCGATCGCGCCAGCGTCGGCGACGCCAGCGCCCTGATCCTGATCGCCGATCACCAGATTCGCGCCGGCGAACGCCCGGCCGATATCGCCCGCACCCTCAGCTATGCCATCTGGCGCAAGCTCGACCGCTACGTCAAGGTCACGATAGAAGCCACCTACCTGGGCGAAAGCCCGGACTCGCACTTCGAGTTCGGCGAAAGCGCCTATGCGGAAGCCTACGGGGCGCGCTTCGAAAACTAGCAAATAGAAATCAAAACCCCAGCATTGGCGCGGCTTTCGGGGCAAAAATGCCTGAAAAGGCGCGCCAAATGGCGTTCTAGATATTTTCTTCGTGCCCTGCCTCAGCCCACCCAGGCGCGCGCATTCTGGAACAGGCGCATCCACGGACTTTCACGCGATACCGCGTCCCATGCCTTCGGATGCCAGGACAAATTGACGTTCAGGGCCACGCGCTCGGGATGCGGCATCATGATGTTGAAGCGGCCATCCGGCGTGGTGAAGGCGGTCATGCCCAGCGGCGAGCCATTGGGATTGGCCGGGAAGGCTTCGCTGACGCGCCCATAGCCATCGACAAAATGCGCCGCCGCCAGCCAACGCGCGGCGTCCTGCTGTGCTTGGTCGCGGAACACCGCGCGGCCTTCGCCGTGCGCGGTAGCCACCGGCAGAATCGACCCGGCCATGCCGGCAAACAGGATCGAGGGCGACTCGCGGATTTCCAGCATGACCGTGCGGGCCTCGTATTGCTCGCTGCGATTGCGCTCCAGATGCGGCCAGTTCTCGGCGCCGGGAATGATGCTGTGTAAATTGGACATCATCTGGCAGCCATTGCAGGCGCCCAGCGCGAAGGAATCCTTGCGCTGAAAGAACGCGGAAAATTCGTCGCGGGCGCGCGCATTGAACAGGATCGATTTCGCCCAGCCTTCGCCTGCCCCCAGCACATCGCCGTAGGAGAAGCCCCCGCAGGCCGCGAAACCTTTGAAGCTCTTCAGCGAAGTACGGCCGGCGATGATGTCACTCATATGCACATCGTGGGCGTCGAATCCCGCCTTGGTGAAGGCATGCGCCATCTCGATCTGGCCGTTGACGCCCTGCTCGCGCAGGATGGCGATGGCGGGACGCTTGCCGGTGACGATGAAGGGCGCGGCGATATCGGCGCCCGCATCAAAGCCGAGCCTGGCGTGCAGGCCGGGATCCTTGGCGTCGAGCAGTCGGTCGTATTCCTGTTTTGCGGTGGCAGGGTTGTCGCGCATCGACTGGATGAGGTAACTGGTCTCGCTCCAGGCGCGCTGCAGATCGACGCGCTTTTCCGCCAGCACCGGTTTCGAGCCGCGGATGATGCGCAACTCGTCGCTGTCGTTCGGATGGCCGATGATGTGGCTGATGCGCGCCAGGCCCGCGTCGCGCAATGCCTGCATCACCGCCGCACGATCGGCCTTGCGAATCTGCAGCACCGCGCCCAGTTCCTCGTTGAACAGTGCGGCCAGCATGGCGTCGTTGTCGCCCAGCTTCTTCGAGGTGGCGGTGACGTCGTAATCATCGACATCGGTTTCGCGTTCGTCGTAAACCAGGGTATCGAGATACAGGGTCGCGCCGCGATGCGCCGCAAAGGCCATTTCCGCGACGCTGACAAACAAGCCGCCATCGGAACGATCGTGATAGCTGAGCACCTTGCCGGCGCGCGCCAGGGCGCGCACCGCCGCAAAAAATCCTTTCAGCAGCGTCGCATCATCGACGTCCGGCGCCTGATTGCCGACTTGCGAATAGACCTGCGCCAGCGCCGAGGCGCCAAGTCGATTGCGGCCCGCCCCCAGGTCGATCAGCAGTAATTCCGTATCGGCCTCGCGCGACAATTCCGGCGTCAGCGTTGCCGCCGCATCGTTCACGCGGGCAAAGGCGGAAATGATCAGCGACACCGGCGCCACCACTTCCTTCTTGCCGGCGCCCTCGGTCCACGCGGTTTTCATCGACAACGAATCCTTGCCGACCGGGATCGAAATGCCCAGTTGCGGACACAACTCCATGCCGACCGCTTTCACCGTCGCAAACAATTTTGCGTCCTCCCCCGGATAGCCTGCGGCGGCCATCCAGTTGGCGGAAAGTTTCAGATCGGAGAGTTTGTCGATATCGGCCGCGGCGATATTGGTGATCGCCTCGCCCACCGCCATGCGGCCCGAGGCAGGCGCATCGATGATCGCCAATGGGGTGCGTTCCCCCATTGCCATCGCCTCGCCCTGCCTGGTATTGAACCCCATCAGGGTCACAGCGCAATCGGCCACCGGCACTTGCCAGGGACCGACGAATTGATCGCGCGCAGTCAGTCCGCCGACCGAGCGGTCGCCGATGGTGATGAGGAAGGATTTGTCGGCCACCGTGGGCAGACGCAGCACGCGGTACGCGGCTTCGCGCAGATCGATATTCGCGGTATTCAACGCCGGCAATTCCGGCGCGACCGTCTGCACCTCGCGATGCATGCGCGGCGGCTTGCCGAGCAGCACGTCCATGCCCATATCGACGGCGCGATTGTTGAACAGGGGATCGGCCACCACCAGTTGCGGCTCTGCAGTCGCTTCGCCCAGCACCGCAAAGGGACAGCGCTCGCGCTTGCAGAATGCCTCGAAGGTCGCCAACGATGCGGGCGCGATCGCCAGCACATAGCGTTCCTGCGATTCATTGCTCCAGATTTCGCGTGGGCTCATGCCCGGCTCTTCGGACGGTACCTTGCGCAAATCGAATTTGGCGCCGACGCCGCCGGCATGCGCCAGCTCGGGCAGGGCATTCGAGATGCCGCCCGCACCCACATCGTGGATCGACAGGATCGGATTGGCCTCGCCCAGTTGCCAGCAGGCGTCGATCACCTCCTGGCAGCGCCGCTCCATTTCGGCGTTGGCGCGCTGCACCGAATCGAAATCCAGCGCTTCCGTGTTCGAGCCCGATGTCATGCTGGACGCCGCGCCGCCGCCGAGGCCGATGCGCATGCCGGGGCCGCCGAGCTGAATGAACAGGGTGCCGGGGCCGAACGGTTTTTTATGCGTGTGCTTGCCCGAGATATTGCCGAGACCGCCGGCGATCATGATCGGCTTGTGATAGCCGCGCACCACCTTGTCGGCAAACTGTTCATAAGTGCGGAAGTAACCGCACAAATTGATGCGCCCGAATTCATTGTTGAACGCGGCGCCGCCGATCGGGCCTTCGATCATGATCGACAAGGCGGAGGCGATGCGCGCCGGCTTGCCATAAGTACCTTCCCAGGCCTGCAGATGGCCGGGGATATTGAGGTTCGACACCGAGAAACCGGTCAGCCCGGCCTTGGGTTTGGCGCCGATGCCGGTGGCGCCTTCATCGCGAATCTCGCCGCCGGAACCGGTGGCCGCGCCCGGCCAGGGGGCGATGGCGGTGGGATGGTTATGCGTCTCCACCTTCATCAGGATATGTGTCTCATCTTCGTTGAAGCCATACTTGCCCGCGGTCGGGAAAAAGCGTTCGATGCGAGCGCCTTCCATGATCGCGGAATTGTCCGAATAGGCAACGATGGTGCCGGCAGGCGCAAGCTGGTGAGTGTTGCGGATCATCGCGAACAGGCTTTTATCCTGCGCCTTGCCGTCGATCGTCCAGCCGGCATTGAAAATCTTGTGGCGGCAATGCTCGGAATTGGCCTGCGCGAACATCATCAGCTCGACATCAGTGGGGTCGCGCTGGATGCGCGCGTAGTAGTCGAACAGATAGTCGATTTCATCGGCCGACATGGCCAGCCCCATGTCGGCATTGGCGCGCGCCAGGGCGGCCTTGCCCTCGCGCATCACCGCCACTGAAGCCAGCGGCTGCGGCGGCTGGGTGACAAACAGCGCCTGCGCATCGTCGAAGGCGGGACACAGGGTCTCGGTCATCGGATCATGAATCGCGCGGATGACGGCGGCCCGCGCCGCCTCGCTCAAGGAAGCCTTGCTGTCGATATAAAACGCGGTGCCGCGCTCGATGCGGCGGATGGCGTCGAGGCCGCAGTTGTGCGCGATGTCGGTAGCCTTCGAAGCCCAGGAGGAAATCGTGCCGATGCGCGGCAACACCAGCATCGGCGCGGCCTGCGGCTCGGCTGCACGCTGGCTGCCATAGGTCAGCAACTGTTCGAGCACACGCTGCTCGGCGGTGGTCAGTGCGCGCGCGACTTGCACAAAATGCACGAACTCGGCTTGAATCCCGGCGATTTCCGGATGCGCGGCCTTTAATGGCGCCAGCAGTTTTTCGATGCGAAACGGCGACAGGGCGACAGCGCCGCGCAAGGTGATGATGGAAGGCGCGACTGGCGAAGCAACAGACGGGGCGGTCATGGTAGCGAGGGCGGGAAGGAAGGTACGGCAGGCGCTTTGCGGCGGAATTTCGCGCGAAGGTCAAATTATACTGGACTCGCGCCGGCCATTCCGGCCCGCTGCCCGCGATCAGCCGTCGCCGCCGGGGATCAGGTCCACTTCAGTTGCACCCGCACCCGGCGGAATGCGTCCGCTTCCAGGCTGTCGGGCCACAGCGGGATGATGCGCGGCCAGCGCCGGCGCCAGGGCGGATCGTCCGCCAGGCAATAAGGCAGGCTGCTGAACCAGGGCGTGACATAGGCGCCGGACAACACCGCCCCTTCCGCATCCATCTCCGCCAATACCAGTACATTGGCGCGATAGCGCAGTCGTATGACAAGGCCGGGCTCGCCGTCGCCGCCGGCCTCCGGCGTGGTTACGGCATCGCGTAAATAAAATGCCGTTACTGCGCCGCGGTCAAGCAGACGGGCACGGCGCACTTCGCGCGTCGCCAGCAGGATGACGGCGGCAATCAGCATCAATCGGCCCCACCAGGCCAGGGGCAGGAATGCGGCGACGATTCCCGCCACCAGCGCACCGCCTGCGGTCACCGCGAGGTGAATGCGCGAGGGACGCAGCCGCAGCCAGCGCGGGTCTTGATTTTGGTCCATGCAACCCACAATTAAAATAAGGACAAAAACACTCTATCATCAGCGCATGAACGAACTCTGGACCGCCGAACTGCTGCGTCACGGTGCACAATTCGATAACGGCCGCGCCGCGCATTTCGGCGATCCCGCTGCCGAATTGGAGGCTGCCGCGGCCGGACCGATTATCTGCGACCTCTCGCACGAGGGCCTGATCCTCGCCGCCGGCGAGGACGCGGCCACTTTCCTGCACGGCCAGTTCAGCAATGAAGTGCTGGCGCTGGCGGAAGGCGATGTGCAGTGGAACAGCTGGAATTCGCCGAAGGGCCGCATGCTGACCTCCTTCCTGATGTGGAAAGGACGGCAGGGGTTTTTCCTGCAACTGCCGCGCGGTCTGCAGGCTGCCATCCAGAAGCGGCTGCAGATGTTCGTGCTGCGCGCCAAGGTCAAGCTGGAGGACGCCAGTGCGGGATGGGTTCGCTTCGGTCTCGCCGGCACCGATATCGATGCCCTGGAAGCCAGTATCCGCGCGGTGTTCGGGGCAATTGCCCGGGGCAATATGAGCAGCGTTCACGGCGAGGGTGCGCGCCTGCTCCGCCTGTCGCCGCGGCGATTTGAAATCGTCGCCCCTGCCGAGCGTGGCATCGAACTGTGGAACCACTTTGCAAGCAAGGCGGCTGTACCGGTCGGCGCGCCCGTCTGGGACGGGCTGGCGATTCAGGAAGGCATCATCACCATCCTGCCGGAGACCCAGGACAGCTTCGTCGCGCAGATGGCCAACTTTGAACTGATCGGCGGAGTGAACTTCAAAAAGGGCTGCTACCCCGGGCAGGAGATTGTCGCGCGCACCCAGTATCGCGGCATTCTCAAGCGGCGCATGGTGCGCGTGCATGGTGAGACGACTGATTCGCTGCCGAAGCCGGGCGAGAACGTGTATGCGCCCGAGTTCGGCGAACAGGCGGCCGGCGCATTCGCCAATGTCGCCCCCGCCGCCGGAGGCGGCTTTGATGCCCTAGTAGTGGCACAACTGGAAAGCATCAACGCGAATTCGCTGCGGATGGGCAATGCCGGCGGCTCGCGCCTGCAAATCCGTCCGCTGCCCTATGCCATTCCCGAGGTCAGCAATATTGCCAAGGTGCCCAGCGCCGCATAGGCGGCAAGGCCGCTACAGCTTGCGGCGCATTTCCAGATGGGGAATGGCGGCTTCGACGAACTCGCTGCCATGCGATAAAAATCCGAGCTTGAAATAAAACGGCGTTGCATGCGTTTGCGAATGCAGCATGACTTCCTTGAAGCCGCGCTGTTTGGCCTCTGCACACAGAGCCTCGAGCATGGCCGCGCCGACGCCGTGGCCGCGCCAGGCTTTCAGCACCGCCATACGGCCGATGCGCGGAATCGGGTGATCCAGGATCAGGCGCGCGGTCGCAATGACCGTGCCGCCATCGTCGGTCGCGGCCACATGCAGGCAGCGCGCCGCGTCGGCGTCCAGATCGTCGAGTTCGAATTCAGGCGGAACACCCTGCTCGCGCACAAACACGGTAAAACGAACCTGGGAGAGCGCTTCGCCCAGCTGTATCCAGCTGACAGGGGAGATGGTGAAACTTGAGACTTGATCCATGCTAGGTGCCGGAAGCTCGCGATATCTGAATGACGACGGGCATATTACCGCGTCCCGGCGCCGAAAAATTTTTCGGAATGAAATTTTTGCCGGCTCGATGTGCAGGAACCGGTTTCGATGTAAGGGAATGTCTTACATGCGCCCCGCTCCCGTGCTCAAGGACCACACAGCGGTGCACTCAGAGCCTGCAACACCTCGCCGCTGCGCTGATTCTGCACAAAGCCGGCAATATTGAGGTCGGCGCGTTTCCAGTCTCCGCCAAGGTCCACCTGGCGCTGAATGTCGATGGCGCCGGATGGGTCGGATGGAATGGGGATCGGTCCGAGCAACGCGCGCACCACATGGTCGTGCTTCAGCGTACGGCCCCGGTTCTCGCCCGCCGTCACGCGGCTTTGCAGATTGTTCTCGGTCAGCGCAATGAACAACGCGGATTCGTCGCGCAGGGCCGCATCCGCAATGTTTACGTTGATCTTCACCACGATCGCCGTTGCCGCCGGATTGACCGCGTTCACCGCCAGCCTCAATGCTGCGCGCGCCGGCCGCGCCGCCAGATCGCGCATCCCGGCGTCGAATTTCGAATTGAAGGCCCAGGCGCGCGCGTCCCTGCCGTCAAGCAGGACCTGCGGCGTATACACCACGCGACCGCCCTGCCGGGCGACGGTGCTGCGCTGGCGCTCGGTCCAGGCCGCCTTGCCGAAGGGATCTTTCCAGCCGATGTAATCCCAGTAATCGACATGGAAAGCCAGCGGTACCACGCCATCCCGCCGGAAGGATAGCGTCGAAAACCACTTGTCCGCTGGCGGACAACTGTCGCATCCTTCCGAGGTATAGAGTTCGATGACGGATGCCGTGCGCGGCCCGCTGCTCCGGGGAGCAACCGCGCCGCAAGCGATCGACGGAGTAGCCGCTCCGGCGGACGCGATGGTCGACGACAATGACAAGAAGGCAACGGCCACTATCTGCGCCACCAATGAAATTCCGGGCTGCATTCGACTCTCCGCTGGCGTGGCGACTGGATCGGGTTGAAACACAGTCGCATCAGTCGGCGCATGGCGCGCCGCCTTACAGCTTGCGGATTGACCTGCCCCGCGGCGCCAGTCAGGCGCGCGGTTTTTTCTTCGACGCCTGGAATTTCTTGGCGCCGTCGGTAATGGCCTTTTTCGCTTCTTCGGCGCCGACCCAGCCGTCGATCTTGACCCATTTACCGGGCTCGAGATCCTTGTAATGCTGGAAAAAATGGGTGCACGCTGCGGTAAATGGAGGTGAGCTTGTCGATCGGCACCGCCAGCAATTTCTCGTCGCCGCCCGCCTCGTCGGTCATCTTCAGCATGCCCAGCGGCCGGCAGCGCACCACCACACCGGGCACCAGGGCGAACGGGGTGACGACCAGCACATCCACCGGATCGCCGTCATCCGACAGGGTGTTCGGGATATAGCCGTAGTTGCAGGGATAGTGCATCGAGGTGGACATGAAACGATCGACGAACAAGGCGCCGGTTTCCTTGTCTACTTCATACTTGATCGGATCGCCGTTCATCGGGATTTCGATCACGACATTGACATTATTGGGTACATCGGCGCCGGCATCGACTCGGTTCAGACTCATAGGGGCTTCTCAAGAGGGAAAAAATGGATTAGCCTCTAGTCGTGCGGCACGTCATACAGCATAGCCATACATGGTCATACGACCGGTCGCACCAGACTAAAGAGCATGGAGATTCAACAGGGATTCAGCAACACGGCCTCATCAGCAATACTCCAGCCTCGCATTATCGCCGTTCGTAACCCTTCCGCCAAGGGCGGAGCATCGGAGGATACGTGCATCAAAGGAAGCAGGCGGGTCAACATCTGAAACATGCGAAGGGTCGCGTCGCCGCTGTGGAACAGGCCATACCAGTGGTCAAGGACGTGCTTGAGCCGGCGTTCTCGCTGTTTTCCGCGGAGGCGAAGCGCTTTCCGCTGATCCTGACGCTGGACCAGAACGGCATTCCCCATCGCTGGATCACTTGGCAGCATGCCGTCTGGTATTACGCCAAGCAGCGCATCGCCTGGGAAACCGGCTCGGAGGCCTTCACGGTCTGCGGCGGCAAATGCCGCGATACCGGCGAGGGTTCCACCGTCACCGCC
>WNFM01023261.1_pt2 | contig 24856 bp, 21 predicted proteins | sample 5400271 | NCBI WGS metagenome assembly WNFM01 (sample SAMN13153352, study PRJNA577476) | soil metagenome | isolation source: 60 cm saprolite on Douglas fir-dominated hillslope | place: USA:California | collected 2013-09-17 | reverse complement strand
CCTTGCGCCGTTCGTTCGCAGTGATCAGTTCGCGGCGTTCTTTGTCCAGCGCGGCAAAGCAATCCAGGTCCAGCGTAATATTTCTGCGCTTGGCCATTTCAGCGAAAAGTTCCAGATGCTCACGAAAATAGCTCAGGTCATGCATGGTGTAGCCGTCGGCTCCGTAGTTTACGGGTGCTGCAAGACGAACAGAATAGCGCATCACAAGCGAAGGATGCACTCTCCATGAAGAGGACGGCTGCCGCCGGGCGCGGTGTTCCTGTAAGACGCGGTTGCTCATCCGCTGACCGCGCACGCGGGGCAAGTCCGTCGGATCGATCTGCGGGGCGTTTTCGATATTGCTGGTCTTTTTTCTGGTGCGGGAACCGCGCTAGGCGAACTTTGAGACGCTTCTAGCTACGCGCGCGGAATCGCGGGCAGGTATTTCTCTTCCAAAATGCGGCGGTGATGAAGTTCGTGGCCGGCAATGATGAACGCCAATGCGCGGACAGTGACTTCGTTTTTGTTGGCGACGCCGCGGCGCTGCCAGGCATCCCCGCCCAAACCGAGAAACAGCGAGAGTGTGGCGCTGCGCACCTGGGAAAATTCTCCGGCAAGATCTACCAGGGTACGATCGTTGAATCCGCCATTCTTGACGTAGTCGTCTTGTTCGAATCCTTCCATCGGCGTCTTGTCATTACGTGAAATGCGGAGAGCGCGATAGGCAAAGATCCGCTCGGTGTCGGTGACATGCCCGACGACTTCTTTCAGCGTCCACTTGTCAGGGGCGTAGCGGAAATTTCCCTCGCGCTCGCTGCGCGCGCCTAGAAGTTGGGTCATCAGCATTCCCTGTGCTTCGAGGACGCCGAAAATATCGGTACCCGGAACGAGGGAAACATAGGTTTCGTAGAAGGCGGCGTACTCGTTCGGTTGGGGCCGGACTTGCGGGGCTAGCTTGACGGACATGGCTGATATTATACCGCCGCGCCGACCAATCGGGCAGAAAACTCAATAGTCCAAAATGGCGGCCGTTTTGGGCGCTGCCGGCCTGCCGATCGGTCGAATCGACCCGAGGGCTGCAATCTTCCGCAGTTGCTTCTTGTCCGCAAACCGTTGAGACTATGAAGCTTGCATGCCTCCTCCGACGAAACCATTGGCGCGCGTGGCCTTCCAAGGCGAGCACGGCGCTTTCAGCGAAGCCGCCGCGATTCAATTGCTGGGAGATTGGATCACCACCGTTCCACGTGCAACGTTTGATTCGGCGTTTGCAGCTATTGCTGAAGATGCAGCCGACGCGTTGCTCGCGCCCGTAGAAAATTCATTGGCCGGATCGGTGGTACGTGTCTATGACCTGCTGCTCGCGAGTAATCTCGTTATTGCGGCGGAAACAATTCTCCCGATCGAACATCACGTGATCGGCTGCCCGGGCGCAACGATTGCTGACATTAGATCGGTCGCTTCGCATCCGATGGCACTGGCCCAATGCGAACGATTTTTTCAAACGCATCCTCAACTGAAGCGGATTCCGGCGGAGGACACGGCCGGAAGTGTCCGCGATGTTCTCACCAGCGGAGATAAATCCGCAGCGGGCATTGCGGGACGGCAAGCCGCGATACGTTACGGCGGCGTGATTCTTGCCGAATCCATTCAGGACAGCGCTGAAAATTTCACGCGTTTCGTACTGCTGATTCCGGCCGCACGAGAAGACGCGAATCGAACGCCGAACACCGCAAGCGCGGCGTCTCCCGGCGTCACGGATCTGATGGCGGAACTGATGGTCCGCAGCACCGGGCACTCGCCGTCTACTCTGAAAATGTCTATCGCGTTGCGCCTTGCTCACAAACCTGGAGCGTTGCTTGCCGCGCTGCAGCCGTTTGCCCGCTATGGGATCAATCTGATGAAGATTGAAAGCCGTCCGATTCATGGCACGCCGTGGGTGTATCAGTTTTTTCTGGATGTGGAAACAAACTCGCCGGAAAAGCTCGAAGCCGCACTGGATGAAGTGCGCCCGGCCACCAGTTTTCTGCGGATCCTTGGTATGTATCCGCCCGCGCAACTCGAAACCACAACTTGAAACAGCAATTCTTTGACTCGGCATGGCGGCAGCGGATAAGATTCCAGCGCAGAATCCAGCCATGATCGGCGAAACTCTCGGGCAATACCGGATTATCGAAAAACTCGGCGGCGGCGGCATGGGCGTGGTGTACCAGGCCCAGGACACCAAGCTGGGGCGCTTTGTCGCGCTGAAATTTTTGCCGGAAGGTGTTGCCAGGGATCCGCAAGCATTGGAACGGTTTCAGCGTGAAGCGCGCGCGGCCTCCGCGCTGAATCACCCGAACATCTGCACCATCCACGACATTCAGGAAAAAGACGGCCGGGCCTTCATCATCATGGAGTATATGGAAGGCTCGACGCTAAAGCACCTGATCAACAATCGCCGATTCGAACTGGAACGATTGCTCGACTTGGGCATCGACATCGCCGAGGGCCTGGAAGCGGCGCACTCGAAAGGCATCATTCACCGCGACATCAAGCCGGCCAATATTTTTGTGACCGAACACGGACACGCCAAGATTCTGGATTTCGGACTTGCGAAGCTCGCGCAGTTCGGCCTGAACGTCAACGGCGATACCGGTGCCAGCAATGACGGGCAGACCGAAGATCATCTGACCAGCCCCGGCAGCGCGGTTGGCACGGTCGCGTATATGTCTCCCGAACAAGCGCTCGGGAAGCCGCTGGATGCGCGCAGCGATCTCTTTTCGACCGGCGCGGTGCTCTATGAAATGGCTACGGGAGTTTTGCCATTCCGCGGCGACACTTCCGCCGCGATTTTCGATTCGATCCTGCACAAAGCGCCGGCGGCGCCGGTGCGATTCAATGACGAAGTTCCCGACGAGCTCGAACGCATCATCAACAAAGCGCTGGAGAAGGATCGCGACCTGCGCTACCAGCACGCTTCCGATTTGCGCGCGGATTTGAAACGGCTTAAGCGCGAGACCAGTTCCAGCCGTTCGATGGTGCAGAAGTCCACGCAAGAAGAAGACGACTCTGCGCCGGCGCCGACGCCATCCTCGTCTGGGACAAAGAGAAGCTCGAGCGGACGCGGCAGAGCCGCTACCGCGTCGTCAGTTTCCGCTTCGCCGCCTGCCGAATCCACGGGCTCGCGGCGGAATCTGTACGTAATGGCAGGCGCTGCGGTGGCGTTGGTTGCGGCGGGCGCCTGGTATTTTGTGTCTCACTCGGGCTCGAAGCTCTCGGAAAAGGACACCGTGGTCCTCGCCGATTTCACCAATACCACCGGCGATTCGGTTTTTGACGGCACTCTGCGCCAGGGCCTCGAAGTGCAACTCGAACAATCGCCATTCTTGAGTTTGCTCTCAGAGGAACGCATTCAACAGACGCTCAAACTGATGGAACAGTCACCGAGCGTGCGGATGACTCCGGAAATTGCGCGCGAAGTCTGCCAGCGCACCTCGAGCACGGCGGTCCTAAACGGAGCGATTGCGCAGATCGGAAATCAGTACACGCTGATTTTGAAAGCAGTGAATTGCGCGACAGGAGACACCCTGGCAAGCGCGCAGGAACAAGCTAACGATAAGAATCATATTCTGGATGCGCTAGCCAAGGCGGGATCGGATATCCGGGGCAAGCTCGGAGAATCGCTTAGCACCGTAAAAAAGTTCGATACACCGGTAGAGCAAGCATCGACCTCTTCGCTCGAGGCTCTGCAGGCATTCAGTTTGGGCAGGAAACTTACTGGTTCCAACGATTTTGCCGGTTCGATTGCGCCACTGCAAAAGGCCATCAAACTCGATCCAAATTTTGCCATGGCCTACGCCGGGCTTGCGACCGCTTATAACAATATTTCAGAACCGGGACTTGCGGCGCAGTTTGCGCAGAAAGCGTACGAGCTACGCGACCGGGCCAGTGAACGCGAAAAGCTTTATATCGATTCTCATTACTATAACTTTGTGTCCGGAGACGCCGAAAGGGCTTCTCAAGCCTACGAAGCATGGACGCAGTCCTATCCTCGAGACGAAATTCCGTACACCAATCTCGGTTCGATCGACGCCAGCCTGGGCCGGTACCAAAAGGCTTTCTCGGAGTCGCAGCAAGCGTTTCGCTTGAACCCCAGCGGGCTGAACTACTCGAATCTGGTAACCGGGTTTATTACGCTTGAACGGCTCGATGAAGCGCGCTTGACCGCCGAGGAAGCGCAAGCCAAGAAGCTCGATTCGCCATATCTTCGAACTGCGATGTATCAACTTGCGTTTCTGAAAAATGACGCAAAGGCTATGACACAGGATATTGCCTGGGCAGCCGGAAAACCCGGAGTCGAAGATGCTTTCCTGGCGCTGGAATCGGACTCGTCGGCGTATTCCGGCCAGCTTCGCAAGGCGGACGAGCTGACGAAGCAGGCGGTCGCATCTGCTGTGCATGCCGATGAAAAGGAAACGGCCGCGACCTACGAAGCCCAAGCGGGCGTGCGTCAGGCTCTGTTTGGAAATGCGGCCGCGGCAAAAAAGCACGCTGCCACTGCTCTGGAAATGACCAACGGTCGCGACGTTCAATTTCTGGCGATCATGGCGGTAACGCTCGCAGCAGATAGCGCGAAGTCCGCGGCACTGGCGAACGACTTCGCCAAACGGTTTCCGGAGGACACCCTAGTCAAGATGATTTATCTTCCGAGCCTTCGCGGCCAGCAGGCACTCGCGCGCCACGAATTAGCCAAGGCCATTACCGAGTTGCGGACCGCCGAGCCTTACGAGCTAGGCCAGCCGAATACCGCGAGCACTCTTTCGATTGCCCTATATCCTGTCTATGTCCGCGCGGAAGCTTACCGCGCGATGAAACAGGGCAAGGAAGCAGCGGTCGAATATCAGAAAATTCTCGATCACCGTGGCGTGGTCATTAATGGGCCGATTGGAGCGCTGGCGCATCTTGGATTGGGTCGGGCCTACGTGTTTGCCGGAGATGCGGCCAAGGCCAAGATTGCTTATCAGGATTTTCTGGCGCTCTGGAAAGACGCCGATGCTGACATCCCGCTTCTGAAAGAAGCTAAGAGCGAATACGCGGACCTGCACTGAGTTTGCTCCATAAATGAAAAGGCCGGCGTCGGCGCCAGCCTTTTCGGTTCTTGCTTATTTCGTTTCGTCGTTACTTCACTCTAGCAGTAGCTGCATTCCGGATCGCCCATTCCGCCGGTCATGTCATCCTTGATGCGCTTCAGGCGGCGGCCAAGGCGCTCCGCCATCTGATGGCGGGCGCGCCATAGGCGTGCCTTCAGGGTATTTTCGGTGACTCCGAGTTTTTTCGCAGCTTCGCCGGTCGAGTAACCCTGCACTTCGCGAAGCACGAATGCCGTGCGCAGCAGCGGCGAGAGTTCATCGAGGTTTTCGTTAATTATTTCGCGCAACTCGGTGCCAGCGTAAACTTGCTCGGGGTTCGGAGCGTTGTCCGCAAACCGTTCGCTGGCCGGGAGCTCGTTTTCGCGCGGAGTTTCGTCGAGCGAAACCGCCGGGCGGGACTTCGCGCTGCGCCGCCTCATCAACGCCGCGTTGATCACGATTCGCGTGAGCCACGTTGAAAACTGCGAGCGCCCTTCGAACCGCTTCAAGTTGCGATACGCAGAGAGCATGCCGTCCTGCAACGCGTCTTCCGCATCCTCGGCATTGCCCAGCACGCGTAGCGCGGTCTGAAACAACGGGCGCTGGTAGCGGCTAAATAGTGCCTCCACCGCCTGCGAGTCACCCCGCTGCCCCGCGCGGATCAGCTTTGCTTCGTTCAGCTCAGTTCCCACTGCCACTTGTGTCGCCATTGTTGCCCCCCCCTTTATTACGAAATCCGTGCCGAAAATATTTCGCGTAGTCCACAAGGCATCTGTCAGTGAACCGGCGCGCTGGCTCCCTTCGGCGGCCTTTTCAGAAACATCAAAACCGGAATCACAATGAAAAAAACGATTCCCAGCATGTGAAAGTTGTCGATGAAAGCCAGCATCACCGCCTGGCGCTGCACCGCGCCGTAAACTGATCCGTACGCTTGCGAGATCGCTCCGGGTCCACTGGACCCTCCGGTAGTGAACGCCGCCGCCATCGCATGGACCTTGCTTTGAAAAACCTGGCTCAGAGGATTAACGTGTTCCATCAGCTGCGCCTGATGAAATTGCGTTCGCCGTTCCAATAGTGTCGTGACCGTCGCGATTCCCACGCTGGCGCCGACATTTCGCGCCAGGTTGATGATCCCCGTGCCCATATTGGTTTTTTCTTTGGCCACAAACGCAAATGCCGACACGTTGATTGGTATAAACAAGAACGCCAGCCCAAAGCTCTGCAACATCCGCGCGCGGACCGCATGGCTGTAGTCAATCTGCAAGTCCCAACCAGCCATTACGAAGAGCGCCAACGCGGACACCGTGCATCCGAACGCAATCAGATACTTGGTGTTCACCCGCGAAACCAGAAATCCTACGACCGGCATCATGAACATGATCACTGCGCCGCCCGGCGAAAGCGCCAGTCCGGCCAACTCCGCGGTGTAACCCATCATCTGCTGCAGGAACTGCGGAATCAGCACAGTGCTGGAATAAAGCACAAATCCGAGAAAGAACATCGCCAGCGTGGCAACCGCAAAATTTCGGTCCTTTAACATACGCAGGTCAACCACCGGATCCTTGTGACGCAGCTCCCAGATGATTCCAGCGATGATTCCGACCAACATCAATACGAAGAACACCTGAATCAAGCCGCTGGCAAACCAATCCTCGCGCTGGCCCTTATCGAGAATGATCTGCATGCTGCCGAGCCCCAGGCTGATCAGACCGATACCGATATAATCGATGCGGAAACCTTCTGTGACTTTCGCTCGCTTCATGTGCGGCGGATCGCTGACCAGCCAGTAGGTGAGGAACATTGACAAAATTCCCACCGGCACATTGATGTAGAAAATCCAGCGCCACGAGAAATTGTCGGTCATCCATCCGCCAAGCCACGGGCCGATGGTCGGTGCAACGACGACCGCCACTCCGTAAACTGCGAAGGCCATGCCTCGCTTTTCGATCGAAAAGGTGTCATTCAAAATTGCCTGCTCGCTTGGCTGCAGCCCGCCGCCGCCGACTCCTTGCAGAATTCTGAACAGCACCAGGACCCCAAGGCTCGGCGCAAGTCCGCACAAAAACGAACTGACCGTGAACACCGCGACGCACGACATGTAGAAGCGCTTACGGCCAATCAGGCCGGAAAGCCAACCTGACAACGGCAGCACGATGGCGTTCGAAACCAGGTAAGAGGTTAGGACCCACGTGGACTCGTCCACGCTGGCCCCCAAATTCCCAGCGATGTGCGGCAAGGCAACGTTGGCGATGGAAGTGTCCAGCACTTCCATGAACGTCGCGAGCGTGACGGTGACCGCGATCACCCAGGGGTTGATCGAACCGTCCGGCATCCGCAATTTCGATAGGAGCCTGTCTTTCACCGTTCGCCTCGTTGTCCTTTAAACCGTAGCCTGGTAATTCTTATTCCACTCCTACCGCGCTTAGTTCGTGACCACCGTCGCGACCACATTCATCCCCGGCCGCAATATCGCCTGCTCCTGCGGGATTGGGTCCAATACGATCTTTACCGGCACGCGTTGAACAACTTTTACGTAATTGCCCGTGGCGTTTTCCGGCGGCAGCAAACTCAGCACCGCGCCAGTAGCGCCGGAGATGGAATCGAGATGGCCACGGAACGTCTTGCCGTAGGTGTCGACGGTCACTTCGGCTTTTTGGCCGGGCTTCATCCCACGGAGTTGCGTCTCCTTGAAATTTGCGGTCACCCACACGTCACGCAGCGGCACGACGACCATAAGGCTTTGTCCCTGCTGCACAATCTGTCCGACTTCAACCTGCTTGTGTGTGGCGACTCCATCCACAGGAGCTACCACCGTTGTGTATTCCAGGTTAAGTTGCGCCGCTTCCAGCGCCGCGCGAGCCTGCTGGACCCCGGCAATCTTCCCCTGCACGTCCGCCTGACGCATCATCACCTGCTTGGTATCGGCCTTGGCCGAGACGATGCCGGCTTGCGCTTGCTGCACCCGGGCAGAGGCCGCATCCAGTTGCGCCCTGGTGATGTCAATATTGCGTTGTGCTTGCGCCAACTTCTCCTGATCGGCTTTCAGCGCGCTGGCGGTTGCGTCCGCATTGGCTTTTGCCGCGTCGTACTGCTGCTTCGAAATCTCGCCCTTTTGCATGAGCGGTGTGTAGCGCTCCAAATCCGCTTGCGCCAACCTCGCATTGGCCTTGCTCTTTTCCACGTTGGCTTGGGCATAGGCTAGATCTGAGGTTCGCGCTTGATCGTAGGTGCTCTGCGCGCGCATCACGTCAGCATTCGCTCCGGCTAGTTGTGCATCGGCGCTGGAGGTCCCACTCTGCGTGTTCAATTGCGTCCTCGGCACATCCACACCCGCCGATTGTGCTTCCGATTCCGCCAAGGCGAGCTGGGCTTTCGCCTGATCAACCGCGGCCTGCAAATCACGCGGATCGAGTTTCACCAGAACCTGTCCAGCCTTCACCTGCTGGTTATCGTTTACCAGAACTTCCGCGACCCGTCCGTAAACTTTCGAAGAGATCTGTGTGATGTGCCCATCAACTTGAGCGTCGTCGGTGCTCTCACGATTCCGGTAATACAGAAACAGTCCGACCACCGCGGCTAACAGAACGAATCCGCCCGCGAACAGTAAGCGCCGAGTCTTCGGGTTCGCCAGCCCTTTTGGCTGGAGATCGAGTTTCATCTCCTCCACCGAGGGCTTTACCCTCGACGCGTTCTCTAGCCCAACTTCGATCTCAATGCTCATTCCCTGGTCCTCTCCCTGCCTAGTGTTGCGAAAACTTACTTTGCGTAAACTCTTTCCATCTGGCCAATGGACTTGGCATAATCCGCGCGCGCCTGATTGAACCGGTACAGCGCCGCGATTTCGTTGTCATTCGCTCGCGCCAGCGCATCCTGCGCTTGAATGACTTCGATGTTGTTGGCCACGCCGGCTTTGAAGCGGTCACGCGCCTGATCCACTTCTTCTTTGGCTAGCTGAACACCCAGCGTCGATACCTCAACCTGATGGCGCGCGGACTTCAGGTTGAGCAGAGCAGTCTTCACGTCCAGTGCAATTTGGTTTCGCAGATCAGCTTCTTGCTCATGCAGAACTTTCAATTGCAAATCCGATTTCACGATCTCCGCGTGAGTGCGCCCACCAGTGAATAGCGGAAAGTCCAGAGTGGCCTGGTAGTTGTAGACAGGAATTCCGTTGTTCAGACGCGTGCCTTCGTAAGCCCAACTCCCGTCAACTCGCAAGGTCGGAAGGCGCAAATCCTGCGAAGCTTGCTTGTCGTGCCGCGCCGCCTTCAATTGCGCATCGAGCGCTTTCCATTCCTGGCGTGCGGCCAGCGCTTCGTCGATGCTGACGTTCACGTCGGGCTGCGGCGTATCAAAAAAGCTCAGCGAATCGGCGAGGGCGATTTCCTGGCGCGGGTCGAGATTCAAGAGACGGCTCAGTGCGTAAAGCGAAGAGTCGCGATCCGTTTGCGCGACCAGCAGCGCCTGTTTTTCGTTCTGCAGTTCCACGTTGGCACGCAGCGTGTCGATACCGGTGCCGACACCTTCCTTCTGCAAATCGGCGGCCTGGTCATACAGTGCCTGAGCTAAATCCACGCGTGATTGCGATGCTTCCACGGTGGCCATCGCTCGCAGCGTGCCGATATATTGCGCAACTACCAGCAGAATCACTTGTTCGCGGGTCGAAAGGCTGGTGGCCTTGCTGGCGTTCGCCAAATCCCTCGCGGACCGGTAGCGGTTCCACAACGTCAAATCAAAGACCGGCGTTCCGAACGAAGGTCCGGCGTGAAACACATTCAGCGGCCCAACGTGCCCTTGGATCCCGGGGAATGGAATCGCACCGCCCAACTGCTCCTGCAGGTTTACCCTGCGAATCGCGTCCGTGGTTTGCAGGTCCACCTGCGGCAGCAGGCCCGCTCGCGCAATGTTCTTGTCCTGCAGAGCTTCTGCAGCCTGCAATACCGCAATCTGTGCCGACGGATTCTGCCTGAGCGCCAGGCTGACCGCCTTATCCAGGGTCAGTTTCCAAGGTTCGCCGTCGGCTTGGCTCGGAAGGGCGTCCGTAGACCGACTCTGTGCGTAGGCGCCGCCGGCGCCGAGCAGTGAACTCAGCAGCAGCACATAAAAAATAATCGGGGTTCCCTTGGAGTCCTTGCCGCTACCTCCACCACCCTCGTCGTTATCGCTTCCCACAATCTCTTTAACAATGGCCTGATTGAGGCACCCGTCCGCCACCAGTCGCCCGCCTTGCCGGTGCATTTCCTTCAAGAGCACCTTTCCCGAGGCATCAATGAAACTCACTCCGCACAGATTCACGTAAAACTTTTCCTGTGGTGATGCCGCCTTGAGCTCGCGCCAGCACTGCTCGAGCGTTGCGACCAACGGACCAGCAAGTCGCCCCTCGACACTAAGGACGGTCTTGGCGCGTTTCTTTTCAGTGGTGATTCGAAGCATGTACCCCACGCCCTCCTTTGGCCTGTTAAGATGCATGCTCTACTCCAAAGTATGTCAATTTCCAGTGAATCACTCATCTCATTATTTTTCATATACTTACATGGATTTCCAGACCGTTTTGGCCATTTCAAAATGCCCATATATGGATATATAGCACGCTTTATGGCGTCCATTTGATGCCCATATATAGGCATGACGTGGGTGGACTTAGCTGTTTTCGCACGCTGGACTCGAGCGACGGGCTAGCCTGCACCATACGAGCGGTCAACGTTTATGTTCTTATTTTTGTGGCGAGATGTCGCGCGGTGCCAGAAATGGCGAGCCATCGCGCGAACGCCGCGGCCAGGTAGCACGGGTGAGGCTGAGCCCCAATACTACAGAACGTTCAGCGCTTTACGGCGATGGCCTGCAGTTCGAAATGCCCGCCGCGCAACAACGAAGCGGCGCCGATAAACTCGCGCGCCGGGTATTCCTTGCTGAAGTACGATTTGTAGATGGGGTTAAATTTTTCAAACAGCGAAAGATCCGTGCAGGAAATCTGCACGTACACCAGATCATCCATGGTCATCCCGGCCTGCGCCAGCACGTCTTTTTCACCATCGAGCAGAATCTTGATCTCATCCTCGATCTTGTCCGGCGCTTTCCCGGTTTTCGGGTCAAGTCCAATTCGTCCGGCAAGGTATAGCGTGTTCCCGGCGAGAATCGCGTCGCTAAACGGCGCTTCCACAAGTTTGCCTGGAAGATTGACAGCCTTGCGCGCGGCTTGCGGCGTGGGCTGCGAGTAGGTGCCTTGCACTGCGGTAAACACCCCGGCGACGACCAAGATGGCAAGCACGATTCCGATTCGGCGGTTCATGGACAAAACTCCTTGCGCAGCCAATCCTACTTTGCACGGCGCGCGACGATGGCAGAGAGTGTAGTGTGGCCGAGACGATCACCGCAAGCGCGAATTTCGCTGTTCAAAAAGCGATTAGCAAATCCGATTGATCAGAAGAATTACTATAATGCGATCCAGCCGACCCGGATGAAATACAGGGACGTGACTCCAACCAGAACCCACAGAAGAATTCCCTGCACCAGCGGCCGCCAGCCGACTTCCTTCAACGTGGCCCAGGAAATCCCGGTTCCAATCAAAAACAGCGTGACCGTCAGCCCCAAGCGCCCTAGTTGAAAAAACATTTGCGACAGCCGCGGCTCCTGCGGGCCGTAGGTGTTGATAACCGCGGCGAGGCTGAACAAAAATATAAACCACGGAATTTGGATCTTCGACTTATTGTGCTTCACCGCCGCTGTCGCCAACGCCAGGGGCACGATCCACAGCGCCCGCGCAAGCTTCACGGTTGTGGCAACGACCAGCGCCTCGTTGCCATAGCGTGACGCGGCGCCGACCACCGAGCTGGTGTCATGTATCGCCAGAGCCGCCCACAGCCCGAATTGCGATTGCGAAAGATGCAACGCATTGCCAATCGACGGAAAAACAAAAAGCGCAATGGAGTTAAGAACGAACACGGTGCCGAGCGATACGGCCATGTCTTCGTCGTTGGCGCTGCAGATCGGTCCGATTGCAGCGATCGCACTGCCTCCGCAGATCGCCGTTCCGGTTGAAATTAGGTAAGAGATCGTGCCGCGCACAGCAAGCAGCCTGCCGAGCAAGGTTCCGGCCAGCAATGCAAACGCAATCCCGATGGCGGTGTATATAAATCCGCTTCTTCCGGCTTTCAACACTTCATGAAGGTTCATGCCAAAGCCAAGAGCAACGACCGATGCCTGCAGCAGAAACCGCGCCAACGCCCGGCTGTCGGTGGCAAACGGATGCAGAAACGCGAGTCCAAAAAGGATTCCCGCGCATAGCGCAATCGGCGGGGAAATGAATCCGGTTGCGCTCAAAATCACCAGCAAGAAGAAAATTGTTTTCGTATTCATGCTATTGCGAAAAATCGCAACCCGGATGCGGGCGCCCATGGTGCGCGTGATAGAGTGCTGCCAAACCTCTCCTGAGGCAAGTTCTAATGTCCAATGGTTCGTCGGAGATTGATTCTGCTAATTGGGTGACGGCGGTTCGGCCGCATTGGTCGGCGCGTTTAGAGCAGGCGTGACGGATTTTTGCGCTGCGGGATGCGCCACTCGATACACAACCTTCGTGGCCAGCGCCATGCTCACACGACATGCGGAATCGTTGATCCGGCACTGCGCGAGCGTTAACCGGCAGCCGCAATCACACGATTCAGCATTCAGATGATGCAGCGCGACCGTCTTTTGCGCTGCGCTCAGTTTTGAAAGATCCACGCCTGGGAGCTCCGTGGCGCGTTCCGCGTTTTTCAGAAAAATCTGCCCATTGTCTTCGAAGTATTCGACCTTCGCATCCCCTGGCTGCCCCAGCATGGCTTTTACTTCCAATTCGTAAATTGCGGGGTCGTTCAGGCCAACGTGTTTCTGCACGATGCGGCCTTGCGGATCGATCACAAAGGCCGTGGGAAGTGCGGCGATGCCGCCGTAGTCGCGGCGCACTTCGTCCGATACCATGGCCACCCGATAGTTGATTCCGGATTGCAGGATGAAGTGGCGAACCGCGTCCGCATCCTCTTCATCGGTCGCCAGAGCGATAATCTCGAGCTTGTCGGCGTAGCGTTTCTGCAAATCGACCAGATCGGGAATTTCCGCGCGACACGGTCCGCACCAGGTGGCCCAGAAATTCAGCAATACAATTTTCCCTTTTGCTTCGGATAGCGATAGCGGTTTGCCGTCAAGATCATTCAAGTGAAACGCCGGCGCCGCGTCCGGATTCTTCACGAACCGAACCACGTTCGCTTCTTGCGCGTCCTGCGACTCCTGCTTCGAGCCAGTCGCAGCAATACGTGCCGCTTGCGAGTGCCCACAGCCAGCGAGCAGCATCCCCGCTGCCATTGCCAATAGTCCGATCTGCCAGTTCAGTCGCATCAACTTCAGTGTACTCCTACTTGAAAACCGGTTAAATCCTACCCGAGCACAACATGGTAGGTCCGTGCCTAACTAGCGCGGAGTTGCGCGCCGACCGAAGATTCGAGCGCGGCGATGATTTTCGAGGAATACTCAGAGACCTGCGCGTCGGTGAGCGTAGCCTCGCGGCTTTGGAACGTAACGCGCACCATCAGTGAATATTTCCCGGTTGGCACGTTTTTGCCGCGAAACAGGTCAGCGGCTTCAACTGAGCTGATTTCGGAAATGTTCAGCGCGCGAATCGCTTTCACCGCTTCGCTGAACGACACCCCGTCAGCAAGCAGCAGCGAAAAATCACGCTCGATTGCCGGGAACCGGGGTAGCGGTTCGTAGCGTCGCGCATTCTTCACTCCGTAATACATGCAGTAGAGCGGGCCGAGGACCAGTTCAGCAAGGAAAACATCCTGGCGGAATTTCAGTTTGTCGGCGATACGCTTTGCGAGTTGGCCGGCGGAGCCGAGTTCATTTTCGCCAAGCAGAATTCGTCCGCGCTTTGCCGCGTGCAGTGAATCTGATCCACCACCGTTCCACCGGAATCCGCCGCCGACTTCGCCGATGGCGTCGAGGTCGCCCTTTAGATCGGCGAACGCGAATGGCCGGGCCGAATCATAAAGTCCTTGCGGGCGAGCTTCTCCGGTGGCACCTAGCGTAAGAAAAAGAGACTCGACCGGTGCGATTGCACTTCCGCTGGAACTTGCCTGCGAAGCGAACCGGTAATGGCGGCCAATTTCAAACAGCCGTACATTGCGCTGGCCATGATTCAAATTCCATTCGATTGCGGCAGCCATCGAAACAGAACCATTCGACCGCAGCAGGCTCGCTTCTTCCGATAACGGATTCAGAAGACGCGCGGGAATGATTCCCTCCGGACGAAACAGTGCATCGCGGTCTTCGGCAACGTGCGGAATGGTCACAATCTCCCGATAGCCAAGGCCAATCAATCGTTCGCGTAGCCGAGATTCCGCTTCGTAGTGCGGGAGACGCGCTGCGCCGTGTCGAGCCGCAGGCAGCCGCGGCGCAAATTTATCCAAGCCGTAGATGCGCGCAACTTCCTCGATTAAATCGATTTCCCGTTCAACATCGGCGCGCCAAGAGGGTTGCGTACATTCCCAGGCCGCAAGAATCGACCCGAGCTGGCCGCGATTCTGGTCCACACGCACTGCAGCAAATCCGAGCGCGCCGAGAATGGACTCGATCTCTTTATCCGGAACATCCGCACCCATGACTCGAAGAATTTCCGCACGCGTGATGGTGATTTTCTTTGCCGTTCGCTTGCCGGGATAAACATCCACCACACCCGAAAGAAGCTCGCCGCCGGCAAGTTGCAGAATTAATTCGGCGCACCGCCGTGAAGCCAGCTCCGCCATTTCGGCGCCGCGGCTGAACCGCGTGGACGCCTCGGTATGCAGTTTCAGAAAACGCGCAGCGCGGCGGATCGCCACCGGTTCGAACCACGCGCACTCGATCAGCACATTCTTGGTAGCGAACGAAATTTCCGTTTCCCCGCCACCCATGATTCCGCCAATGCCAACCGCGCGCGAACCATCTCCGTCGCTGATCATGCAGATCGCCGGGTCGAGCTCCCGCTCGATGCCGTCGAGGGTTTTGATTTTCTCTTTGGTCTTCGCGCGATCGACCACAATGGTGTGATCGCGCACCAGATCGTAGTCGAAAGCGTGCAGCGGATGGCCTAGTTCCAGCATCACGTAATTCGTCGCGTCCACCACATTGCTGATCGATGCCACACCCGCTGCTTCCAGTCGCTCCCGCAACCACGCAGGCGATGGCTGGATCTTTACTCCGCGAATCACCCTCGCGGTGAAACGCCCGCAAAGCTCCGGCACCTCGATCTTGACGGAAACTGCATCGCTCGCTTTGCCGGCGGAGGATTCAGCAGGCTTGGGCGAAACCGGTTTCAGCGGTACCTTGTAAATGGCGCTGACTTCCCGCGCAACGCCGTAAACTCCAAGGCAGTCCGGCCGATTCGACTCCGCCGAGCGGATGCGCCTCCACGCTGGCGACATTTGTTCCGTGAAGAGCGATGCGCGAGGCAAGCTCCTGTACGGTCGCGTTCACGTCGACGAAGTCCTTCAGCCAGTCGTAAACGACCTTCATCCCGGGTCCCTCGCCGCATCGATCCGGCCAAAATAGACGTGCGTCGTATAGTCCATGCTCACTTCGCCATTCTGTTGATACGCGTCAAAGATCCGTTCCAGCTCCGCCATCATCGGTGCAAACGTCGGCTGCTCAGGGCTCGGGATATATGAGCTGCCGCGCAGCCGCCCGCGTACTCCATCCAAATCGAACTTCTGAAAATTCGGAAAGGTCTTATGCGTAAACGAGTTCGGAGCAAAGAATTCCTGGATCTGCGAGTGCCGCGGATAACTCTCGCTGACTTTGGCGTAGTCGGTCCCGAATCGATGCAAGAGCGCTTCGTATTCGCCTAAGAACGGCGTTGGGTCCAGCTGCCGCTCGTTCCAGACGATGACTACGAAGCCGCCGGGCCGAAGAATTCGAAGAAATTCGCTGCGCGTGGCGACAGGTTCAAACCAGTGGAAGGCCTGCGCCGCCGTAACAAAGTCGACGCAACCATCCGCAAGGGTTGTCGCTTCAGCAGAACCGGCAATGGTTTCGAACTTCGGAAAGGCGGCCAGGAATTCCACTCCTGCCCCGCTCATTTCGCGATTTGGCTCGACGCCGCAAACGAAGTTGCCGTTCTTCAAAAACAGCTTGCTCAGAATCCCCGTCCCGGAACCGACATCAGCTATGTGATGGTGAGCCTGCAAACCACACTGATCTCGAAGCATAGCTATCAACTCGGACGGATAACTCGGCCGGTAGCGAACATAGTCCGCCACCTTATTCGAGAAACGTTGTTTGGCGTCGGCGAAAGTCATCGCAATGCTCACGGAAATTGTTTCAAAAAGCGGACATCATTTTGAAAAAACGCCTGAATATCATCGATGCCGTACTTGAGCATCGCCAGCCGATCCATACCCATGCCGAACGCGAAGCCGCTCACTTTTTTTGCGTCGTAATTCACGAAGCCGTATACCGCGGGATCGACCATTCCTGCTCCGAACAATTCAATCCAGCCCGACCCTTTGCATTTTCCGCAGCTCGCGCCGCTGGCTCCGGTGCCGCTACCTCCGCAGAAAATGCAGGAGACATCGAATTCCACCGATGGCTCGGTGAATGGGAAGTAGCTCGGCCGGAAACGCGTTTTCACGCTGGGGCCAAAATATTGCTTGACGAAATACTCGATGGTGCCGGTGAAGTCGCAAAACGTGATGTCGGTATCAACCGCAAGTCCTTCAATCTGGTGAAACATGAAGGAGTGGGTAGCGTCGGGATTGTCGCGGCGATACACCTTCCCGGGAACAATCACCCGCACTGGCGGCTGACGCTTTTCCATGGTCCGTATTTGCACTGGAGAAGTGTGCGTGCGCAGCAGCAGCGGACCCGGGGCGCCTCTGGGCAAATCCAAATAGAAGGTGTCCATGTCATCGCGCACCGGATGGAATTCCGGAATGTTCAGCGCTTCGAAATTGTAATAGGGCGTTTCGATTTCCGGGCCTTCCACTACCGAAAATCCGATCGAAACGAAAATGTCCTCGATCTCCTGAAAAACCTGTCGAATTAAATGCCGCGAACCAATCGGACGGATAACTCCAGGCAGTGAAAGATCAACGCGCTCTTTCGTGGCCGAAGCTTCTTCCGCTCCAGACTCGATCGCCGCGCGCCGTGCTTCGATTTGCGTGTCAACGTGAGCACGCAATTCGTTTAAGCCGGCTCCGACCGAGCGTTTTAATTCCGGGGTCGCGGGTTTTAGCCAATTGTCGGTGATCGCCGAAAGTACGCCGGACTTCCGGCCCAGCCACACATCGCGAAAATGTTTGTAAGCAGGTTCGTCCTGCACCGCGGCGGATTCCGCGTCGAAGCGTGCGCGAATAGCCGCGAACAAGGCGGCGAGTTGCTCCGGTTGGGTGACGCCGAGAGCGGCGAGCGTTTTTTCCTGCGAACCGTCAGTGGTCGGCATGATGGAAGGATAGATTAAAACATTTGGGCGCACAAAGAACCGCGCACCTTGAATAATTGTCTCGGCGCGGCATCGAAGAGAGATTCCGCGACTCCGCGCCGGCAAATTCGCGGGCGCTCCTCCCGGAATGACGAACGAAGCGGAGCGCTTGCGAATAAAGAATTATGCCTTTTTCGCGGCGGGCTTGGGCGCGAACGCTTTGGCCTTTGCGGCCAGCGCTGTGAAGCCGACAGCATCTTTCACCGCGATATCGGCAAGAACTTTGCGGTCGAGTTCGATTCCAGCGGCTTTCAAGCCGTGAATCAATTGACCGTACGTTAGGCCGTTGGCACGAGCCGCGGCGCCAATGCGCTGAATCCAGAGGCGGCGGTACTGACGCTTCTTGACGCGGCGATCGCGGAACGCATAGCGATCAGCGCGATTGGCCGCTTCCTGTGCCGACTGGTAGAGCTTGCTCTTGGTAAGAAAAAAGCCCTTGGTCCTTTTAAGGTACTTCTTGCGCCGTGCCCGGCGCTTAGTGCCGCGTTTTACGCGAGCCATGGGTTTGCTCCTTTAGCCGGATCGAACCGGCCCTTCTTTTTTTTCGGAGACAAGACAGGTTGCGGCAACGCAAAAATAGCGTTGCGCAACGGGTTTGTTTCCGGTGTAGTACAGCGCCGCGAAATGAATCGCAGCATTTTCGGCCGGCAGGCACCCGTGTAGCACTGCCTGGCACGAATCGCCACTCATCGAAAATCGAGAGCGGCGCGCGGGATTTTCATCCCACCTTTTTTCCGCGAGACCGTTAGGCGCTTCGCGAGAAAACTCTTTCAAAACGTCAACCGCTATCGAAGTGCGGTTGAGACCCTGCGAACAACGATCAGGACAATCCGTAAGGAAGCATCTGCATGGTCTTGAGCTTGTCGGCTTTGTTGACCTGCGTGATCTTCTTCAGCTTGCGCATGCGCTTGGGAGCTTTGGTGCCCATCAAGTGACGCTTGCCGGAGTGCATACGGAGAATCTTGCCGGTGCCGGTGATTTTAAATCGCTTAGCGGCTCCGCGATGTGTTTTCAGCTTCAGTTTCGGCTTCGATCGGTTGCGTGGCATTCCTGGAAATCCTCTTATTCTGCAAAGTCAGCGGGACGCTGCTCCCGCAAGTTCTTTTTCACTGCGTATCGGTAGTATGTCGCCGATTTTATGGCGAGGGGCGCGATTGCCCACGGTCTAATTGGTCCGGCTTGGCGCCACTGCACCGGCGCCCTTTTTCGGAGCCAACAACGCCACCAAGACGTTGCCCTCCATGCGGGGCGGCGTCTCGATCGCGCCAGCGTCGCCGATTTCGCCCAACAGGCGCGTCATCTTGGCTCGGCCAACTTCCTGGTGCGCCATTTCGCGTCCGCGATGAAAAATCATGGCGCGAACCTTGTGGCCTTCACCCAGGAAGCGAATAATCTGGTTCTTGCGAACCTGAAAATCGTGTTCCGCGGTAGCCGGCCGGAACTTCACTTCCTTTAGCGCCGAGCCACGGCTGCTCTTGCGCTGTTCGTGCGCCTTTTTGCTTTGTTGGTAGAGAAACTTGCCGTAATCGGTGATCTTGCAAACTGGCGGATCGGCGGTGGGCGAAATCTCCACCAAATCCAATCCCTTTTCGCGAGCCATGCGAAGTGCTTCAAAAGGCTGCATTACCCCGAGCTGGCCGCCCTCTTCGTCAATCACCCGGATTTCGCGAGCGCGAATCCGATCGTTGACACGGACTCTGTCGCTCACTTGCCGGAAATTCCGCTCTGCGATAAATCCCCCTCAAGCCGTGGAAAGCACCAAGGGACACGGATAGCCGGCCCCGGAGCCCGAATCTACTTCCGATACTTTCCCATCCGTGACGGCTGGAAGCCGCTGGAGGATGGGCATAAAAGTATAGCACGCAAAACCATAACAGCGGCAAGCGAGAAACCAGGTCGGGACCTGACCACCAGGGCCAGTGGGAATTCGGGTCACCCTTTTGCGGCTTTGTTATCGAGAGTTGGGGGCACAACGCGGAGTTGGTGACCGCACCCTCCTGAGTGCCCCCTGGCTCCTTCAACCCACGGATGGTTCGTGCAGGTCTTGCCCCTGAGTTGTTGGTGCTGAGGGATAGTGCGGGAACCACTGAAAGCGTTTCATTTCGGGAATATTAAGATGTTTTATCGTTTACTGGGCAAAACCGTGGCCGGGAACCAATCGCAATACAACACCCAGAAACGCAAGTAATGCGGCAAAATAGGCGACTGTCTGCGGACAGGAGACTGCTGGCAGATCCTTGGTAAATAATCGCCAAACGAATCCGCCAGCGACCAGTAGAAACGCGCCCTCCTGGAGGATCAACGCAAGGAAAAGCGCCGAGCCGAACATGATCCATCGCTCGTTTCGGTCCAGCGCGCTCGTTGCCTGGCCACCATCCAAAATCCATATCGGAATGAGGTTCATCAAGTTCAACCATGCGCCGGCTCGAGTGAGCGCGGCCCACAGTGGGTAGCCGGGTTTCCACCAAAGCAGCAAGCAGCCGAGCGACGCAAGTAATCCAGCCAATGGACCCGCCAAGCTGACGGCGGCACGCGTTTGCAGCGAAACTCCCATAGCTTGCCAGCGGACGTACGCGCCAAAACCAGGCAGAAAAACGGGCATGTCAGCGGGCAAGCCGCGGCGGCGGATGTCAATGTAGTGACCCATTTCGTGAATCAGGATCAATACGCCGAAACCGAACTTCCATCCCCACATCGCCCAGTACAGTAGAAAGAAGGCGCCAAGGCTGAAGAGAAATTTCAGCTTGAAAAGGGCGAAGAGCCACTTGGCCTTGGCAAGAAAAATGGCGATCGGCGCAAGCGGGCCAAGTTTTTTTGCCCAGTTATGTTTCACCGGCGGAGGGGCGGAACGCACCGAGAGTTCGAGCTTTTGAATGTGCTCCCGGACCCAATCCGCTTGAGTCGATTGAGCAGGCAGCATCTGCAAAGACTTTCGCCATTCGTCGAGCGCTTGGGCGAACTCGCCCTCCTCCTCGAGGCGGTTGGCCCGAACGGAGAGAACTGTCAATTCCTCCGAGAATGTGAGTGTGTGGCACTGCACGCAGGCCAGTTCCGTCGAGGCCAGTTCGCGGCCGCAGGTTTTGCACTTGCGAATTGTCGGGTCAGAGGTTAACGCGAACACGAGGTTAGCCGATGGTCAGCCGATTGGAACGGGCTTAGGAGGTGCGTTGGCTTGAAAGGGGCCGAGGATTTCCAATTTAGACGCTCCTGTCATTTTCCACGCTATACGCATACCGACAAAAATGATCAACAAGCCAATTAGGCCCGAGAAGCCGCCTTGCAACTCTAAAAAAGGAGAAGCCAGTCCGGCGAAGAGCAACGCGCCAATGGCAGCCGCAAAACTCATCTTTGCCTTAGTTGGCTGAGCCGTGGCGGATTCATCAGAGGACCATGACTCGGAATTCGGGTCGGTAGCCGAAGAACCAGTCGGCGAATTCGAAACGGTTGACGCCGCGGATTTTTTCTGTTTCATCATGTACGAAATTCCGATCGGCACAGCGGACATTGAAACCGCCGCATACGTGAGAGCGATCGCGGCGATCTGGTACCGTCGGCCACCGATTCCGCTCGATCCTTTTTTGATCGCGGTTCCTACCAGCCAGCCGACCGCGAGCGCCACATAGCCGATTTCAATTCCGGTGATGATACCGAATGCAGAATAAAGAATGAGCCCCGCGAGCGCGCCCGCAATTCCAAACAAGATTCCACGGACATAGGCGGCGTGAGTGTCTTTTGGAGTTTGCGCCTGTAGCTTGTGAGTGCAGTTTTCGCACGCAAGAAGTCCATTAATCCGGTAGTAGCTTGCAGTCAATTCCTGTTGGCAACTTTTGCAGCGGTCTGTTCCGGAAGGAGAGGCATATTCCGCCGTGCCGAACTGCGGAGTGCTGGACATGGGACCTCCGTTGGATGTGCACAGTATCGCACGATGAAGGTGCAGGCAAGGAACTCCTGTAGCAGCACGTTGGTCAAAGAGTTAAAACCGGATCGACAATTTCAGGAGGTGACGTCGAGTTTGCCCTGGGGGCCGGTAATTGCGGCGTGGAGTTGCGGGGAAGGGCTTTTCGCGATTGCGGCAGCGAGCCTGAGTGTAGAGGCAGTTTTGGCGAGAGCCGCAGGGTCTGGAGTGAGCAATTCGAAACGCAGGAGTTGGCAGCCGGACGGTGCGTCGGCCGAAGGATGTGGTGAGTCGACGCTCCATTCGATGAAGAAAGGGAGCAGGCCGTCTGCGTCGTCTTTTAGATTTAGCGTTTTCCAATGGAGCATGCGGCCGTCAGGGCGTTTGCGCGAACCGGGAGTCGGACCGGTAGCAACGACTCCGGCCTTGGCGAGGTCGGCCGCAAGAACCTGAACGTCGCCGGGATGCGCGGCCCAGCCAACGAGTCGCGGTTCGGAAAGCTCTTTCAGATGCTCAGCCAGCGGATTGTCGGTGTGCTGCTGCGGGTCGGGCGCGATGATTTCGAGGTATCGGCGCGTGCCTAACGATAACAGCGCGTTTTGCGTGCCGCGGCCGGGATGTACTCCACCAAACGCAGCACGAACGCCAGTGTGCTGCGCAACGAAGTCGATGCCGCGCTGGAGATCGTTGCAGCCGAGCAGAATGTGATCGAGCATCGGAGGCACCTGGTCGACTAAAGGCGGCACGTCAGATCGTTCTCGCTGATTGCTACCGAGGGAGTACGGGACGAGCAAAGCGCCCCCGGCGATGGCGATGAACGAGCGGCGATGGAGGTAATCGGGCAAGAGACCTCTCTCACGAAATTGCGCGGGAGTCGGATTCTTGGCGCAGCGCTTCGACCAGGTCGGCGAGCGGTTTGGGACCGAGGTCGCCTTTGCTGCGGTGGCGGACGCTGACCGTTCCGGCTTCTGCTTCTTTGGGGCCAAGCACCAGCATGTACGGAATCTTCTGCATCTGGGCGTCGCGGATTTTTGCCGGCAGTTTTTCGTTGCGCGCGTCGAGATGGACGCGGATGCCGTGATTTTTCAGTGTTTCCTGCACGTGCCGCGCGTAGTCGATGGCTTTTTCGCTGACCGGACAGATTTCAACTTGTACGGGAGCGAGCCATAGCGGAAACGCGCCAGCATAGTGCTCAATCAAAATGCCGAAGAAGCGTTCGACCGAGCCGAGCAGCGCGCGGTGAACCATCAGCGGCTGGTGGCGCGCGCCATCGTCGCCGACGTATTCGAGGCCAAACCGCGCGGGCAGGTTGAAATCGAATTGCACCGTGGTGAGTTGCCAGGGTCGGCCGATGGCGTCAATCAGTTTGACGTCGATTTTCGGGCCGTAGAACGCGCCTTCGCCAGCCATTTTCTTGTACGAAATGTTCATGCGCTTCAGCACGCTGGCCAGGGCATCGGAAGCGTGCTGCCAATCTTCCGGCTTCCCGGGGTAATTTTCCGGGTGTTTGGGGTCCCAGTCAGAGAGTTCGACTTCAAATTTATCGAAACCGAAATTTTTCATTACGGCGTAGGCGAAATCAATGCAGGCTTCGACCTCTGCTTCGATTTGCGACGACATGCAGAAGATGTGCGCGTCGTCCTGCGTAAAGCCGCGAACCCGCAACAGGCCGTGCAGCACGCCGCTGCGCTCGTAGCGATAGACCGTTCCAAGTTCGGCGAGGCGCACCGGCAAATCGCGATAACTGCGCAACTTCGATTTGTAAATCAGGATGTGGCCGGGGCAATTCATCGGCTTGAGCTGGTAATCGGCTTTTTCGACTTCGACCGGACCGAACATATTTTCCCGATAAAAGTCGGCGTGTCCGGAAGTTTTCCAAAGATCGAGCCGCATGATATGCGGGGTATAGACGAGGTCGTAGCCGCGCTTGATCAACTCGTCGCGCAGCCAAGTCTCAATAATGTTGCGGATGAAACCGCCCTTGGGATGCCAGAAAATCAATCCGGGACCGGCTTCTTCCTGGATGCTGAAAAGTTCGAGCTCCGGGCCAAGCTTGCGGTGATCGCGGCGCTTGGCTTCTTCGAGGCGATGCAAGTATTCGTCGAGTTCTTTTTGCGTGAAAAATGCCGCCGCGTAAATGCGCTGCAGTTGCGCGTTACCTTCCTGGCCCTTCCAGTAAGCGCCGGCCACGCTCATCAACTTGAAAGCCTGAATGCGCTTGGTAGACGGGATGTGCGGGCCGCGGCAGAAATCGATAAATTTTCCGGTGGTGTAGAAAGAGACCATCGGCTCAACGACTTTTTCCTCAACCAGCTCGCACTTAAAAATCTGCTTGGAGTTCTTGTAAAATTCGAGTGCTTCGGGCTTGGGCATGTACTTGCGCTCATTGGGCAAGTCCTGTGCGGCAAGCTCGTGCATTTTCTTTTCGATCTTGGCGAGGTCGTCGGGAGTAAACGGCTCTTCGCGTAGAAATTCGTAGAAGAACCCGTTGTCCACCGGAGGCCCAATGCCGAGTTTGACGTTGGGGTACAACTCCATCACCGCCGCGGCAAGCAGGTGCGCGGCGGAGTGGCGAAAAACAAAAAGGGAATCGGGGTCCTTGTCAGTAAGTATTTTGAGTTTCAGGTCTTGTTCGAGCGGGCGGCGCAGATCGATCAGATAGCCGCCGTCGTCAACGGGATCGCCGAAATTCGAGAGAGAACCGTTGTTCGAATAGACTTTAGCGACAAAGGCAGCGTCCGCGAGGCGCGGCGAGATACCTCGAGCAATGTCAAATGCAGTCGTGCCCGACGGCACATCTTTGACGCTGCCGTCGGGCAAAGTGATGTGAATCGTTTCCATGAGGCTCCAAACCGGTGAGCAGGAGAAACTATAAGCTTATCGGCGCGAGAAAAGTGGGTCAAGGCAGGCAATAAATCAAAATCTTCTTCCCGCTAAAGAAGCACAACTCCCGGCAAACCTTTAAAGTGATCGTCGGATGCAATTAGAGTGGCTTTATGGAGTAGCGCCGTCGTGTAAACGATCGCGTCGGCCATCGGTAACAACAGGATTGCTATTCTGGTTGATGTCCCGTTAGGTTCGTGGCCATTATCGCCGAGTGAGCCGGGTACAATCATGCCCTGACACAGCAGGCAGAATTGCGAAAGGACGCCGAATGAGACGGTTTCTGTTGCTGGTGGTGGTTGGGTTGATGAGTGTTTGTGGCTCTGGGTTGGCGCAGGAGAAAACCGCGCAAACGATTAAAGGTCCGGATGAAAGATTCAAGGCGGATATCTTAGTGGTGGTGGCGCACCCGGACGACGAAGGCGGAGTAACGCCGTATTTGGCGCGGGCGATTTACGATGAGCACAAACGGGTGGCGGTGGTGTATGCCACGCGCGGCGGAAGTGG
>WNFM01168082.1_pt2 | contig 24860 bp, 21 predicted proteins | sample 5400271 | NCBI WGS metagenome assembly WNFM01 (sample SAMN13153352, study PRJNA577476) | soil metagenome | isolation source: 60 cm saprolite on Douglas fir-dominated hillslope | place: USA:California | collected 2013-09-17 | reverse complement strand
CGGGTCGGGCTGCATGTAGAACGCCTTGATCGAGGAGGGGTAATGCGTGACCATCACCGGGCGGTCGAACGCCTCGGTGAGCAAGGTCTCGTCGAACCCGCCAAGATCGTCGCCGCGGACGAACGGAGGGGCGTCCTGCGCGCGGGCGCGCGCCATCATTTCGGGGCGGGTGAGGATGTCCGCGGCCGCGTCATACGTCAGGCGCGGGAACGGCCGCGTGACCGTCTCGAGCTTGGAGGTGTCCCGTTCGAGCGTCTGCAGCTCGAGGCGGCAGCGGTCGAGCGCCCGCGCGACCAGGCTGACCACGAACTCCTCGGCGAGCTCGAGGAGGTCCGGGAGCTCGGCGAAGGCGACCTCCGGCTCGACCATCCAGAACTCGGTCAGATGACGGCGCGTCTTCGATTTCTCCGCCCGGAAGGTGGGACCGAAGCAGTAGACCTTCCCGAACGCCATGCAGGCCGGCTCGAGGTAAAGCTGTCCCGACTGGCTCAGGTAGGCCTTGTCGCCGAAATAATCGGTCTCGAACAGCGTCGAGGTCCCCTCGCAGGCGGCCGGGGTCAGGATGGGCGAATCGATCAGCACGAAATCACGCTGGTGAAAGAAGTCCCGGATCGCCTGGGAGATCTCGCTCCGGATTTTCAGCAAGGCGTGCTGCTTCGACGAGCGCAGCCAGAGATGCCGGTGGTCGAGCAGGAAGTCGGGACCATGCTCCTTGGGGCTGATCGGGTAGTCAACCGCCTGCTGCAGCAGCGTGAGCCCGGTCAGGCTCATCTCGTATCCGCCCGGAGCGCGCTCGTCCTTCCGGACCCGGCCGATCACATCGACGGACGATTCCTGGGTCGCCTTCGAGCAGGTCGCGAAGACGGCGGGGTCGATCTCCGGCTGAAACGCGACGGCCTGCAGGTATCCGCTGCCGTCGCGAAGGATCAGGAACTGGAGCTTCCCCTTTTCGCGACGGTGGTAGACCCAGCCACGGACTCGGACCTCCTGGCCCTCGTGGAGGCCGATCTGCCGGATGGTGGTCAGAATCACGATGCGCCCCGGATGAAACGAGCATTATAGGGGCCCGGCGAGAGAGGGGTCAAGGAAGGCGCCGGCGCCCCGGGACGAACCGCAGCGCGTGCTATAGTTTCGATACGGCGTGCCGGTGACGCGGCGCAGATGGGGGGTTGTGGGCCGAAGGGCATTGTCGAAGTGGCGCGCGATCGCCCCGCCGGTCCTCGCCGGCCTCGGTGTGCGGGTGGCGCTGATTTTCTGGACCGGTCCGCGCAATCTGTCTCTCGACGAGGAAAGGTTCTGGGCCCTGGCCGGGAGCCGGATGGAGGGCACCGCCTTTCTGCCCCCTCTCTATCCGTTCTTCCTCGCGGCCGTCCGGGGGCTGACGCGGGACGACCTCCTCGCAGCACGGTTGCTCACCGCGGTCCTGTCGCTCACTTCGATCGCGCTGGTGTTTCTCCTGGCGGAGAGGCATCTGGGCGAAGACTCGGGCCGGGCGCCGGCCTGGATCGCGGCGCTGCTTCCGGGGCTGGCGTTCTTCGACGGTCGCTTGCGCAGCGAGTCGCTCGTCGTTCTTCTGTTGCTCCTGTTCGCCTGGCTGTGGTCGCATCCGCGTCGCGATGCATGGGCTCCTCCGATCGCGGCCGGTCTGGCGCTCGGTCTGATCGTCCTGGCGCGGCCCGAGCTCCTGCTCCTGCCGCCGGCGCTCGCGATCCTCGCTCTGTATCGCGGGGCAGTGGCGCGGTCGCTGTCTCGAGCCGCTCTGCTCCTCCCCGGAATCCTGGTCCTCGTTCTGCCGGCGATGGTGCGCTCGCACCGGGTCAGCGGGGTCTGGGCGATCAGCGACAACGGCGGATACAATCTCTGGAAGTCGTTCCACCCGCATAGCGATGGATCGCAGGTTGGCGTGATGGACTTCTCGATCTTCGACGGCGTGACGGAAGATCGGCTCGACGCGATCGGCTTGGAAGCGGCGCGGACCTTCGTCATCGAGCACCCGTGGCGCAGCCTGCTGCTCGCCCCGGCGAAGCTCGGCCATCTTTTCGGGCCGGAGCGGGACCTCCTGTCGGAACTCCGGAGAAAGCCGATCGCCCGTGATGAAGCGCCGGCGGCGCTCGTGGCGGCCCTGATCCAGAATGCCGGCTGGTTCATCCTCCTGGCGGGGGGGCTGTTCGCTCTGTTGGGGCCGTTGCGCTCTCCGGTCAAGGATCTGACCCTCGCCCTTCTCGGGACGCTCGTCTTGGTCCATCTCGTGTTCTTCGGAGACGGTCGGTTCCACATGCCCCTGGTGCCGTTCCTCTGCATCGCCCTGCCGGAAGCCTGGGACGGCAGCCGGCGATCGGCCGGCGCCGTCCGGGCGCTCACCCTGGGCCTCGCGACCCTGGGCGTCGCCTGGTGCTGCATCGCGGCTCGCGACCTCCCGCTTCTCGCGGCCTTATGGCGCGGCTGACCGGATCGGGCCCGGCGCCCGATCCGCGGCGGATGGCGCCCGGGGCCCTCCGGGTCAGGCGCTGCTCGGCGCGCGATCGATCGGGGCTCGAGGCGATCGGCAACCCGGCTCCCGTCGCCGCGGCTCTCTGTCCTTCACTCCCGACCCGGATCGCCTGGGCGCTGACCGGTCTGCGGGCCGTAACCTTCGTCGCCGAGAATCGGTCGGACGGGATCCTGGCCGGGTGCGTCCAGTTCGTTCGCGCGCGGTGCGACACGGGAACCTGGATGTTCGGCCACTGGCGCGTCGCCCCTCCCTTCCGGCGGCAGGGAGTCGGGCGCCGCCTCATCGAGGAGGGGGCGCGCCGGATTCCGCGTCTCCGCCGCCTTTATTCCCATGTCGACTGGGGGAACGAGATTTCGATCCTCGCGCACGAGCGTCTCGGATTCGAGCGCGCCCAGGAGCTTCAGGGGGCGGCGGTGCTCGGCGCGCTGGCGACGATCGGACCGGTGACCCCGGCGCCCCGGCTCAGGACGGCCTCAGGCCGGGATGGGGTGAAGATCCGTCGGATCCATGCCGTGGCGATGGGGCCGCTCTGGTCGAGACTGTTTCCGGGCGCCGGGGAGAGCTTCTCGGTGCCGGCAGGCGCTGCGGCCCTCGGACCGCCCCGGATGTTCCTGCGCGCCGTCCGGGAAGGCCCGGCGCGCGTTCTCTTCGTGCCCGGCGCTCCGCGGGGGTCCGCCGCCGGGTTCGTAGTGCTCAGGCGTCGCGGATCGATCGTGCTTTACGTCGACCCCGGGGCGTGCAATGCCCGGCTCCTCGCCGGGGTGGCGGCGCATCTCCTGTCCATGGGGGCCTCGCGGGACTCCGAGGTGCTTCTCCGCGGGCTCCCGCCCGCGATCCTGGCGGCCCCGGGACCGATCGCGGCGATGGTGTTGATGGGGCGGGCCGACATCCCGTTCAGTGATGCACCGCCTCTTTTCCCTCGCGCAGGCTCCTCTGCGCCGCGATGATCTTCGTTTGTAGATGCGACGGAACTTCTTCGTAGTGGGAGAGCTTCATCCGGTACGAACCCCGGCCGCCGGTGATTGACTTGAGCGTCGAGGCGTACGAAAGCATCTCGGCGAACGGCACCTGGGCACGGATCGCCTGCGCCGGCCCCTCGGAGTCCATGCCCTGCACGCGACCGCGCCGGGAATTCAGATCGCCCATCAGATCGCCCATGAACTGCTCCGGAGCATGAAGAGTGACATCCATGATGGGCTCGAGCAGCGTGGGGCCCGCCTCCTCCATCGCCTTCTTGAAGGCCAGCGACCCGGCGACCTTGAAGGCGATGTCGGAGGAGTCGACCGTGTGATAGGAACCGTCGAACAGGACGACGCGGAAATCGACCACCGGGAATCCGGCCAGAAACCCGTGCATCCGCGCCTCCTGGATTCCCTTCTCGACGGACGGAATGAAGTTCTTCGGGATCGAGCCGCCGAAGATGTCATCCTTGAACTCGAAACCGGCCCCTCGCGCCAGCGGCTCGAGACGGATCCAGCAGTCGCCGAACTGACCATGACCGCCGGTCTGCTTCTTGTGCTTCCCCTGGGCCTCGGCCTTCCTCTTGATCGTCTCGAAGTAAGGGATCTTCGGAAGATGGAGGATCGCCTCCACGCCGAACTTCTTCTTCATCTTCGAGACGGCGACCTCCACATGCAGGTCGCTGGTGCCCGACAGGAGCATTTCGTGCGTCTGCGGATCGCGCCGGAACTGCAGCGTCGGGTCCTCCTCGAGGAGCCGGTGCAGGACGGAGGAGATCTTCTCCTCGTCACCGCGCGACTTCGGCTCGAGAGCGAAGGAGATCGACGGCTCCGGAAAGGAGATCCTCGGATAGAGGATCGGATGCGCCTTGTCGGCGAGGGTGTCGCCGGTGCCGGTCTCCTTCAGCTTCGGGATCGCCACCAGGTCCCCGGCGCGCGCCTCCGGGGTCGGGTGGGTCTCCTTTCCCTGCAGCTCGAGGAGCGAGCCGAGCCGCTCGGGCAGGTCCCGGTTGATATTCTGCACCGTCGCATCGGAATGCAGGACGCCGGAATAGACCCGCAGGAGCGAGATCTTCCCCGCGTAGGGGTCGGCGATCGTCTTGAACACGAAGGCCGAGGTGGGCTCGTCGGCGGTGCCCTGGCGCAGGGCGGGGGCGTGGGTCTTCGGTTCTTCGGCGGCATACGGGGCCCTCTCGGCCGGATTCGGCAGGAGGGCGACCAGGGCGTCGAGCAGCGGGTGCGCCCCGATGTTGTGCAGGGCCGAGGCGCAGAGCACGGGGACGATGCGGCGACCCTTCACCGCCCGGGCGAGGCCGGTCTGCAGGGTCTCTTGAGGCAGCTCGCCCCGTTCGAAGAAGATCTCCATCAGAGCGTCGTCCGCTTCCGCGACCATCTCCATGAGGCGTGCGCGCGCCTCCCGGACCGCCTCGGCGGTCTCCGGGGGCGGGTCGGTCACCTGGTGCGCGCCGCTTTCGTCGCCGGCATAGAGGTACGCCTTGCCGGTCAAAAGATCGATCACTCCCTTGAACCCCTTCTCGGAACCGCTCGGCAGCTGGATCGGCACCGCCTGGCGCCCGAACGCCTTGCGGATCGACTCGACCGCGCGGGAAAACGAGGAGTTCTCACGATCCAGCTTGTTGACCACGACGATTCTCGGGAGGCCGAACTCGTCGGCGAACCCCCAAGTCTCCTCGGTCTCCACCTCGACGCCGGCGACCCCGTCGACGACGACCAAAGCGCCGTCCGCCACACGCAGGGCCGCCCTGGCGTCGGCGATGAACGCGCCATACCCGGGCGTGTCGAGAAGATTAAGACGGGTCTTCTTCCATTCCAGGTGGGCGAGGGAGGTGGCGATGGAGACCTTCCGCGCGATCTCTTCCTCGTCGTAGTCGGTGACGGTCGTGCCCTGATCGACTTTGCCGAGGCGGTTGATGGTGCCGGAGCTGAACAGGAGGGATGAGGTCAGGGAGGTCTTGCCGGAGGAGCCGTGGCCGATCAGGGCCAGGTTGCGGATGGCGGCGGTGTCATGGACCTTCATACGAGGGTTCCCTCCGGACGGCCGGGCAGGAGTCCCATGAAAGCCCGCGGGACTGACGGCCCCGCCTGTCACTGCGTTGTGGGTTTCGGTTGGCTCGCATCCTCCCGGCGCCGGGTGCGGCGCCGCGCCGGCTACCTGCCGGACTTCACCTCATCGTAGACCTTCTGCACCATCCCCTTGACGACGGGGCAGCGGGGATCGTTGACGTAGCATCGAGCCAGGGTGTCGTTCTTGCAGCCGCAGGTGCACAGCTCGCTGTTCGCGCGCTGCAGGAGCTTCTCTCTCTGCCTCGGCTGCAGGGCCGCGAGATCGATCCCCGGCAGATCGGTGAAGTAATTCGCCACGGCGGTGATCGGCGCGGTGTTGGTGGCGGCCGGGATCCCCTTGACGGCGCCGGTCGCCTGCTCGGGAGAGAGCTGCGGCTCGGAGCCGGACGGGGAGGTCGCATCCCCGGACGCCGCCCCCGGCCCGGTGGCCGGTGTGGGCGCCGCCGCCGAGGTCTGTTCGGCCGCCGCCGGGCTCTTGGCAGCGTCCGGTTTCGCGGCGCAGAAGTTCAGGGCAAGGCATCCTGCCATCAGCGGAACGATGAAAAGGCCGAGGCGACCGGTCTGCAAGGGGCTCTCCTTTCGGATGAGATCGAAGTCACGGGAGTCTAGCCCCGCCGCCGGGTCAAGTCAAGCCGGCGGCCCGGGGCATTTGGTCCCAAGTCCGCGTCCCGCGGGCGCCGCAGAGGCCCGCTCCTCCTGTCGTATAATCCCCGTCGATGACCCTTTCCTCGCCGGCCCCGTCCCTGCAGCGGGACCTCCTTCTGCTGCTGCGCGAGGAGCGACCGCGCGAGGCGGCGCCCGAGGGACTCAAGGCCGCGCTCGGCCGGTTCGAATGCGGCGGCTACCTCCACGATCGGTGGACGCGCGCCGGCCGTCTGGCGGAGCTACCGCCGGCCTGGTCCGCTGCCCTCGCCGCCGCGCACCGCAAGACGGCGGTCGACAACCTGGCCGCCCTGTCCGAGCTGACATCGGCCTTGCCGTTCCTCCTGGCCGAAGGTGTGCCGTTTCTGCTCCTCAAGGGCGGGGCCTATCTGGTGGATCTTTACGATGACCCCGCCTGCCGGACACTGACCGACATCGATCTCCTGATCCGCCCGGCCGATGTTTCACGCCTGGCCCGCCGTCTGGCCCGCGAGGGGTACGCGGGGGAAAGGGCGGGATACGAAGAGAGGTTCCGCCGCTTCGAGATGTGGCGACCCGGCCCGGGGGAGGTGCGTCTCGAATTTCACTGGTGGCTCGGCCTGCCGCGGCGGTTCCGATTTCCCCAGGAGGAGCTCTGGACCCGCGCGGTGCCCTGCACTCTCGAAGGGAGAAGCATGCGTCGCCTCTCCCCGGAGGACGCGCTGCTCTATCATGTCGCCCACCAGGCGGATCACTACTTCGGGCCGTCGCTGAAATGGCTCCTCGACCTGCGCGAGATGCTCCGCCGCTGGCCGCTCGACCATTCTCTCCTTGTCGCCCGCGCCGACCGCTTTGGAGCGCGCACGGCGCTGAGGCTGGCGCTCGATCATCTTGAGCGCCTCCTGCCCGGAGAGACGCCTGAAGGGCTGCGGGCCGCGGCAGGCGCGCTCGGCGGGACCCGCCGGTTCCTGATCCGCCCCTACCTGTCGGGTCAGCCGCTCGAGCTGTTCGACGTGCCGCCGCAGGGAAGACCGCGGCGGCAGCTGCTCAGGCTTCTGTTCGTCGACCGGCTGAGGGACATCGCCGCTGTCGCGATCGAGGGGGCCCTGCGTCCGCTGACGCTCCTCCTCGATCGGCTCCGCGGTCTGGACCAGCCTCCCTGGGCCCGGGTGAAATAGCCCCGACGCCTCCACCTGCCTTCAATGCGCCCGTGCTGATTGACCCTCCCGATCGGCGGGTGCTACGCTACAGGCTCGCGCACGACGCAAGGGGAGGCATCGGTGGCGGAACATCAGGAGCAGGGGCCGGCCGTGGCCTGGTCGATCCCGAGACGGCCTCTGGGCGCCCACATGTCGATCGCCGGCGGCTTCGATCGCGCGGTCGAGCGCGCGGCGGCGGTCGGCTGCACGGCGTTGCAGATCTTCACGAAGAGCAGCAATCAGTGGGCGGCGAAACCGATCGCAGCGGACGAACCGGAAAAGTTCCGCGCCGGCCTCGAGCGGGCCGGCATCCGCCGGGTGGTGGCGCATGATTCGTACCTGATCAATCTCTGCTCTCCCGATGACAAGCTCTGGAACAAGTCGATCGACGCCTGTGCCCTCGAGCTGCAGCGTTGCGAGGCACTGGGGGTGCCGTGGCTCGTCGCCCACCCCGGCGGTCACGTCGGCCAGGGGGAGGAGTTCGGCGTTCGACGGATGTCGGAGGCGCTCGACGAAATCTACACGCGGGTTCCGGCGCGCGCCGCGTCGATCGCGATCGAGATGACCGCCGGACAGGGGACGGTCATCGGCTACCGCTTCGAGCAGGTGGCGGAGATCATCGCCGGCACGCGGGATCAGGACCGGACCGGCGTCTGCCTCGATACCTGTCATATCTTTGCGGCGGGATACGATCTCCGCACCCCGGAGGCTTACGGGGAGACGATGCGGCGATTCGACGCCGCGCTCGGATTCGGGAGGCTGCGCGCCGTCCATGTGAACGACTCGAAGAAGGACCTCGGCGGGCGGGTCGATCGGCACGAGCATATCGGGAAGGGATTCCTCGGGCTCGAGGCCTTCCGCTTGTTGATGAACGATCCCCGCTTCAACGATGTCCCCCTGATTCTCGAGACGCCCAAGAGCGACGACTGTCACGAAGATGTGGAGAACCTGACCACTCTGATCGGCCTGGTGGCGGCGGGGGGGCACGGGCCGGGCGCCGGAGCGGCCTCGTGACGACCTCCGTCGCCGCCCGGGCGCGCACCGCGACCCTCCTGAAAGTCAACGAGATCTTCCACAGCCTGCAGGGGGAGACGAGCCGCGCGGGGCGGCCGTGCGTCTTCGTCCGGCTGACCGCGTGCAACCTGCGATGCGTCTGGTGCGACACCGCGTATGCGTTCGAGGAGGGAACCGATCGGACGGTCGCCGACATCCTCGACAGCGTGGCGTCGCACGGAACGCCCTACGTCCTGGTGACCGGGGGGGAGCCGCTGGTCCAGCCGGGGGTGCACGATCTGCTGGGCGAGCTTCTCGATCGACGGCATGAGGTCGCCCTCGAGACGGGCGGCAGCCTGGATATCTCCGGAGTTGATCAACGAGTCTCGATCGTTCTCGATCTGAAATGTCCAGGGAGCGGCATGGAGGGGAAGAATCGCTGGGAGAATCTCGACCATCTCAAAACCTCCGACGAGGTCAAGTTCGTCATCGCCGATCGCGCCGACTACGAATGGGCGCGCGCCGTCATCGGCGAGCGCGGTCTTGCCGGACGCTGCGGGCTGCTGCTCTCGCCGGTGCATGGCCGGCTGCATCCGCGGGTCATCGCCGAGTGGGTGCTCCACGATCGTCTCGACGTCCGGCTTCAGGTCCAGTTGCACAAATACATCTGGCCCGCCGACATGCGGGGGGTCTGAGGGACGCCGTGGCCGTCTCTGCCGTCGACCGGCCCCGCGCGCTTGCCGTCGTCCTCCTCAGCGGCGGCATGGACTCCTGCGTGACGGCGGCCCTGGCCCGCGAAACCTGCGACCTGGCGTTGCTTCATGTCGGATACGGGCAGAGAACCGAGAAACGAGAGCGCCAGGCCTTCGAGGCGATCGCGAAACACTACGGCGTCGAGCGCACGCTCGTCACCCGTCTCGATCCTCTGGGGGCGATCGGAGGTTCGGCGCTGACCGACCCTTCCCGCGACGCGATTGACGCCCGACGCCCCGGCTCGGCGATCCCGGACACCTACGTCCCGTTCCGCAATACTCACCTCCTGGCCGTGGCGGTCTCGTGGGGAGAGGTGCTCGGCGCGCGCCGCATCTTCATCGGCGCGGTCGAAGAGGACGGCAGCGGTTACCCCGATTGCCGTAAGGAGTATTACGAGGCTTTCAATCGACTGATCCGCGTCGGGACCCGGCCGGAGACGCGGCTCGAGGTCATCACTCCGCTGATTCATCTGGGCAAGGGGGAGATCGTTCGCGAAGGGGTTCGTCTCGGGGCGCCGCTCCACCTCACCTGGTCGTGCTACACGGAGAACGCCGCGGCCTGCGGGCGCTGCGAGTCTTGCCGACTGCGGCTCAAGGGATTCCGCGAGGCCGGCGTGCCCGACCCGATCCCCTATCAGGAGGCCGCCGGAACATGAGGCCGTGAGACTCGACCGGTTCGATTACGATCTGCCCCGCGATCTGATCGCGCAGGAGCCGGCCGGACGGCGGGACGCCTCGCGGCTGCTGGTTCTGGATCGCGCGGCGGATCGTCTCGAGGAGTCCCGCTTCGAGGCGCTCGGCGAGCATCTCGCTCCGAATGACCTGATGGTGATCAACGACACGCGGGTCTTTCCCGCCCGCCTCTCGTCCCGCAAGCCGACCGGCGGCGAGGTGGAGCTGCTGCTGACCGAGCGGGCGCCGGACGAGGGAGGCGGGCAACGCTGGACCTGCATGGTGTCGACCGGCCGCGGGCTCCGTCCCGGTCTGAGGCTTTTGATCGGACCGGGTCTCGAGGCGGAGATCCTCGAAGGGGGCGACGGGCCCCGCTGGCTGATCCGCCTGATCGCGTCCGCGGGCGATGTCGACGCGGCGATCGCCCGTCACGGGACGATGCCTCTCCCGCCTTACATCCGGCGCGACCCGGTCGACGGACGCTCCTCCCGGGACGTCGAGCGCTATCAGACCGTCTATGCCCGGCAGCCGGGGGCGATCGCCGCGCCGACCGCCGGCCTGCATTTCACGCCGGAGCTGATGCAACGGCTCGAAGCGCTCGGGATCGGCCTGGCGCGTCTCACGCTCCATGTCGGGCCCGGCACCTTTCAGCCTGTCCGCGCGGAGGAGATCGAGGCGCACCGCCTCGAGCCGGAGCGCTTCGTGCTTCCCGACGAGACGGCGGCGGCGATCGACGCCTGCCGCGCCCGAGGGGGGCGGGTCGTGGCGGTCGGCACCACCGTGACCCGCGTTCTCGAGGCGCGCGCCGACGACGACCGCGGGGTCCGCGCGGGTGAGGGGCGTTGCGATCTCTACATCACACCGGGACACCGCTTCCGTGTGGTCGACGCCCTGGTCACCAATTTCCATCTCCCGCGCTCGACGTTGCTGATCCTGGCGGCCGCCTTCGCGGGGAGGGAGCGGATCCTGGCCGCCTACCGCGAGGCGGTGGCGCGCCGGTTTCGATTCTATTCCTACGGCGACGCGATGCTCATCCGATGAACGCCGCCAGGGTCGCCGGACCATTCGCCTTTCAGCTGCTCGGACGGGACGCCGGGACGGCGGCGCGTCGCGGCCGGGTCACCACGCCGCACGGGCCGATCGACACGCCTGCTTTCATGCCGGTCGGCACGGCGGGAACGGTCAAGGGAATGACTCCCGAGGAGCTGATCGACCTTGGTTTCGAGGTGCTGCTTGGAAACGCCTACCATCTGGCGTTGCGCCCCGGGGAGGAGATCATCCGCCGCCTGGGAGGGTTGCATCGCTTCATGGGTTGGGATCGCGCCATCCTGACCGACAGCGGCGGCTTCCAGGTGCTGAGCCTGGCGTCGCGACGCACCATCACCGATGACGGCGTCACCTTCCGCTCGCACCTCGACGGGTCGATCCTGAGCATGACCCCGGAGCGAAGCATGGCGATCCAGGAGGCGCTCGGCAGCGATATCGCCATGAGCTTCGACGATTGCCCCGCGCTTCCGGCCGAGCGGGAAAGGCTGCGCGCCGCGAGCCGGCGAACCGCCCTCTGGTCCCGGCGATGCCGGGATTCCTTCCCGGCGGATGGTCGGGCCCTGTTCGGCCGACCGGCGGGCCGCCCCTCCGCCTCCACACGACGCAGAGAGCAGCAGCGCGACGAGAGAAGCGGCCGGAAGCCGCGGGAATGTTTCCGTCGGCGAGAGCCCGGTGATCAGCCGGGAGGTGGTGGCGTTCACCGCGCCGCTTCTCCCCGAGGCCCGGCCCCGGTACGTCATGGGGATGGGAACGCCCGCCGATCTGATCGAGATGATCGCCTCGGGGATCGATCTGTTCGATTGCGTGCTGCCGACGCGGAACGCGCGCAACGGCAGCCTGTTCACCTCGACCGGGCGGATCCAGATCAAGCGTCAGGAATACCGCGAGGACCCGCGCCCGATCGACGAGGCGTGCGGCTGCGCGGTCTGCCGGCGCTACTCGCGCGCCTACCTCCGGCACCTGTATCAGGCGGGGGAGATTCTCGCGATGCGTCTCAACACCCTGCACAATCTGCACCGTTACTCCAGCCTCATGCGTGACGCCCGGCTGGCGATCGAGGCCGGGACCTTCGCCGCCTTCCGCGAGGCGTTTCATCGTCGTATGACGGCGGAGGGCGGAAGTCCCGGCGAGGGGGAGGAGGGGGCGGGGAACAGGGATCCGGAGATTGCAGGTGGGCCGATCGAATGATACGATTCCTGCGCATGCCGTCCCCGTCCCGCATCTCCGGCGAACCTCGATTCCCGCGGCTTCCGGCCGCTTCTCTCGTCGCGCTGCTGCTCTCTGCGTCGTGTGGAGGCGGAGGGGCGGCCCGCCGGTCGGCCGACCAGGCGATGACTCTTTACGACCAGGGCGCCTACGCGCTCGCCTTGCCGAAGCTGAAGGAGGCCGTGGAACGCGGCGAGCGGAACGGGTCGGTGCTCTACCAGCTCGGCTTCTGCCGATCGCAGGTCGAGCATGACGAGGCAGGGAAGAAGCAGGCCTGGGCGGAGGCCCGGCCGCTCCTCGAAAAGGAGGTCGCCGCCCCGGGAGGCGCGACGCTCGAGCGACTCTACTACTTGATGCGGATCGCCGCCGAGGAACAGGCGAACGACAAGATGACGCAATACGCGCGCCAGGGCGTGGAGCAGTTCGAGAAGGGTCCGAATCCGAACGGCCTCGGCGGCGCCGACTGGTTCCGTCTCGGGCGGCTGCACGAATTTCTCAGGGAGCCGTCGCCCGCCGAGGCGGCCTACCGACTCGCGGTGTCGACCTTCGGCAAGTCGGCGCAGGGTGGCGGGGTCTATCACGCTCTCGCGCTCGCCCGCGTCGGCGACTTCGATTACGACGCCGGGCGTTACAAAGACGCCGCGGGCCACTATGACGCCGCCCTGAAGCTCTTCCCCGGAACGGATCAGGTCGATCCTTACCGGCACGGCATCGTTCTCCTGGACTCGGGGCTCTTCGATGAAGCGGCGGCGCGCTTCAAGCAGGTGCAGGAGGGGGCAACCGTCACCGAGGCCCAGTACGGCGCCGACCTGGCCCGCAAGGCCAAGGAGGTCGCGCCGATCGAGGGGAAAGACGCGGACGGGGTCCCGTTCTCCGGCATGACCGAGGACGATCTGCAGGGGCGGATCCGATCGGCGGTCAAGGCTCTCAGAGCGGCTCGCGTGAAGAACTCCATGAAGCCGGGCGACCTGCTGCCGGCCGAAGTGGCCGATCGGCAGCGTCGCTTCATCGGATTGCTCCGGGAGCAGATGGTCCGCACGAAGCTGATACAGGATTTCTGCCTGGGTGAAGGGATCGCCGACCTGGTGCGTCGCTGAGCGGGCGTCGAACCGCTTCCGTCGCGGAGCCGGCGCCTGTCCGCCCCGGCGCCCGGCTCCCGCGCGCCCTGCGGGCCCTCCGCCGCCTCGCGGGCGGCGGCATGATTCCGGTCTTTCTGATGGCCGGCTGCCGATCCGGCGGCGCAGCGGCGACCGCGCGCGAGCGGACCCAGGAGGCGTTCGCGGCCGTGCGCGTGCGGATCGAGGAGATGAGGCGCGGGCTCGAGACCCGCGCGGCCGAGGCCCGCAACGACCTGGAGTCGGCCCGCCAGCGGGCCGAGGCGATGCTTCACGAGCCGGCCGGCCGCCCCGAGACCGCCATGCGGGAGGCGCGCCGTCAGGGGGGGCGCGCGTTGCAGCGCGGCGCCGAGGTGCTGCGCCAGGCGGCCCGGGACGGCGGCGCCGAGGCGGCGGGTTGGGCGCGCGTCGTCCAGGATCGGATGATGCGTCTCGAACAGTCTCTCGATGCCCTGACCGGAGCCGGCCGGGAGCACTCCGATTCCTGAGGGACCGGCGATCCTGCTGGGAGACGCGCATCTGCGCGCGTCGGATGATCAGGTCGGGGCGTTCGTCCAGTTCCTCGATCGGCTGCCCCGCGATACGGGAACCCTGGCGATCCTCGGAGATCTCTTCTCGGCCTGGGTCGGACGCCCCGAGATGCAGCGTCCCCATCACCTGGTGGTGCTCGAGGCGCTGCGCCGTGCGCGTTCGCGCGGCTGCGCCATCCTCTACGTCGAAGGGAACCATGACTTCTTTCTCGAGGGACTCTACGCCGGGGACCCGTTCGAGCGCCTGGCCGTCCATCTGGCGCACGGCGATCGGGTGAACCGGAAGGATCATCAGTACCTGGCCTGGCGGGCGGTTTCGAAAAGCCGTCCGTTCTTCGCCGCCTTCAATCTGCTGCCGCGCCGGGCGCGGATCCGGGTCGTCGACGGTCTGGAGCGGTCGCTGGCCCGCACGAACATGGCGTTTCGCCGCGGCTTCCCGCTGGCCGAATGCGAGGCGTACGCGCGGCCCCGTCTGCGTTCGGGACGCGAGCTTCTGATCTTCGGGCACTTTCACGAGGAACGAAGGATCGACTACGACGAGGCGGGCCGCCGGGGAAGCGTCTTCGTCCTGCCGGCCTGGCGGCAGGGGCACCGTTACCTGAAGCTCGCTCCCGGCGAGGAGCCGGTCTTCGTCTCGGCCTGAGCGGCGGCGTCGTACAGCTCCATCAACCGCCTTGTGATCGGCCCGGGGCGGCCGTCGTGGATCGGCCAGCCGTCGCAGCGGCGGATCGGCAGCACTCCCTTGAGCGTGCTGGTCAAGAACGCCTCATCCGCCCGGCGCAGCTCGTCCGGCTCCAGAGCGCGCTCCTCCACGACCGCCCCGTCGCCTCGCGCCAGGTCGAGCACGGTCGCCCGGGTGATTCCCTGCAGGATCCCGGCCTGCTCGGGAGGCGTGAAGAGCCGGCCTTCCTGGACCACGAAGAGATTGCTCGAGGCCCCTTCGGCGATCTGGCCCGCCGTGTTGAGAAGGATCGGCTCATAGACCCGCAAACGATGCGCCTCCTGCCAGGCGAGGATGTTGTTGAGAAGGTTGCTCGACTTGATGGCCGGATCCAGCGCCGCCGCGGGGGTGCGCATCACGCTCACGATGGCGACGTCGACGCCCTCGTGTCTGGCCGAGGGGGGCGGCTCGGGGCAGGGGCGCACATGGACGACGAGCGTGGGAAAGGCGATGCCGGAGGGGTCGTAACCGATCGGCCCCACCCCGCGCGTCAGCATGATCCGGATGGCCGATTCGGCGTTTCGGGCCGCCTCCAGGGTGCGACCGATCTCGGCGTCGATGGAGAGACGGGGTTCCGGCCATGGAATCGCCAGACGTCGGGCGGACGAACGCAGGCGGTCCAGGTGGGACGTAAGGCGGAACGGCCGGCCGCCGTAGGTGCGCAGCGTCTCGAAGACGCCGTCTCCGTAAAGAAAGCCGCGATCGAGCGGCGAGACCGATGCTTCGGCGGCCGGAGTCAGCCGGCCGTTCAGACTGATCCATTCGGACACGGTGGTATCATAACGCCTTCCATGACCGCCCTCGCGGGACGCCGCGCATGATCCTGGGCATCGGACTCGACCTGTGCGAGGTGGACCGGCTGCGCAGGGCGATGGCGCGTTCCGGGTTTCGCGCCCGGGTCTTCGACGATGCCGAGATCGAGGAGTGCGAGCGGCGTGCGCGCCGTCATCTGCACTACGCGGCCCGCTTCGCAGCCAAGGAAGCCTGTTTCAAGGCGTTCGGCACCGGCTGGGGGAGCGGTGTCGGATGGCGCGAGGTGACGGTGCGCAGCGATGGACGCCGCCCGCCGACGATCTCGTTCCAGGGCGGCGCGGCCCGCAAGGCCCGCTCTCTCGGCGTCACACGGGCCCACCTTTCGCTGACTCACGACGGCGGCTACGCGGCCGCGGTCGTCATCCTCGAAGGCGGCGCGCCGCCGCGGAAGCGCCGTCCGTGACGGGCGAGGTCGGGACGCTCCCGACGCGGTCGACCCAGGCAAGGCAGCTGGGGATCGTGATCGCCCTGTCGACGGCCGTGCTGCTCGTCGAGGTGATCGGCGGTCTGATGTCGGGGAGCCTGGCGCTGATCTCCGACGCCGGCCACATGCTCACCGACGTCCTGGCGCTGGTCCTCAGCCTGATGGCGGTGCGCTTCGCGTCCCTCCCGGCCACCCTGGAGAAGACCTACGGGTATCACCGCCTGGAGATTCTGACCGCCCTGGTCAACGGCGCCCTGCTGGTCGTCATCTCCGCGGCGCTCTTCTACAAGGCGGTCCTGCGCTTTCTGCACCCTCAACCGGTGCAGGGCGGGCTGATGACCGGAGTGGCGCTGGTCGGCCTGGCGGCCAATCTGGCGGCGCTGGCGATCCTCTCCCATCGTCATCAGAGCCTCAACATCCGCGGGGCGCGCATGCATATTCTGGGCGATGCGCTGTCGTCGGTCGGCGTGCTCCTGGCGGGGCTGGTGATCGCCTGGACGGGATGGTACCGGGTCGACCCGCTGGTCGGCGGCATCATCGCCATCGTGATCTCCGTCGGGGCCATCCGCCTCGTGCGCGAGGCGGTCGACGTGCTGCTGGAAGGGGCGCCACCCGGTGTTCTCTGCGAGGACGTGACGACCGCCATCGCCGGGCTTCCAGGGATCCTCGAGGTCCACGACCTGCACGTCTGGAGCCTCACCACGGGGCTTCCGGCGCTCTCGGGGCACGTGCGGGTCGACGAGACGCGATACGCCCGCAGCGATGAAACGCTGAACCGAATCAAACAGACGGTCCACGAGCGCTTCGGGATCGTTCACACCACCCTCCAGATCGAGTCGCGCGCCTACCAGGAGCTAGGGGACGTGCACTGAGGCCGGACGGCCTTCGCGCGGCCCGCTCTCCCGCGTGTCGCCCGGCGGAGCGCGCCGGGGAGGTGTGGTATTCTCCGCCGACATTCGAAGAACCTCTTCTTATCGTGAAACCGGCTCGCCGACGGGGGAGACGGGGGGGCGGCTGAACCGGGGATGGCACGGGGCCAGGTCGTGGCGGCGCAGGACGGGATGCCCGGGGGCCGGCTGGTCCTCGAGGATGGCGCCGTGTTCCCGGGCCGGTCGTTCGGGGCCTCGGAGTCGATCGCCGGCGAGGTGGTGTTCACGACCGGCATGGTCGGCTATCCAGAAGCCTTGACCGACCCCTCCTACCGTGGTCAGATTCTGACGTTCACCTACCCCTCCATCGGGAACTATGGCGTTCCGGCCGCCGCGGCGGCGGGCGACGTTCCCTCGCGCCCCTTCGAATCGGGCCGCATCCAGGCCGCCGGGGTGATCTGCGCCAGCTATTCCGAGGAGTTCTCGCACCGCACGGCCGCCTCGAGTCTCGGCGGCTGGCTGCGGCGCGAGGGGATCCCGGCCCTGACCGGCGTCGACACGCGCGCCCTCACCAAACGGATCCGGGTGCGCGGGGCGATGCTGGGGCGTGTCGAGATCCCCGGAAGCCCCGCGCCGGCATTTGTCGATCCGAACGCCCGGAATCTGGTCGATGAGGTGTCGACCAGAACGGTGCAGCGGTTCGGCCGCAGCGGCATCCCGCTGGTGCTCGTCGACTGCGGGCGGAAGGACAACCAGGTCCGGATGCTGCTGGAGCGGGGGGCGGAGGTGCGCGTCGTCCCGTGGGACCACGACTTTCACCGTGCGCCGCGCGACTACGCGGCGGTCGTTCTGAGCAACGGTCCGGGGGATCCGCGTCTTGCGGGCGCCACCATCGCTTCGGCGAAGCTGCTGATGCGTCGGCGGGTGCCGATCCTCGGGATCTGCCTGGGACATCAGATCCTGGCGCTGGCGGCCGGAGCGCGCACCTTCAAGATGAAGTTCGGACACCGGTCCCACAACCAGCCTTGCGTCGAGAGCCGCGACGGGCGCTGTTACCAGACCAGCCAGAACCACGGCTTCGCGGTCGACGGCGAATCGCTGCCGGCCGGGTGGGAGCCATGGTTCGTGAATGCCAACGACGGCACGAACGAGGGGATGCGTCATGCCCGAGGACCCTGGCGCTCGGTCCAGTTTCATCCAGAGGCCGCGCCCGGTCCCACCGGCACCGAATGGATCCTCGACGAATTTCTGGAGGCGCTGCGATGAGCCGCTCCGGCCGGCAGCGCATCCTCGTTCTCGGATCCGGCGCGCTCAAGATCGGCGAGGCGGGAGAGTTCGACTACTCCGGCTCTCAGGCGATCAAGGCGCTGAAGGAGGAGGGGGTCGAGGTCTGGCTGATCAACCCGAACATCGCCACCATCCAGACCTCACCGGGTCTGGCCGACAAGATCTTCCTGCTGCCCGTGACCCCCGACTTCGTCTCGCGGGTCATCGCCTCGGGCCGGCCGGACGGCATTTTGTTGTCGTTCGGCGGGCAGACGGCCCTCAACTGCGGTCTGGCGCTGCATCGTCAGGGCGTGCTCCGTCGGCACCGGGTGCGTGTCCTCGGCAGTCCGATCGTCGCCATCGCCAAGACGGAGGATCGCGAGGTCTTCGCCCGCGAGCTGCGCGCCATCGGGCTTCAGGTCCCGCGCAGCGGCGCGGCCCGCGATCTTTCCGGCGCGCTGCGGGTGGCGCGAGGCATCGGCTATCCCGTCATGCTCCGGACCGGGTTCACGCTCGGCGGCCGCGGCTCGGGTGTCTGCAAGACGGAGTCCGAACTCCGCCAGCGCGCCGGGGAGGCGTTCACCTCCTCGCCCCAGGTCCTCATCGAGGAAGACCTCACCGGCTGGAAGGAGCTCGAGTACGAGATCGTGCGCGACGCCGCCGACAACTGCATCGCGGTCTGCAACATGGAGAACGTCGACCCGCTCGGGGTGCACACCGGCGAGTCGATCGTGGTGGCGCCGTCCCAGACTCTGACCGACCGGGAATATTTCGAGCTGCGCGCCGTCGCCTTCAAGGCGATCCGACACTTCGGGATCATCGGTGAATGCAATATCCAGTTCGCGCTCGATCCGCGCAGCGACGACTACCGGATCATCGAGATCAACGCGCGGCTCTCGCGCTCCTCGGCGCTGGCCAGCAAGGCGACCGGTTACCCCCTGGCGCGCATCGCGGCCAAGCTGGCGATGGGCTACCGACTCACCGACCTGAAGAACTCGATGAACGACACCACCACCGCCTGTTTCGAGCCGGCGCTCGACTATCTGGTCGTCAAGATGCCGAAGTGGGACCTGGACAAGTTCCAGGGCGCCTCCCATTTCATCGGCAGCGAGATGAAATCGGTGGGCGAGGTGATGGCGATCGGACGGAGCTTCGAGGAAGCGCTGCAGAAGGGTTGCCGGATGCTGGGTGACGGCATCCGTGGTCTGGTCGGCAACGACTTCAACATCCGGCAGTCGCTCGATGATCTGTCGCGCCCGACTCCGAGACGGGTCTTCGCGCTGGCCGAGGCGCTGGCCCGGGGCAGGTCGATCGCCGATCTGCACCGGCGCACCGGCATCGATCCCTGGTTCCTCGGCAAGATGGCCCGGATCGTGTCGGTCTGGCGCGAGCTCGGAGGCGGCATGTCCGGTACGCCGGGCCGCTCCCGGCGGCGGTCCGGCCCGGAGAGTCCCGACCCGGTCCGTCTGCGGCACGCGAAACAGACCGGCTTCTCCGACGAGCAGATCGGCCGGGCCGCCGGCCGCACCGCGGCGCACGTGACGCGCTGGCGCGAGGCGGCGGCCATCGAGCCTTCGGCGAAGCAGATCGACACCCTGTCGGCCGAATGGCCCGTGCGCACCAACTACCTTTATCTGACCTACCACGGTGCCGAGGACGACCTTGCAGCGGAGGGAGCTCCGGGCGAACCGACACGCAAGGTGATGATCCTCGGTTCGGGGGCCTATCGAATCGGCTCTTCGGTCGAATTCGACTGGTGCTCGGTGAGCGCCGCCTCCACGCTGCGCCGGCTCGGGTACGCCCCGATCGTGGTCAATTGCAATCCCGAGACCGTCTCGACCGACTATGACATGGGGCACACGCTCTATTTCGAGGAGCTGAGCTTCGAGCGGATCGTCGACATCTGGAAGAAGGAACGGCCCGTCGGTGTCCTTCTCGCCTTCGGCGGGCAGGTGCCGAACAATCTCGCGCTGGCGTGCGGTCGCGCAGGGCTGCCTGTTCTGGGCACCCAACCGGCCGACATCGATCGGGCCGAAGACCGGCACAAGTTCTCGACGCTCCTCGACCGGCTCGGGGTGCCGCAGCCGGCATGGGTCGAGGTGACGTCCCAGGCGGCGGCCCGTCGTTTCGCGACCCGCGTCGGCTACCCGGTCCTGGTGCGACCGTCCTACGTCCTGTCCGGAGCGGCGATGCGGATCGCCTCGGACAAAGCGGGCCTCGTCGCGGCCCTGCGGGGCGCGGCGGAGGTGTCACGCCGGCATCCCGTCGTGATCTCGAAGTTCATCGAAGGCGCGAAGGAGCTCGAGGCCGACGCGGTGGCGACGCAGGGGCAGATCCTGGCCGTCGCGGTCACGGAGCATGTCGAGAACGCCGGGGTCCACTCGGGCGACGCGACGGTGGTCTTCCCGCCGCAGAAAATCTATCTCGAAACGATCCGCCGCATCCGGACGATCACCGCCCGCCTGGCCCGGGCGCTCCGGATCACCGGGCCGTTCAACGTCCAGTTCCTCGCGATCGACAACGAGGTGATGGTGATCGAGTGCAACCTGCGCGCTTCGCGCTCGTTCCCGTTCATCTCAAAGGTCAGCGGCGTCGACTTCGTCGATCTGGCTACCCGGGCCATGATGGGCGCGGACGTCCGTCCGGTCCCGGCCTCGCTCCTCGACCTGGATTACGTGGGAGTGAAGGCGCCGCAGTTCTCTTTCTCGCGCATCAAGGGGGCCGACCCGGCGCTGCGGGTCGAGATGGCGTCGACGGGCGAGGTCGCCTGCCTTGGACAGGACCTTCCCGAGGCGTTTCTGAAGGCGGTCCTGTCCGCCGGGTTCCGCCTGCCCGAGCGGAAGCAGGTGCTCGTCACGATCGGGACCCTTCGGGACAAGACCCGCTTTCTGCCGTCGGCCCGTCTGCTCGCCGAGCACGGCTTCACCCTCTACGCGACCCGCAACACGTCGCGATTCTTCGAGGAGAACGGGATTCCGAACGTCCGGCTCTACAAGATCCACGAGCGCCGGCGGCCGTCCCTTCTCGAATACATCGTCCCGGCGCGGCTCGATCTGATCATCAACATTCCAGCGGGGTACGATCGCCAGGAGCTGACGGACGGCTACATCATCCGGCGCCGCGCCATCGACACCGGCATCCCGCTGATCACCAACCTCCAGCTTGCGGAGCTGCTCGTGAAGTCGATCGTGACCAAAAACCTGCACGATCTCAAGGTCGAGCCATACGACGCCTACGTGCGTGATACGGAGGGAAAGGCGCCGGGAGGTAATGCCCAGATCCCTGAGCGGAATGCGGAGGGGGTGACGATTGAGCCGCTGGGCCGCGCTGCGCGTTCGTGGGACAGCCCGGACCAAAAAGCCCAATCGGAACGGATGTAACGATCAACTTGCCTCATCCGAGCGGAAGGTTCGATGCCGTGAGAACGGTGCCGGGATTCAGGCGGTCTTCGCCTGCATGTCGATCAGATCAATGATGCCTCGCTCTCGAAGCTTCTTGAGCGCGCGCAAAGCGTCGACTTCGCGCAGCGGCGAGATGCTGATAATCGATTTAAGGTCCCAGGACCCGTTGACGCGGCTCACCAGAAAGACCTCCTCCGGGCTGAGGTCCTGGTTGATGAGCGACTCGAGCGGCTGCTTGAGAACGGGGATTTTCTTGGCCGGAAGGTAGTGAATGTAGGCTCTTTCGATGAAATGCTCTTCGGCAACCTGTAGGAGGGCATTGATCTCGGGGCTCTTGCCGACGACCCCGCGCACCTTCTCGAGAACCAGGAGCGCCGCCTCCGGGTCGCCGCTGCGGAGGAGGTCTTTGGCCGCCGCCACGAGCGCCTCGGGGCCCTCAACCGGCCGGCGGACCGGTTTCGTGGCGCCCACGGGGCGTGGGCCGGCCACCTGTCTCACCTCGAGAAATCCGCGCTGGACCATCACATAAAGAATCTGGCACACGTTGAACTCCGAGGCATGGGCCTCGAGGACGATGTCGGCGAGCTCACGGTGGCCGTCGACCAGGTCGTACAGCCGCTTCGGGAACACCTTCGATGCGATGTCGGATGGCAGCGGAGCACGCGACCGGCCCAGGATGACGCCGTTATTGGGCAGTACCTCGCGAATTTTTTTCGAGGTGTCGTAGCGGCGCAATCCCTCCATCAGGATCTCTTCGACCTGGACCGAGACGAGCACCTGGTCTCCGGGAGGAAGCTCGTTCTCGAGAAACTTGAAGTCGGCCTCGGTCCAGAGGAACAGCGAGTAGATCGTCTCCTCGGCCTTGAGACGCAGGACCTCAACCACCTTCGTCTCGGACAGCAGCCCGTTACTGACGAGGATCCGCCCGAGCATGATGCGGGTCCTGGCCTGCAGATCGAACGCGGTCTTGAGCTGGTCCTCGCTGATCAGACCCTCGCTCAGGAGAAATTGTCCGAGATACTCCCGGGGGTCATTGCTCGACGAACCGATGATCGCGCCATCGCGAAAATAGACCCGCTTTTCGAAGCGGTCACTGACGAGGCAGAGCGTCCCGGTTTTCCTTCCGCCTGCAGTCCATTGCAGAAGATCGGGAAGGGCCATGGTCTTGAGATTTCCGGTAAGACCGGTGGTCGGCATCACCCCTCGTCCTGATGAGATCAGCGTGGAGGCCTCCGTCACCGTCCCTGCGGCCCGATGAAGCCATTCCGGACGCGCCAACTCGCCGCAGGCGTCAAGAGATTGACGGCACCCGATGAGACTCGATCCAATGTCCCATCTGAATATAGAGAGCGGAATGTGAACCGGCAACCGACCATCCGCTCGATTCGTCAGCCGGACGAGACTCTCGACGATGCTGCGGTGCGGTGGTAGATTGGGGCGCGCCACACAAGGAGTTCGAGCTTGGACCCAGGTAACACGTTTCGCAGAAGTCGGGATCTGGCCGCGCCCATCACGATCTTTGTGCTGGCGTTCCTGGTGCGGATGGCATTTGTGGTGTGGGTTGCTGGTCTTGGAGCGCCGCCCCTCGACGATGCCTCCCAGTACGACAGCCTTGCCCGGAGCCTTGCCCGAGGCGGAGATTTCACGACTGGGGCAGAGGGATTCCGCGCTCACCGCGCCCCGGCGTATCCATTCTTCCTCGCGGGGGTGTACTGCCTCTTCGGGGGACATCGGGCCGCGGGGCAGGTCGCTCAGACCCTCATCGGGGCGACGACGAGCTGGATGGTCTACATCCTCGGCAGCCGGCTGGCCGATCGACGTTTGGGGCTCATGGCCGGATTCGCGTCCGCTCTCGACCCTTACTCGATCGAGTGGGCCGGATATCTCCTGAGCGAGCCTCTGTGCGCGCTCCTCACGACAGCCTCGACATGGGCCTTGCTTCGGGCGAGAGAGGACAAGGGATGGACAGGGGCCTGGGGGGCCTTATGCGGGCTCGCGACCCTGACGCGACCGAACATGGCGATTCTGCTTCCTCTGGGGCTGGTCTGCCTGCCGATCTGGCTCTCCGGAACTAAAAGGAGCCGGGCGATTCAATGCCTCGTCGCCTGTGTCGTTTTCCTTCTGACGCTGGCCCCGTGGACCTTGCGCAACTACATCGTGTTGCATCGGTGGGTGCCGGTCACGACGATGGGAGGGACGGTTCTGTGGGAATCGAACAACCCCTACGTCCTGGCCGACCCAATGGTGCAGGGACACGCGTTGCATGCTGTGAACCTTCCGGAGGCCGAGGGCTCGCGCGGTCTGTCTGAAGTCGATCTGGATGCCTACAATTTCAGGCTGGCGCTCAACTATCTGCGCACGCATCCCCGGGACATTCCCAGGCACCTGGGAGTGAAATTTCTCCGTGTCTGGAACCTCTTCCCTCAGGTAGAGCCCCGGGCATTTCGATGGATCGCCACGAGCATCATGGTCGTCTTTATCACCTTGTTGCCCCTCGGACTCTGGAAGGCCTGGACCCGATGCGACGAGATGGTGATGCCCTTCCTCATTCCGATTGTTGCCGTGACCTGGACGGCTCTCATCTATTGGGGGGACGCCCGGATTCGAGCCCCGGCGCAGCCCATGACCTTGGTGGTGGCGGCCTACCCTCTCGTGCCGGCGCGGAAAAACGCAGCTCGAACCTGATAGCACGTCTGGTTTCAGTAGCGTGTCCCTCTAGCTCGCGGTACATTTTGCCGAAACCGGACTGACTCGAGCGATGATGCCTGTGAGTCAATGCACGATGCCCGCTATGTTTCGACACGGAGCGCGGCTCTGATGTGCGGTATCGCCGGAATTCTCGGATCCCCCGACCGTCAGGCCATGGAGCGCATGGCCTCGTCCATGGAAGCACGTGGACCGGACGACGTGGGATTCTATGAGGATCAATGGTTGAGTCTCTGCCACCGCAGGCTGAGCATTCTGGACCTGACGGAGGCGGGCCATCAGCCGATGTCCCGGGCCGGCGGGAAACTCTGGATCGTCTACAACGGCGAGATTTACAACTTCAAGGATCTGCGAAGGGAGCTCGAAGGGCGGGGCCATCAGTTCCGATCGCGCAGCGACACGGAGGTGATCCTGGCGCTCTACGAAGATCGTGGCGTCGATTGCGTCGAGAAGCTCCGCGGCATGTTTTCTTTGGCCATCTGGGACCTCCGAGGGCCGTCGCCGCTACTTTTCCTGGCGAGAGATCACTTCGGAATCAAGCCTCTCGTCTATGCCGAGACGAGCCGGGGCTTTGTCTTCGCATCCGACCTGCCTGCGTTGCTGCAGAGCGGCCGGATCAGCGACACGGTGGACCCGATTGGCGTACTTCAATACATGACGCACGGCCACATCGTTCAGCCGCGCACGATCCTGCGAGATGCGCAGATGCTGCTCCCGGGCCATGCGATGACGGTCCGGCCGCGTGAGCCACCCAAGACATGGCGCTACTGGGATTTGAATCATGAACGGTGCCGGGGCCTGAGCGCCGGGATGGAGTTGCCCGAGCAGGTTGGTCGCGTGCGGACCCTCCTGGAGAGCGCGACCCGTCAGCAGATGATCAGCGACGTCCCGCTCGGGGCGTTCCTGAGCGGGGGTATCGATTCGTGCGCGCTGGTGGCCCTGATGACGCGAGCGATCGATCGGCCGGTGCACACCTATTCCGTCGGCTAC
>WNFM01262202.1_pt8 | contig 24864 bp, 22 predicted proteins | sample 5400271 | NCBI WGS metagenome assembly WNFM01 (sample SAMN13153352, study PRJNA577476) | soil metagenome | isolation source: 60 cm saprolite on Douglas fir-dominated hillslope | place: USA:California | collected 2013-09-17 | reverse complement strand
GAGCCGAATTTATACGGCACCATCGCCCCCGTCAGGATCACTGTCTTGCCCGGCACCCTTGCGGCCAGATAGCGCGCGGTGTGTTCCATGGTGTCGGTGCCGTGGGTGATGACGATGTTTTTTTCCTTTGCCGCCTGACAGGCCCGCGCGATCAGCGCGCGGTCGGCGTCGGTCATCAGCAGGCTGTCCTTCATCATCAGCGTGTCGATGCGCGCCGGCACCAGGGAACGGCCGATGCCGAGCATGTCCTTGACATGGGTTTTCTTGAAAAACAGTTCGCCATTCAACTCGTTGTATTCCTTGTCGAAAGTGCCGCCGGTAATGAAAAGCGCGATGCGCATGGAAAGTCCTTTCGCCAAAGTGGGGTGGTGCGCGGCGCGCGCCATTGCGGTCGCCGACCGGCGCGAGGATAACCGGTTTGTGACTTGCAGGCAAAACACCTTGCATCGCGTGACACAGGGGTTTGCGGCATTGTAATGAAGCTTCAACGGGTATTGCCGGGCGAATGCACCGCGAGCCGCATTACCGGTCCTCAGTCAACCCACCAGGAGATCCCATGAATGCGATCCTGCCCGCCATCGCTGTACGCCTTCACGCCAGCGACCGTGATCGCGTACAAGCGCACTTCCTGCAGTTGAACGCCGACGACCGGCGTTTGCGCTTCGGCAGCGCACGCTCGAACGAATCCGTCATCGCTTATGTCCAGGCAATCGATTTCGTGCGCGATGGCATTTTTGCCGTCACCGACGACGATTTGCGGCTGATCGGCGTCGTGCATATCGCCCATGGCGATCATGCCGGCAGCGCTGCCGAACTGGGGCTCTCGGTGCTGGACAGCGCACGCGGCATGGGCATTGGCAACGCCTTGTTCGCGCGCGCCACCATGCACCTGCGCAACCGTGCGGTGCGCGAAGTGATCATCCATTGTCTCAGCGAAAACGCGGCGATGCTGCACCTGGCGCACAAGCACGGCATGCAATTGCTGCGCGACGGCACCGACAGCGAGGCGCGCCTCACCCTGCCGCCTGCCACCTCGGAAACCATCATGCTCGAATGGCTTCAGGATCAGCAGGCAAGCTACATTGGCACCGTTCGCGAAAATGCCAAGTTGGCGCGTTCCATGCTGTCGATCTTTCAGGCGCACGCGGAGGCAGCCTGAAAAGTGACGGCCAACGCCGGGCACGGTGCCGCAACGGCAAATGTGCCAATGTCGATCGCAGCGATGAAACATTCAAGAAATAAAACACCAATAACATAAAGAGATTCCGTTCCAAAAGGATGAGAACGCCCTTTACCTTTATGCACCTTGCCAATCTGTCCATTCTGCTGCAGAATTTTTGGCAGAAATCTATTCTGCGATCCGGGGCAAGAAAACGCACAACGTCTTCGATACCCCCTTGCCGCTCGCTGCAGGATATGCACAGCAGGCAAGCCAAGCCCTGTTGCCGGGAGCACATCCGCCGCAAAAAACGACAGGAAAAAATCATGTAATGAATGACGACGAGCGGGGGAGAATCGTCATAAAACGCCGCGGACAAAGACATCAGCAATGTGCGCCGGTACAGGGATGCCGCGGTATCCCTGCAAAAAAATCTCCTTACACAGGCCGGCATGGCGGGCAATTTCACCGTTGCTTCAACTGTGCCCTGAGAAACCGATAATGAACAAAACGAGACTATGAGCGATAACGAACGAAATGCACCTGGTGCCAACAATTCCACGCCGACTCAAGCGGATGGTTGGGCTCCAAAACCGGACAGCCTGCAGTCGCGCCGCAGCTTTCTCAAGGCATCGGGATTGATTGCGGCGAGCGGCGTCGCCACAACGGGCGCGCTTAAGCCGGCCGCGGCAGCCGAGGCGGCCAGCCAGGGATTGAAACTGCCCGCCGAATTTGGCCTGGCGGCGCAAGCACCTGCAGAGGTTCCCCAATTACCCATGAACGGCGCAAAACTGTTTGCGAGCGCCTGCAAGGCCGAAGGGCTTTCGGCAATGTTTTGCTGTCCAGGCAATTACACCGTCACACATGCGATGGCCGATATCGGCATTCCGGTATATACCGGACGCGACGAACGCTCGATGACGCATGCCGCCGATGCATTCACGCGGGTGACTGGCGAGGTGTCCGCCACATCCGGCACGGAGGGCCCCGGGTTCACCAATTTGATTTCGGGGTTGGCCAACGCCAAGGCGGCCCGCACGCCGATCCTGGTATTGTCCAGCAACAAAAGCGTCAAGGAAGAAGACACCGAGGCCGCGATTCAAGTGATGGAGCAGCAAAGCGTGACGCGGAACATGGTCAAGTGGCAGAAGCGGCTGGTCAACCCGCATCGCAATCATGAATATGCCGCATACGCGTTCCGGCAACTCAAAACCGGCGTGCCGAGCCCGGTGCATCTGGATTTCACCGCCGAAGCCGCCGATGGAAAGCTGACCAAACCGAGCGACATCGTCTTTAACTTCGACAAGAATCACTACCGCACCGACGCCAAGCCGAATCCCTCCCCCACGCATGTGGCGAAAGCGATCGCGCTGCTCAAGCAGGCCAATCGCCCGATCATCGTTGCCAGCGCCGGCGTGTTTTACAGCCAGGCCTGGGATGCGCTACTGCGCTTTGCCGAGAAGACGCAAATCCCGGTGGTGGAGTCGGGGCCGGTGCGCGGCCAGTTTTCGGACGATCATCCCTTGTCTGCGACTTGCGCGCCGGATGCGCTGGCCAGCGCCGATGTCGTTGTGCTCGTCGGGCAGTATTGCATGCCCGGTGTCGGTGAATATGCGTTTGGACCGGACGCCCGCTATATCCGCATCGACCCGGCGGCGGAAGATATCGGTCGAAATCTTCCGATCGAGGTCGGGATCGTGAGCGATGAAAAGGCGGCGCTCGAAGTGCTCTATCGCGATGCGCCGGCAATGCGCCACGATGCCTGGGTCGGCGAAATCGCGGCTGCGCGCAAAAAATTCGAAGCCGACAATGACGCGATGTACAAGCAGGGTGCCAGCTATGAGGATGCCGTGCATCCCGTGGTGATTGCGAAAGATTTATCGGATTTCCTCTATCGCGGCAGCTTGCCGAAAGAGCAGACGCTGGTATGTTCAGGCGGGTTCGGCATTGCCCGCTATACCAGGCGCTGGCTGCGTGCGTATCGGCCGGCACAAATCATGAACGGTCAATACCAGTTCGGCACCGTCGGCTCCGACGTTGGTTACAGTGTCGGCGCAGGTATCGCGGTCAAAGAAGGGTATGGGGTGCAGGCGCCCTATAAGGGACATCCATTCGTGACCATCATGGGCGACGCCGCGTTTGGCTACTCCGGCATGGAGATGGAAACCCTGGCCAAATATCGGATCCCGGCGATCATCATCGTGTACAACAACAACGCCTGGGGTACCTGGTATTTGCAGGACGATGAGCCGCGCCGTGTGCCGATGCACCTGTTCCAGGAAAACATCCGCTACGACAAAATGGCCGAAGCGCTGGGCGCCAATGGCATTTATGTCACCCGTCCGCAAGACTTCCTGCCGGCATTGAAACGCGCCTATAAAACCGCGGCCGACACCAGCATGCCCACCTTGATCAATGTGCAGGGCAAAAAGGAGTTCTGGCTGCGCGAGAAATATCCCCCGGGCTTCCTCGGCAAAATCGAGCCGGGCGTCATGTCCTATTACCACTAATCACCAGGTCACTACGGCATGGACAAGCATACTCAATTCGCGGCGGACCTCGGGCCTGTGGCAGCGCCGCTCGTCATCAATGCCGATACCGTGTCTCAAGCGCTTCCGCCCAGGGATGCACTTGAGACGGTCGCCGAGGTGTTGGGCGCGTATGCCAGCAGGGGCGTGTTCCAGGACTACCGGATGGTCAAACGCAAGGCTGATATTGCCGAGTTCCATTTCGGCTGGCTATACAATCAACCGTTTACCCTGACCTGCGATCTCAAGCGAAAGCGCCTGTCGTTGCCGGACCTGCTGCCCCGCATCGAGAAAAACTCCCTGATGTACAAGGAGTTGAAGGCGTTCTTGAAGGCGCGCAGCGATCCCGGCCTGCCCGATCACCGGCGCGTGGATTCGCAGCTTGCAACGGTGGAGAGCCGGCTGCGCGGCGGCCTGGTATCGATCGAATTGTCGCTGCTCGGCGACGATTATGAACTGGGCACGAGAAAGCTGGTCAACGTGGTGCACGAACTCTTTCTTTTTATGAATGAGTATTGGGCCGACTATATGTGGGAAAACTTCCGCTTAAATATGGAGTAACGCACGATGTTGAAAAATTCAACGATATCGCAATTCGTGGCAAAGGCCACCTTGGCCATGGCTGCCGGACTGGCAGCGCAGCTGGCATTCGGCGCATCATCTGCTGACGATCCATCGCCGTTTCCCCCGGGGCCGAATGCGATGCTGGTCAAACAGACCTGCTCCCAGTGCCACACTCCCAATGTGGTGGTCACGCAAACCTTTACTGAAAAGTCGGCGCGCAAAATATACCAAAAAATGCTGGGCGAAAGCCCCGATACCGAGCGCGGCAAGAAGATTGTGGAATACCTCAGCACGGTGATGGGCGAGAAAGAAGAAAAATAACGCTTGCGAGGGCTCCCGCAGCGGTGTCTGGCTGCCGAGCTCCGGCGGGCCGGGCTCCTGATATCCGGATTGCGCGTGGGAACGCGCAATCCACTAGCGCTTTCGATCGGCCATGAGGTTCTGAAGCGGCGTTTTGTATTGCGCATCAGCATCGACTACCGTCCCCGAGGTCCAGCCTTCGGCCCTGTGCCGCAAGGGACAGTCCAGCGTCGCCATTTCTATCGGGTGCAATTCGTATCCGGCACCAGCACTGCATGCGCAGATGGCTGCCGTATGTGACCCAAGCGCTTGCGTCAGGGACCGGGGTTTTGTCGGGGTATGCATTTATCATCGCAGGACTCCGCCAAAGAATGGGTATTACGGGCGCTCCCGCGCTGTTTTCTGTTTGACTTGTCTGGCGTTTTATTCGCCTGCGTTGCGATAGCCGGATATTGCGATATGCTTTGCGCCGCATGCGCAGTTCACAAAAATTTGACAAATATTTGAGGCGACGGTTAGATACCAAACAACCCGTCGATGGGGGAAACCACGTCGATTGGAAAATTTTTTGTCAAGCGGTATTACGTGCAATTACTTATCAATATTCATGGAGGATTCATGTTCAGTAGAGCTTTGGTTACGGCGATCGGTATTGTGTTGGCAAACGCACCTGCCTGGGCGGTTGACCCGGTCAAGATCGGCTTCGCCGGCCCACTGAGCGGTGGGTCGATCGATAGCGGCGAAAGCATGCGCAACGGGGCGCGGCTCGCTGTCGAACAAATCAATACGTATCAGGGCGGTGTGCTTGGCCGTCCGATTCAGCTGGTCGAACGCGATGACGCGACCAACGCCGAGGTTGCGCTTAGCGTGACCAAAGATCTGCTGCAAAAAGAGAAAGTGGTGGCCGTTATCGGCTTTTCCAATACGGGTCCGACGCTTGGGGTCTTGCCTGAATTCCAGGCAGCCAAAGTCCCTTTGATCGTCGCCACTGCCACCGGTGCCGAGATCACAGCCAAGTTCGCCGGGCCGGACAATTATATTTTTCGCGTCGCCCTGAGCGATGCCATTCAGCCACAACTGATTCTCAGCGATATTGTCGACAAGCGGAAGCTCAAGAAGATCGCGATCTTTCACGACGCCAGCCCGTATGGGACGCTGGGCCGTAACGACGTGCTGAAATTGATGGAGGCGCGCGGCATCACGCCGGTAGTGGTCGAATCGTTCAAGGTCGGCGACAAGGAGATGGCCGCCCAAGTGGCACGCGCCAAGGCGGCTGGTGCGGAGGTGGTGCTGTCTTACTGTCTGCCATTCGAAGGCGCGGTGCTGGCCAATGAAATTGCCAAGGCGGGCTGGAAAGTGCCCCTGGACGGCAGCTGGGCATTGTCGCATCGAAACTTCCTGCGAGGTGCCGGTAAAAATGCCGAGGGTGTCAGGATGCCGCAGACCTTCGTCGCTGCGTCGAATAATTTCACCCGCAGCGCGTTCCTGAGCGGTTATTACACCAAGTACAACACCTCCACCATCCCCGCCGCAGTATCGGCGGCGCAGGCTTACGACGCGATGCTGCTGCTGGCTGCCGCCATCAACCAGGCCAAATCGCTGGAAGGCCCGGAGATCAAAAAAGCGCTGGAGTTACTGAAACATACGGTGTACGGCACCATCACCACCTATCAGCAGCCGTTCTCATCGAGCAATCATGAAGCGATCACCGCGCAGATTGCATTGATGGGCGAGGTTCGCAACGGCGAGGTGACCTTCGCATATAAAGAAGACGAACAGGATCGCTTCCGCAAAAGATAACTTTTTCGCAGCAACCGACACCTGTGCACACTGAACCCGCGCGTATGGGGTTATTGTGCGCGGGTTTCATGGGTCTCATGCAAATCGGCCGGGACCAGTACTTGAGAGTACTGGTCCCGGCCGATTTGCATTGACGTAGCGGTACTTGCCGGGTAGCTAGCGGGCAGTGGTGCCCGTGCTGTTGCCCATCAACATGGCGTCGCGCCGCGCCTTGAATTCAGCCCCGGGTTTCCATTGCGGATAGTTGCTGCCCTGCGCTACGTCAAGGCCGACCAGAAACAGCATTTGCACGTCTTCCGCCGCACCGCTCAGATCCCAGTCCGGGCGCACTGTATCGGTCACTTTGTGATAACTGTGCGCCACGAAATCGTCGGCCTTCTCGGCCGCGTAGTTGGCAGGCTTGCCGATATAGCTGTCGCTGCTCTTGGCATAGACCACAGGTACGCCGACCTTGGCGAATTCAAATTGATCACTGCGATAAAAGCCGCCGCTCTCGGGGCGCGGGGCAGCCACCACGCCGCGGCCCTGACCGGCAGCAATGCGCACCACCACATCGTCGGCCGTCGATTTGCCTAATCCGACAATGGCGACATCCCGGGTGCGGCCCCAGGTGTTGAGGCCATCCATATTGATATTGAGCAGGGTGCGCTGCAATGGGTAGAGCGGATGCTGCGCATAGTATTGCGCGCCCAGCAGGCCGCGTTCTTCGGCCGTCACGGCCAGGAAAATGATGGTGCGCTTCGGCGGTGTCGGCAGGGCCCGGTAGGCCTTGGCAATCTCGAGCAGGGTGGCGACGCCGGAGGCGTTGTCCACGGCGCCGTGATAGATCTGATTGGTACGCGGGCCGGGCAGGGTTTCATCGATGCCGAAATGGTCCCAGTGTGCCGTGTAGATGATGTATTCGTTCTTCAGTTGCGGATCGCTGCCATCGATTTTGCCTACGACGTTTTTCGAGGCCACGTCCTGCCAGGTGTTCTTCACTTCGAAATTGGCCAGGGCACCGAGCTTCACCGGCTTGAAGTCTTTCGACAGCGCAGCTTTTTTCAGGGCGTCAAAATCGAGGCCGCTGGAGCGAAACAGCTCTTTCGCGCGATCCAGCTGCATCCAAGCCGGCACCGCCGGAAAATCCGGATGGACGCCGGCCATCTTTACCGTAAAGTTCTCGCGCCCCCAGGAATTGCGCACCACCTCGTAGGGGTAGGAAGCCGGCTTGGTCTCGTGCACGATGATGGCCGCAGCAGCGCCAAGCTTGGCGGCCATTTCGTATTTGTAGGTCCAGCGACCGTAGTAGGTCATGGCATTGCCCTGGAACATGTTCGGGTCCAGCTGGTTCGGGTCTTTGGGGTCGGGAATCGCCGGGTCGTTGATCAGCATCACCAGCGTCTTGCCGCGCAAATCCATGCCCTTGTAGTCGTCCCAGCCGTACTCTGGCGCCACCACGCCGTAGCCGACAAAGACCATTTCCGAATTCTTGATGCTGACGGTGGATTCGAGTCGCGGCGACCAGGCGACGAAATCATCGCTGGGCTTGAGCGTCACCGTTTTGCCGGCCACCGAATAGCTGAGCGAGGCCTTGGACAAGGTACCCACCAGCGGCACATTCTGGAAGTAACTGCCGTCGGGATTGCCGGGTTTAAGGCCAAGCTGGATGAATTGGCGGGAAATGTACTCCGTCGTCAGCGTCTCGCCGCGCGTGCCAGGGGAGCGGCCTTCGAATTCGTCGGAGGCGAGGGTGGTGATGTGCCGCAGCAGGGCCGAGGCAGTGATTGTCCTGGCGGCAAGGGCCGCGGCAGCCGGGGTATCAGGGTTGGATGATGTGGCCGGACCCGTGGATACGGCGCAACTATTACACAAGGCCAGCGCAATGGTAAGCGCAGTCAGAAAAAATTTACACATTCGAGTTTCTTTCTTGAAGGGCACGCGGTTTGCAGCACGGGCCATGAAATGATGCATGGCCGCGATTGTTTGAGGAATGCGTCAATATATCCGATTCGCGGGTGTCAATTACTTTGAAACGCCGTGGCTGACGCCGCTGCATGTTTCCGCCGGATATTGCGGATCGACATAAGTCGGCGTTTCCAGATGGACATACACCACCGCTTGGTCGCCGCTCTTTGTTTTCTGGCAAGGTTCAACCAGTTTTACCTTGCTTTTGCTGTAGGTATAACTGCTGCCATCGCGAATGTTGTCCACAAACGCCGTGGCCTGCTTCTCGGCGCGCGCGCAGGCAGCCTCAAGCGTGTACACCGGTTCTTCATTTTTCGCAGGGCGGTAATAGATCAGCGAAGTGAAGTATTCGCGCGACGGACACAAGATGGTTTTCCGCGCTTCGTTCGGCGAATTACCTGCCGTGGATGCGGGGGCAGCAACGTTCGCCGGCGACGCCGGCGCAGATGAAACGAGGCCGGAAGACGTACTCGTCGCGACTGTCGTACTGTATGCAGCTTGCGGGTTTCGATTTGCGATAGTCGCGCGTTGATCAGCAGCGTTTTTTGCGGCGTCGATCGCGCTCTTTTTTTGCGCCTCGCTCAGCGCGTCGCGTTCCCGACGTTGTGCAGCAGCAAGATCGCGAAGCTGTTGGGCAGACGCTGTCGATCCTGCCGCGGGCTCGGCGACGCGTGAAGCGCTTGCAACCCGCGTATTGCTTGCCTGCATCTGCGCCTGCTCTCGAGCCTGTCGGGCGGCAAGAATCTGCGCCCGCTGCTCGGCAAATCGTTGCTGATCCCGCGCGATACCGGCCTTGACCTCGGCCTGCATCTTGTCGAAGGCGGCTCGGTTGGCGGCGCTGGCAGCGTTTTTTGCAGCCTGATTCTGCTGGTATTGGCCGGCAATTGCCGAGCCGAGCTGAAGCAGCTGGCTGGCCGTGCTGGGGCCGCTGTCTTCCGCCTCCGCTGCCCTTGCGGCGCGCTCGGCGTCGGCCTCCGCCTGTCGCATGTGTTCCTCGGCCAATGCAAGCTGACGATCTTCCTCGGCCCGTTGTCGGGCCTCTTCGGCCATCTGCGCTTTTTCACTGGCCATATTCTGGCGCGCCGCCAGCAAGGTCTGCTTATCGCGCGAACTGCTTGCCGACTTGGATGCCTTGGCAAGTTGTGCCTCGGTGCAGGCGAAATCGCGCGCACGGGTGCAGGCGTTGGCTTTATCGATTGCTGCCATGAAGTCCTGCTTTTCGATGCGGTCGAGTTTTTCGGACATCTCGAGTAAGTCTTCAACGCCGGCGCTTGCTGATGCGGAAATTGCGATTACTTGAAGAAACAGAATCAATAAAGCAGCTGCATGCGATGGGGTTTTCACAATATTTTTTTTGCTGGTTTTCCAGATCCGCCTTGTTTTGGTGATCAACGATTTATTCGGGATCATTATTTGTCCCCATTTATGAAGCAACCGGATGGCTCGTGCCACAGCAGCCTGCGAACCGACTGGTACAGTCCGCCTTGTATTTTTGTTTGCTCCAGGCAGGTCACCGGCTGTCCTTTGGCGCCGCCTTGCGCCACGCGCGCTTCGTCTACCGCCGCACAGCTCAGTTGCGCCGAATAACTTGTCTCCGCGGCGCCGGTGGATTTGACGGTATAGGCGACCGCGAAGCGGATCCCCGACTTTAGCGGAAAGGGTTGGCCAAACAGTTTTTCAATGCCGGTGAGCAGCGAGCTATTGTTTTTGAACAGACCGTAACTGAGCTTTGAATCCAGTGCCAGCAATCCGCCCAAGCTGGCGACGGTTTCGCCGGTCGCCGAAAAATCGGTCGAGGTCGATTTGCTGTCGATTTGAAAAAAACGACCGTTTCTGACGCAAGCAATGCTGTTGTGCATTGTTTGCGAGTTGGCCCCATATATGACGTCATTGTTCCATGCGATTTTCTGGCTGTCGCCAGGCACGGCAAAGAAGGGATCGCTAGTGACCAGGGCGCGGATCTTCTCCGCAGAGTCGGCAGTGACGCTGCGCACCTCTCCCAGGGGCAGTGCAAGCAATTTCAACGCGGCGTCCACATCCGCCTTCTTGCCGGCTTTGTACAGATCGCTCAATTTGAAGGCAGCGACCGCATTCCCGGCAGCAGCAGCCTTTTCATACCAGCTCTTTGCGCGCGCTTCGTCCTTTGCGACCCCATTACCCGCTGCATACCGGTCGCCCAGCGCCATCATGGCGGTACTTTCCCCGGCCTCCGCAGCTGCGGTTTGCTCCAACAGCATTTCTTCATCGCGCTTTCGCTGCTCGGTAAGTTCCGCCTGTCTGGCCGCCTCGCGTTTTTCGGCCTTGACGCGTTCGACCAGCTGCCGCTGATCCTCGCGCTGCTGTGCTTCCGCATTCAGCCTGGCTGCGGACAGCTGTACTTCAATTTTTTTGATTGTGCCTTCGGCAACGCGAATATTTTGTTCGAACACCCGCTCGCTTTGGGCATCAATTTTCTTGACGGCACGCAAAACCAACATGCCTTCGGCGGCCTGAATATCGACCGGACATTCGCCCTTGAACTTTCCGTTGATAAACACTTCCGCGCCAACGTCGTCGCCTTCGCAGCTAATCCGTAACAGGGCGCCGGCAGCGTTTGCGTCAATTGTGATGGCGCAAAACATGGCAAGCATTGCTGAATATCTGATCAATCTCACGGTTTTCTCGATATGGATGACGGAAAAGGTATCCGGTTGGTGGCAGATGCGGGTGTGCGAATTTATTGCAGCCCGCGTTGTTTCAGCTCGGCAGCGGCGGCCGCAGAACCTTTTTCGGCGGCCGCACGGAACCAGCGGACAGCTTCTTCCTCACTTTTTTCCACTCCCTTGCCGGCAAGATATTTCCTTGCGAGGTTATTCATGCCTGTAGGGTTGCCGGCCTCGGCGGCCTTGCGAAACCAGAAAACGGCCTGCTCGTCGCTTTGCGCAACCCCTCTGCCGTTTGCATATTGCACACCCAAATTGTTCATCGCCCCGGTGTGGCCGGTCTCGGCAGCCTTGCGATACCAGAAAACGGCCTGCGCATCGTCTTTCACCACGCCTTGGCCGCTTGCATATCTCGACCCAATATAGGCCATTGAAAAGACGTTTCCCGCCTCGGCGGCCTTGCGATACCAGACCGTCGCCTGCTCATCGCTTTTCGGCACGCCTTTTCCATCGAAGTACATCACGGCAATATTCTTCATTGCATCAGCGTCGCCCGCATCGGCCGCCATGCGGAACCAGACAAGCGCTTGTTCATCGCTCCGGGCTACTCCTTTGCCGTTTGTATAGTGGGCTGCCAGATTGTTCATGGCGCCGATATTGCCGCCCTCGGCAGCTTTCAAGTACCACTGGACTGCCTGGGCATCGTCTTGCACGACGCCCTGGCCGTTTGCATATCGCCAACCGATGGCGCCCATTGCGGCGTTATCTCCTGCTTCAGCAGATTTAAGCAGTTGCTGTGCCTTGGCTACTTCTTGACGCCTGGATTTTTCAAGCACAACGGCAGCGCGTTGCTGGGCGTCCGCGCTCATTTGCGGCGCCGAGAGCTTGATCTCGACTTTCTTGATGGTCCCGTCGCCGACGCGAACGTCCAGCTCGAACGCCCGCTCGTGCTCGGCATCGATTGCCTTCACCGCCCGCAATGTATGTGTGCCCTCGGTTACTTGCACATCGACCGGGCATTCGCCCTTGAACTTGCCGTCGATCTGCACTTCCGCACCGGCATCGTCGCCTTCGCAGGCCACGCGCAACAATGAGCCGGCGGCGTGCGCATTGCCAGTGGCCATGAGGGCGGCGACGAGCATGGCTGTGCTGTAGAACAATCTCATGGAGGTCCCTGGTGAGTTGGCGATAATCGTGTGATACGACGCTGCTTTGTCGTCAAAACCGTGAGGCGCGCAGGTCTGTTGTATTTATTTGTTGCCGATTTATTCTATCGAACAGGCCCGCTTATGCATAGGGCGGCAGCGCAAAAAAAAATGGTGTGGATCAAGTCTCAAAAAAACGGGGGCAGTCGCCCCCGTTTTTTTGATGCCATGCATAAGCGGCCGGCCATCAGGCTGCTTTCTTCACCCGGGCGGTCCAGTACAGGAAGCCAATCAGCAAAGCGTAAGGCAGCAGCGACAGAAGATCGGCATTGGGGCCGTCGAAGAACGGATTGCTCTTCGTCGCCCAGTCGGTAACCGATTTATCGAAATCGGTCAGCACGCCGGCGGTGAAGGCGATCAGAATGCCGGCCAGCGCACCACCGGCGATGTAGCCGGAGGCCAGCAATACGCCGGGGCTGCGGTCGCCGGCGGCGGTGCGTTCTTCAGGGGTTGCGTTGACGAACTCGGCGGTTTGGTTGCGGCGGCGATCGACCAGCCAGCGCACCATGCCGCCGATGAAAATCGGCGCGGAGGACGACAGCGGCAGATACACCCCGACCGCGAACGGCAGCGAGGGCACGCCGGCCATCTCCAGCACGATCGCGATCATCACGCCGAAGATCACCAGCGCCCAGGGCAGTTGCTGATCGAGAATGCCCTTGATGATGTACGACATCAGCACCGCCTTGGGCGCATCGTATTTGCGCACCTCCGAGCCGTCCGGGCGTTTGTTGAACGTGCCGTTGATGCCCGGGTCGACCAGATAAACAGCCGCGCCGGAGTCGTCGACCAGATATTTGCCGACCGGGCCGCCGGCGATATCGGCTTTATGCCAGACGCGATAGCGCTTGCTGTCCGATGCGGCCTGCGGACCTTGCAGGGCGGCGGTTTCGGTAAGCTTTGTCGGGTCGGTTGTCAGACCGGGCGCGACCTGCGCGACTGGTACATAGATGGTGGCGGCGTCGTTCAACTTCAGCAGAATCGGTCCGAGCATGATCGCCGAGGCCAGCGCGCCGATCAGGATCGAGTATTGCTGTAAACGCGGGGTTGAACCGACCAGGAAGCCGGTCTTCAAATCCTGCGAGGTGGTGCCGGCGTTGCTGGAAGCAATACAGACAATGGCGCCGACCGAAAGCGCGGTGACGTAGTAGGGGCCGCCGGTCCAGCCGACCAGCAGGAAGATCAGGCAGGTGAACAGCAGCGTCGCCACCGTCATGCCGGAAATCGGGTTGCTGGATGAGCCGATCACGCCGGTCAGTTGCGAGGACACCGTCGCGAACAGAAAACCGAAGATCAGGATCAGCAGGGCGCCGAGCAGATTCATATGCAGCGGCGTGGCCAGCATGATCACCACCACGATCGCCAATGCGCCCACCAGCACCCATTTCATGGGGATGTCCTGGTCGGTACGCTTGGCGTCGTTGTTGCCGGCGCCGCTGAAGCCCTTGAGGCCGTCTTTCAGGCTGTGCCAGATGGTCGGCAGGGCGCGTGCCATGCTGATAATGCCGCCGGCCGCCACGCAGCCCGCGCCGATGTACAGCACATAGGCGCCGCGGACCTGGTTGGGGCTCATATCGTGAATCAGCTTGACGCCCGGCGCCAGAGGGGCTGCCAGTGCGTCGCCAAAAAACCTGATCATCGGAATCAGCAGCAGATAAGCCAGCACACCGCCGGCACACATGATCGCCGCGATGCGCGGGCCGATGATGTAACCCACACCGAGCAACTCGGGTGAAATTTCCGCGCCGACCGAGCCGCCTTTGAGCGGCTCGCCGAATACCTTTTCCGGAACATCTTTCCAGCCCTTGAAGGCGACGTTGATGGCTTTATAAACCAGGCCGATACCGAAGCCCATGAAGATCACGCCGGCGCCGCTGTTCTTGGCGGCAGCGACGTCGCCCTTGGAGATCTCGGCGGCTTTCAACACTTCCGCGCAGGCGGTGCCTTCCGGATATTTGAGCTCGCCATGGCGCGCCACGATCAGCGTGCGGCGCAACGGAATCATCATCAGGATGCCGAGCATGCCGCCGAGCACCGCGACCAGCATCACGCGGGCGATTTCCAGGTCGAAGCCGAGGATCAGGATTGCCGGCATGGTCACGCCGAGGCCGAAGGCGATCGATTCGCCGGCCGAACCGGCAGTCTGCACGATATTGTTTTCGAGGATGGTCGAATCGCGCCCGCCGGTTTTCGAGTACAGGCGGAACAGGGTGATCGCAATCACCGCCACCGGTATCGACGCACTGACGGTCAGGCCGACCTTCAATACCAGGTAAAGCGAGGACGCGCCGAACACCATGCCGAGCAAGGCGCCCATCACCACCGCGCGCACGGTGAATTCGGCGATATTGGCGGAGGCGGGGATAAACGGCTGGTGTTCAGTGACAGGGACGCTGGCCATATTGTTGTTCTCCGTTGTGATTTAACGTGACTGCGAACGTGGTGCGCGGCTCGCTTTGTGGGCCGCCGCGTCGGTGTGTGGCGTACTATCGCACAGAAGGCTTGATCGTTGAAACGCCGCGTATTCTACCCGTCATTCTGCCGCTTATTGCAGACAGCAAGCCTAGCGATAAAAATGCAAGCTCCAGCATTGGCGCGCTTTTTGGGGCAAAAATGCTTCAAAAGGCGCGCCAATGCTGGAGTTTTGTTTTTTTGCGCAGGGTGCACGCAGGGCCCAATACGGCAGGGCACTGCGCCGGGTGAACCGCCATCAGCGAATGAATTTTCCCGCTTTGGAGATGATCGACAAATCCACAAACTCCGAGCCGGAACGATTGCCGGGACCGAAGTTGATGGTGAAGCCGCCGAGGTCGTAGTTGCGCAGGGATTCGAGCGCATTGGTGACTTTCTCCGGCGTCGGGTTGGGGCCGGCCCGCTTGAGCGCTTCGACCATCACCTTGGCAGCGATCATGCCTTCCATGGTGGCATACGAGGGTTCAAACTTTGCCTTGGTGGCGAGTTCACGCAATTCCTTGCCCGCGCCGGAAGCTTCGGAGCCCGGGTACGGAAACACCTGGGTCACGATCACGCCGTGCGCGTTTTGCGCCAATTCCTTGATGTAGGAATTGGAGCTGGTATTGGCCAGGGACAAAAAGGTGCTGTTCACGCCCTTTTCACGCATGGCCTTGACCAGGGCCGCGCAGGCCTTGGCGATGCAAATACCCACGGTAGCCTGTGGCTTGGTCTCGGCCAGTTTGTCGACGGCCGCGGCCACATCGGTGGAGCCGCGCGGGATGGTGGCGCGCACCAGCGGTTGGAGATTGTGCGCCGCCAGGGCCCTGTCGAAGCCCTGCACCGCGTCCTTGCCGAAGGCATCGTCGGTATACACCACGGCCAGCCGCGTCATGCCCTGGGCATTCAACTGCACGATCGCCTTGTAGGCCTCGGTCTGGGTTTGGGTACGCAGGTTGAACAGGTAACGGTTGGGCGGCGAATGCATGGCTTGCGAGCCGCCGACCGGTCCCAGTAGAGGTATTTTGACTTCCGTGAGCACCGGCAGCAATGCCTCGGCATTGGCCGTGCCCCGGGCCAGGATCAAGGCGACCATGGCCTTGTCCGCGGCCAGCGTCCTCACGTTTTCGACCGAACGCTTGGGATCGAAGCCGTCATCGAGGCTGCGCAGTTCGATCTTCCTGCCGAACACGCCGCCTTCGGCATTCACCTTGTTGAAATAGGCGATCGCCGCCGCCGTGGTTTCCTTGACGGCCGCCGCCTGCGGCCCCGAGTAATCCGCAGTCTGCCCGAGCAGAATGGTGCCGCTCTGCGCGTGCGCGACGCCGACGTACGGCGCTGAAAAAGCCAAGGCAAGGGTAACTGCTTTCAGAAAACGGGCGCGATGCCGCATATATTCCTCCGGTTTATTTTTTGGCGCGCCATTATTTTTTGACGCGTTGCTACGCGAACATTTTTATATGCTTTCCTCTACTTTCCTACATGTAAGGCATGAATGCGCGGAAGTCACAAAATTTTACAGGGCGACCCATGGCCCGACGTGGCTCGCGCCGGCGGAATGGATGGCTCGGCACGGAATCCCGGAACGCCGAACAGTGCCGCGATGGCTATTCACCCCGCCAGCGCCTCCACCCATCTGGCAATCGCCATCCACGTCGCGGTGGTGCTGATCGGCACGCTCAGCAATTGCATGGCGAGCAGCGCGCCGCCGCCAATCAGATAGGCCGGATGCGGCCGGCCGCGCGTGCGCCAGTCGTAGACAATGGCCGCGACGATCAGCAGATCGACAAAAATCCCCGGCGGGATGGAGACAAAGACTGGCGGCGGGCCCTTGGCGTCAGGAGGCGCGAACGCCGTCATGAACACCCGCGCCATCGCCGCATGCACCAGCGGGATCATCGCCAGCAGCATCAACCGTTTGTGCAACTCCTTGCGGTGGACATTGATGATCGCCAGCGCAATGAAGGTCGCGAACATCGCCACCGCGCTCAACGAGACGATGGTAAAGCGCCGTGCCTCGTCGCCCATGCCGATGGTCGCCGCCACCTTGATGGAGTTGATCGCGGCGAGCACCACCGTGATCGCCATCGCGGTGGCCAGCGAAATCCCGGCCAGCCCCCAACTACGGTGACTGGGCGTGCGCCCGTTCGCCACCAGCCAGGTCTGCGCGAAAAAGAACAGCGTCCAGGTGAAGAACAGCATGCCGTGGATATGGAGTATCGGCGCGCCCCGGAATGACCCAGTCGCCATCCTTGCCCAGTAGGTCGGAATGAAACCGCCGAACGCGATCAGCACGAAAATACCGGCCATCCAGACATAGAACTTGCGCGTGTCGCTACGCGTGCTGGTGGGCAGCGAGGTGATGGTGGCGCTCATGTTTCCCGCCCCTGTGCGCCGAAGCCGGCTGCGCTCGAATTATTTTTCGCTGGTTTTTTCACGGTTTGCTCCATCGCGTTTTTACGGGAAAGCCCGCTGCCAATGCCGCGCCAGCCCGGCACGGTATGCAGAACTTAGCCGCTTGAGGGCGTTTCAGCCATACCGCGACCGCGCTAGTTGGCGTCAGCCGTGTGGGCACAAAAAACGCAGAACGCCATTTGGCGCGGTGTTTGGGGCAAAAATGACCGGAAAGGCGCGTGGATGCTGGAGTTTCATCTTTCGATCACGCCGAAAATGCTGCTAAGGAAATTGGATCAGGGGGCTCGCATGGGCGTCAACTGCTATAGTCTCGCGGCCATTTTGAATCCATTCAATTCCATTTCATCGATCAACAAAAAAATCATGCGTGCCTTATTTCTGCTGCTTCTCGTCTTGCTTGCGCAAGGATGCACGGCTCCGAAAACGACCTATTCCATTGCCGGTGGTCCGCGCATGACGGAAAGCGAAATGCAGCGCGCGTACTACCAGACGCTGCTTGCCAGGCAAATCGGCCCGCCCATTGATTCGCCATTGAAACTGCTGTCAATGGTGCTGCCGGACTATCCTCAGTCACTTCGTCAAGCCGGAATACAAGGCACGGTAGGCCTGAGATTCGTGGTCGACAAAGAGGGCACGGTGAAAACCATCTCCATTGCCAAATCGTCATCTTCCTTGCTGGGCGAAATTGCCCGCAATGCCGTTCAACAATGGCGATTCGAACCCATCACGAAATCTGGCCAGCCGGTGGCCCAAGGGTTCTATATCGAATTCCAATTCAAATTAACCGACTGAGGCCACAGTCCGGCAGATGTTTGTCCTTGCCTGTGGCTACAGCACACCCGCCACCACATTTACCGTAATGGCGATGATGATCACGTTGAAAAAGAACGCCACCACGCTATGCAGCATCACCAGGCGCCGCAGCGGCGATGAGGTCACCGCCACATCGGAGGTCTGGCAGCACATGCTTAGCACCAGCGAGAAATAGGTGAAGTCCAGGTAGTCGGGACACTCGGTGCCGGGGAACACCAGCTGGCCCGGCGCCAGGTAAAAACTGTGGGCGTACTGCTGCGCGAAGATCACCGCCACGAACAGCCACGACAGGAAAATGGTGCTGCTGGCCAGCACGATATCACCCGGCGATTTGTCCTTGGCCGCGTGCAATTCATGCGAAAGCGCGAACAGCACGATCGCCGCCATGCACAGGCTGAAAATCAGCACCGTCCACTTGCCCTCATCCTGGACGCGCGCGCGGTTGCGCATCGACGTGACCGAGGCGCGAAACATCAGCACCAGCATCATGCCCAGAAATATCGCCGCGCCGCCATCAAACGCAATCAGCAGGGCGCGGGCCGGCGGCACCGTTGGCAGCAGCAGGGCGAACAGCACGGTTGCCAGCAAGGCCGAGGTCAGCAGTCGGGGGCGGCGGATGCTGCGTTTGATGGCGTGGACCAATGCGGACATTCGGGAATTATTCATATATCAGGAAATCGCAGAACGCCTTTTGGCGCGGTGTTTGGGGCAGAAATCGCTGGAAATGCGCGTGGATGCCGGGGTTTGATTTGATGCGCTAGGCCTTGTTGGCGTCTTTGCCGTTCGAATTTTCGGTGCCGGCCTTGTCATTGACGTCGGATACAGGCGGCGTCTTTCTGGTCCGCAAGGCCCTGATCTCGCTCGACCAGTCGCTGGCATCACGCTGCTTTCCAGAAAATAAACTCGGCGCAACCATGATCATCGCGATGATTCCGGCCAGTGACATCGCCAAAATGAAGACGAGGTCCGATTCGCCGGAGCGATACATTTTTCTCGCAATGACGGCGCCCATTCCCAAGGCGGAGATCACCCACAGGATGACTTTTGGCGTGGAGCCTTGTTGGCGGGATTTTAAGTGGGTGGGGAGAAGATTCATCGGGCGGGTCGGCATCGATCTTGATTCCACAGAAATCTAGTTGCAATCAATTGACTTTACGTTCGGCGCAATGCCCGTTGGTTATTGCGCCCTACGAGCTTAAATTCAAATGTCCTAGTTCAGCTAAGCAAAAAATTGACTCCGACCCTAGGGATTAATTCTGCGTGTCATCGCTTGGCAGTACAGGGCAATAGCGTAATGGGCGGAGAGCTCGCGTTCGGATGAAAAATATTGCGGTCTGTCGTTGATTATTTCTATCTAACCCAGGAACATACTTTAGTCATCATGAATTCTCCGGGACTATCAGGAGCGGCTCGAACGTACTTGATCTTATCCGCAGATCTATTCATCGAATGCAAGACGATACCCTTCGCCATACTATCGGAGTAGAAGGCTAGACTCACGACCGCCGCAGACCGATCTTTGCAGTTAAACGACTGCTTCCACAGCCGCGAACGATAGGTGATCTTTAGCGCGTTGTCTGTTTGTGGTTCCTTGTAGTCCCACACCTCCCAAGCCTCAATGACTCCGTCGGGCAGACGCTTGGCGTCATTCCGCACGTAGATCCTGTAGGCTCCGTCGCTCTTTCCTCCGGCGAGTACCCACTCGGGTTCGGCAAATGCTATGAGCGGCACCGAAGCGAGGGCAAGCAAAGCCAAGCAGTTATTCATCATGATTCTCAATCCATTGACTGTTGACCATACTTCGCGTCGACGCTGACGCTCAACCGTAAAGGTAACGCGCCCCGCCTCGCAGGGCGGCCTTGAACAGAGGGTTAGAACTCGTGCACATTAAGATGGCGCCCTTTTATTTGATGCTGGTGGTGCTATAGGTGGCGGTATAGATAGCGGTTGGGATTTGGCGGTGTCGTTTTGCGTTTGCGGCACTACAGGAGCTAGTTTCCGCTCTTGAGAAGAAAAGACTACCGGATAAGCGGCAATACATGCAGCCACAGCGGCAACAACAGATACCCAAAACAAAGGAGTCAAACTCCAATGCGGCGTTGCAGCAACCTTTAAGAGGCGTGCGTTGATTTCTGTCGACACTATTTCGCGAGCACGAGTGTCGAATTCTGATTCACGCATGATCTCTTTGAGTTCGTCAATCGTGAGTTTTTGAATGTCCTCAATCTTTTTCATAGGGGGTTCCATCTTCAATTTAAACGGAATTTTTTGCCGATTAATAACGGGCGGCCCGCATATTGCGGATTGATCGAACGGGAATAATTTCATATCGCCCTTAAGGGGCGACCTACAAATTTCGTATGGCGATCGACCATTTCTGAACACTACTGAAATTTGACCCACTTGCCTACGGCGATGCCGATTAGTGCCACCAGGATATTGGCTCCGGTGCCAACCAGTGCCGTCGCAACGTAGTGCGTGCCGAGTTGTCGCTTGGCGACGAGGTAGTTTGCATCTTTTTCAGTTGGTGATGAATCTGGAAACTTGGTGAAGTTTGCGCCCTGCCAATAAAACGCGAGCTTGAATACAAGCCAACTCGAGAGGAGGGGCCACGCGCCTGGCATCCATAGCGCTGCGAAGAAAATTGGGCGTTCAATGTGCCCAATCAATGCGCCTCCTGTTTGTTGACCACTCAGTTTCGCCCACTGGGTTGTCGTATCAGTGCTTGGTGGCGGAAGAGGGCCAATCGAATCACCGACATGCCGAACGAGGCACTTGACACCAAAGCCGAATAAAATCGTTATGCCAAGGCCGATGAGCGCGTACCAATTTGGTTGGATAGTAATCACAGCAAGTCTCCCCTAGGCGGTATTGGTATACGGCGCAATGCCCATCGGTTATTGCGTCCTACGGGCTACGCAAGGTTTCCTGCAAAGCTACTGAGACCTTCACTGAAATCTAAATATTCAAAATTACTTGCTTCAAGTTTTAGTTTCAGGTCTGGGCTTACGAAATAATACTGCTCATTCATTGTCAGAAACCGTAATCCGCTGAGTGCAATATCATTGACTTCCTCCGGACGAAAAAACTGTCCAACTCTAACGCGAACATGGGTTCGAAATTCTTCACCAGACTTTCGATTGAAAATAACCGCGGTTTCGTAAGAAACGCGCTCGATTCCGAGTCCTTCAAGAAACGAAGCCAAGGACTCTTCTATCAGAAGGTATTGAAAACCAGCCATGACTGGTGCGATAGGCCCCTGCTGAATCAGCTGAAAGCGGCCATCAGTCAACTCATATAAACCTACAGCGGGGGCCTTACAAACTATGAGGTAAGGAAGAGACATTTGGCAGCCTCAAATCTTATCGCTGCCACGAAGCTGCTGAATCGTTAGCCGCCACCCCATATTTCGCCAGCGCCTTTTCCAACATGCTCGCTTCAATCTTCCCCTCGTCAAACAACGCTCGCAACGCCGCGATGACAATCGAATGCCGATCCACTTCAAAGAATTCCCGCAGCGCCTTGCGCGTATCGCTGCGCCCAAAACCATCGGTACCCAAGGTCACATAGCGCTGCGGCACAAAGGCGCGGATGAGTTCGGGCACGGCGCGCACATAGTCGGTGGCGGCGATCACAGGTACCTTGTGCTTGCCCAGGCATTGCGCGACATAGCTCGGCTTGCCTTCGCCGGTTGAGAGACGAGCGGTGCGTTCAACCGAAATACCGTCGCGCTGCAGTTCGGAAAAACTGGTCGCGCTCCAGACAATGGCGTGGATGCCCCAATCGACGGCGAGCAGGTCGCGGGCGGCGGTGACTTCGGTCATGATCGCGCCGGCGCCGAGCAGTTGCACATGCGGTTTCTTTTTGTCGGACGGCAATTGATAGAGGCCGCGCAAAATACCGCTATGCGTCTTTTTCAAATCGCCGGCCGGCATCGACGGCTGCGCGTAATTCTCGTTCATCACCGTGAGGTAATAGAACACATCCTTTTGTTCTTCGAGCATTTCACGCATGCCGTGCTCGACGATCACGGCGAGCTCATAGGCATAGGCCGGGTCGTAGGCGCGGCAGTTGGGGATGGTGGAGGCCACCAGATGGCTGCTGCCGTCCTGGTGCTGCAGGCCTTCGCCGCCGAGGGTGGTGCGGCCCGAGGTGGCGCCGAGCAGGAAGCCTCTTGCGCGCTGGTCGGCGGCGGCCCAGATCAGGTCGCCGACGCGCTGGAAGCCGAACATCGAATAGTAGATGTAGAACGGCAGCATCGGGAAATCGTGCACGCTGTAACTCGTCGCTGCCGATACCCAGGAGGAAATCGCGCCGGCCTCGGAGATGCCTTCTTCCAGGATCTGCCCGCTTTTTTCTTCGCGGTAGTAGAGCATCGAGCCCAGGTCTTCCGGCTCGTACATCTGCCCCAGCGGCGAGTAGATGCCGACCTGGCGGAACAGGTTGGCCATGCCGAAGGTGCGCGCCTCGTCGGCGACGATCGGCACGATGCGCGGGCCGAGTGTCTTGTCCTTGACCAGGGCGCCAAGCATGCGCACCATGGCCATGGTGGTGGACATATCCTTGCCGTCGGCTTCGACGGCGAATTTGGCAAAGCTGACGGCGCGGCAGATAGCCGCCGAGGGCCTGCCGGCGCTGATGCAGATACTTCATCTCGGCGCTGTCGTCGGCGGGTTTGTAGAATCGCAACTGGTCGAGATCGTCGTCGCTCAAGGGCAAGCGGAAGCGGTCGCGGAAGGCTTTGAGGTCGTCGATCTCCAACTTCTTCTGGCCGTGCGTGGTCATCTTGCCCTGGCCGGCGGCACCCATGCCGTAGCCCTTCATGGTCTTGGCGAGGATCACCGTCGGCTGGCCGCGATGCGTCATGGCGCGTGCATAGGCGGCGCAAAGTTTGACGGCGTCGTGGCCGCCGCGTTTGAGGCGATCGATATCGCTGTCGGTCATGTTTGCGACCAGCGCCGCCAGCTCCGGGTCCTGCCCAAAAAAGCGTTCGCGGTTATAGGCGCCGTCATTGGCCGAGAAGGTCTGGAACTGGCCATCGACGGTTTTGGTAAAGGCACGTTGCAGCACGCCGGTGATGTCGCGCGCGAACAGCACATCCCAGTCCGAGCCCCATAGCACTTTGATCACATTCCAGCCGGCGCCGACGAATTGCGCCTCGAGCTCATCGACGATGCGGCCATTGCTGCGCACCGGGCCATCGAGGCGCTGCAGATTGCAGTTGATGACGAAAATCAGGTTGTCGAGTTTTTCGCGGGCGGCGAGGGAGAGGGCGCCGATCGATTCCGGCTCGTCCATTTCGCCGTCGCCGAAAAACCCCCAGACCTTGCGTCCTTCGGTGTTGAGCAGTTCGCGGTTCTGCAAATAGCGCATGAAACGCGCCTGGTAAATCGAGTTGATCGGGCCGATGCCCATCGAGCCGGTGGGGAACTGCCAGAAATCCGGCATCAGCCAGGGGTGCGGATAGGAGCACAGGCCCGGCCCATTGATCTCTTGCCGATAATTGGCGAGCTGCTCTTCCGTCAGATGGCCTTCGAGAAAGGCGCGCGCATAAACGCCGGGCGAGGAGTGCGGCTGGAAGTAAACGAGATCGCCGCCGTGGTTGGCAACATCGTCGGCACCGGCCGCGCGGAAGAAATGATTGAAGCCGACTTCGAACAGATCGGCTGCCGAGGCGAAGCTGGCGATATGCCCGCCCAGTTCGCCGTAGGCGCGATTGGCGCGCACCACCATCGCCAGCGCATTCCAGCGCATGTATGAACTCAAGCGCTCTTCAATCTCCAGATCGCCGGGGTAGGGCGTTTGCTGTTCGACGGGAATGGTATTGGCATACGGCGTGTTGCGCAGGCGCTCGGATTTGACGCCGCGCTTGCCGGCGAATGCGGCGAGCTTGTCATAGATGAATTGCGCGCGCTCGGTGCCGGATTCGCGCACCAGGGATTCAAAGGCTTGCATCCATTCAGAGGTTTCGAGCGTATCGGTATCGATGCGCTGATCTTCGATCGGCAGCGAATGGATGGCAGTCAACGAGGGTTTGGATAGGTCGTTCATGATGGTGTGGCCGTAGTTTGATAGGCGAATCATCGCATGCGCGCGAAGGGCTTGCCATGAGCGCTCGATTTGGCCATTCGGGCCCCAGGACGCGCAGCCAACCTTTTGTATTTCTTGGAATATTTTAAGAAGACTGGGCGGCCCCAATAACGAGGCGTCGCCGTAAGAAGACAGTAAGGTATTTCGCAGTTTGTTGTGCTAATTTTTTCACCCGCTACGGTGCGTTAAGCGCGACAACGTACCGAGCTTTGCGCATTTCCTGCATAAGCTGCGCTGATGGCAATCGTTGTGAATCGATCGATTCCTTTCAGCGTGGTTATGCAGGCGGTCGTTCATTCCAATCGCGCCCCTTGTCATCATTCGAATCAACAGAACCCGGCTTCTGAAGGAGGCAATATGAACACCTGCGCGCAAAAGATTTTCCTGGTGATGGTAACGGCCCTCACGACCCTATTGGCTGCCTGCGGCGGCGGTGGCGGTTATGGTGGTAACGGCGGATCGGGCGGCATGAGTTACCCCGGCACGCTCGGTGTGTCGATGACCGATGCGCCGGCTTGCGGCTTCGACGCCGTCAATGTCACGGTCAACAAAGTGCGTGTGCATCAAAGCTCGACGGCAACTGATACCGATGGTGGATGGGCCGACATCGCGCTCAGTCCCGCCCGCAAAATCAATCTGCTCGATCTCACCAATGGCGCGCTGGACCAGCTGGGGCAAACCTCGCTGTCCTCCGGGCACTATACGCAGCTGCGGCTGGTGCTGAATGCCAATACCGGACAGACTGTTGCCAACTCGGTGGTGCTGTCCGGTACCACGACCGAAATCGTCCTGAGTACACCCAGCGCCGTGCAAAGCGGCATCAAGCTGATCAACCAGTTCGATGTCCCCTCCGGCGGGCGCGTGGACCTGGTGCTCGATTTCGATGCCTGCAAATCGGTCGTCACCATGGGCAATGGCGCTTATGCCTTGAAGCCGGTCATCCAGGTCAT
>WNFM01029243.1_pt1 | contig 24867 bp, 24 predicted proteins | sample 5400271 | NCBI WGS metagenome assembly WNFM01 (sample SAMN13153352, study PRJNA577476) | soil metagenome | isolation source: 60 cm saprolite on Douglas fir-dominated hillslope | place: USA:California | collected 2013-09-17 | reverse complement strand
CTTAATCAGATCGAGTTCGGCGACCGTGGATGCATTCCAGATCGATACGAACCCACGCGTGCCGTCTTTCGTGATCACCGTGGTATAGGGCAGCGATGCCGGAATTCGCTTGAAGGTGGACAAGTCAAAACGGAAAACGATCTTGCCGTCGGCGGGATCCATCAGCAGCGCTTCATCAGATTGGTTGCTGGCCACCAGCAACCGTTCCGCTCCACCTACTTTTCCGACGCTGAGCCCCGCTGGGTAGGTGACCTCCTTGAATTCGTCCCGGCGGACTTTGCCATTCGGCAGCGAAATCCGTGGCGCAATCGGCAGGAATTTTTCCAGAGAGATTTTCCCGTCGTCAAATCCGTACACCGCGATGCCGTTTCCGGTGCCGCCAGTCTTTCCGAGTGGATCGGTGAGCGACGCCATCGACGCGTACAAATGTTTTCCATCCAGCGAAAACGCCAGTCCAAGGAAGTACGTCTGATGCGCCCGATGGTCCAGCCGGGTATCGGGAAAATCGGTGAGATCATTAGTAGCTACGTTCAGCACCGATAGCGATTGATACGAGTGCTTGTAGTCCTCGTTGTAGGCGCCAAAGCCGCTGTGCAGAAACACCACAAACCGCCCGTCGGGTGAAACCGCCGCAGCAGTGGCAAGATTATTGATTTCGCGCGGCTTGCCCGGAACTTCACCGAGTAACCGTCCATTCGGCAGTTGCACCGCGGGCGCTGACGTTTGCGCATCCGACGCCAGCGCGCCGACCAGAAACGCTGCGCCGCAAACCAAAAACAATCTCATTAGTTTTTTGTTCATCATAGGGACAGTGTAACCGCTCCATGTGAAGAGTTTATGAATTGCGCGTGGGTGGCAGGCACCCCGGAGCAATGCAAAACGTATCACGAGAGACTTGTATCGGGAATGCAGTACCAATGCCTATTTCGGGCCGAGACCGTTGCGATCCAGCACCTCGCGAACTTTGTCTGCCAGCGCCGCCGGCGTAAATGGTTTCGCCAGAAACTGCGTATCGGAATCCAGCACGCCATGATGCACGATGGAGTTTTCGGTGTATCCCGACATGAATAGCACCTTTGCTTGCGGCCAGCGGACCGTAATCTCGTTCGCCACCTGGCGACCGCTGATGGTCGGCATCACTACGTCGGTCAACAGCAAATCGATCTCGCCGGCGTGCGACTGGCAGAGCTTAGCCACTGCTGGCCCGTCCTCCGCGATCAGCACCGAGTAACCGCAACCCGCAAGAATCGCATGGGTTAAGTCGCGCACCTGTCGGTCGTCTTCTACCAGCAGGATGGTTTCGGTGCCACGAACCATCCTCGACGAGCGATCGTGGCGCACCACTCTTTCAGCAGCATCCTCGACCCGCGCCATATAAATCTTAAACGTCGTTCCGTGCCCGGGCTCGCTATACACCCAGATATGCCCGCCACTCTGTTTGATTATTCCGTACACCGTTGACAAGCCGAGCCCCGTGCCGCGGCCCTTTTCCTTGGTCGTAAAAAAAGGTTCGAAGATGTGCGACAAAGTTTGTACATCCATGCCCGACCCGGTGTCGCTGACCGCGAACATCACATAGCGGCCCGGACTCACGCCTTCGTGCTCCCGGCAGTAATCTTCATCAAGCATAACGTTGGCAGTCTCAAGAGTTAATTTGCCGCCAGCTGGCATCGCGTCCCGCGCGTTGACCACCAGATTCATGATCACTTGTTCGATCTGCCCGGGATCCGCTTTCACGGTCCCAAGGTTCGCCGCCGTCACCGTATCCACTTGTACATCCTCGCCGATCAACCGGCGCAACATCTTGTCCAGATTCACAATCAGCTCATTAAGATCAATCACCTTGGGCTGCAAAACTTGCTTCCGACTGAAAGCCAGCAGGTGCCGGGTCAAAGCTGCCGCTCGCTCCGCCGCCGCATCAATGTGCTCCGCGTTGGCGCGTACTCTTTCCGGTGGGAACGGCTCCTCGGAAACCATATGGCAGTAGCCCTTAATCACCGTCAGCAAATTGTTGAAGTCGTGCGCCAGACCACCGGCCAGTCGTCCAACCGCTTCCATCTTTTGGGCTTGCAAAAGCTGCGATTCAAGAGCGCGCTGTTCGGTAATATTGGTGATGTAACCAACCACGCGGCCTAGTTTTCCCGACGAGTCGCGCACCAGCCGGCCTTCATCCTTTACCGTGATGTACTGGCCGTTCTTGTTTCGCATGCGGTATTCGATGTGCAATGTGTCTCTACCTAGAGCCAGTACCCGGTTGACTTCCTTGGCGTAGTTCTCCAGGTCTTCCGCGTGAATCAGTTCCCGCCAAAGTCCGGCCACTGAGGAAAGATCTTCCGGCGTATAGCCCAGGATCGCTTCGAGGTTTCCACCGAACGTTGCCTGATTCGATTGCGGCCGCCACTCATAAATAATCTGTCCGCTGGCCTGCAGCGCGGCCTCGTAGCGGTTCTTCCAATCGAGGACCTTGCCCTCGGCAACTTTGCGTTCGGTGACATCCAGTACGATGCCTTCAATGAATTCCTTGCCTTGCGGATCGCGGAGAAGCGAAGCACTCTGCAGAACCCACAGCAGGCTGCCATCCTTGCGGCGCATCGAGTATTCGGCGTTGGTGATGGTTCGCTGCTCACGAATGCGAGCCAGTCGCTCAGATCGCTCAGCCGGGTTCAGATAAAGGTCAAGAACGTTGCTGGCCAAGACTTCTTCTCGCGAATCATAACCATAGATACGCGCGTAGGCTTCATTGCAATCGAGATATCTGCCGTCCAACGCGGTTCGAAACACTCCAGCCAGGTTCCGTTCGAACAGCGACCGATAGCGCAGCTCGGAACTCTGTAACAGCGCGAAAGTTCGAAATTGCCGATACTGAGTCAGCATCAGCCGGCTGAAGAAACAAATCACAACACCAGCTGCCGAGCCAGTGACCAAGTAGACTTCCGGGCGGCTCAGGCCTCCGCGAATCACTTCGAGCCCCAGAGCTACTGTCGGCAGAGAAAGCGTCAGCAGAAACGCTAGGACGCTCGAAAGGAATCCGTGAGGCTTTTCTACTACCTCTTCCAGCGACTGATCCTCCCAGCCTTCGGCCAACACCACGATCAATAGAAACGGCAGGGTCCAGCCGAGATCAAACCAACTTCCCAGATGGTTTGACCATAGCGAAATTCCGCGTTTGGCAACCCAAAAACCGACCGAATAGAGTACCAGCGGCAGGCCAAGACGAAGATAGAGTTCGCGCCGGGACTTCGAGCGGGTTGTCAGAAATCGCAGAATGAATCCTGCCGATAGCAGGAAGTTGCGTAAATTGACGGTGGCGGCCCGCCGCGAAACCCATTCCGCCGCACTCAGGTTCCACCATGGTACGTGTAGAAACAACAAATAAAACGTGGCGGAAACGACGAGAATTTGCACGAAGTCCAGAGAAAACTCCCATCGGGTGTCTTGTCCGGGGACCGCCGGCGAGAGAAACAACGCCGCAAAAAGTGGTGTGAACGAGAAGAAGTACAGGATGATTCCGCGCGGCCCAGTCTGCGGATTCAACGCCGCCAGATATAAGTGGTAGGTGCCCAGAGTCTGGGCGAAGCACCAGAGAAAGAACGCAAATGCTGCTAGCCGCCAAAACGCCTTCGCGAACGCCTGACTGCGCCAGCTGGCTCGAAGACAACTGGCGGCCGCGAGCGCAGCCATCACTGCCTGTATCCCTTGCGACATCACTGGGCCCGGAAGCCTTTGGCCTAGCATGCCCAAAACGAGCAACTGAGCTGCAACTGTCGCCAGAGCGCTCCAAATCAGCCAAGATCCCACAGGAAGCTTCTTTCCCACCATGGAGGCGCTGAGTCTAGCGCCGCCCCAAGCGAGCCGTCAAGCAAACCGTAAATCATTGACGCATTGATACTTATACCAGGACTGCGGGATTGATGTAGGATGCTGCTCTGACCTAAAGAGGGCTAAAAATGAAAAAGCGACGGAAGAAACTGGATAAAGGCACTGAGGCCCGGCGGCTGGCCAGAAAGATCGGGCCGAAGCCCGGCGCTACACAGGTTGTAATTGATAAGCGCCGGAAACCGGAGAAGCACAAGGCAAGTCTTTCCGATTCGAACGAGAAGTAAGTGCCTTCGTATTGGCGAACGCTAACCTTTTCGCTTCGAAGCAGGTCCGACCGGACCTAGTTTTTGGACCCTCAACCTGGTTTGTTCGCGGGAACCGATTCGTCGGCGCGGAACACCGGAGAGCGTGTGATATTGCGATGATCGGCCAGAGCGTCGGCGATAGCTTCAAGGTCAGCTTTAGCAAAGCCCATGCTGCTGACTTGCACGCTGGCGTCACAGTTAATCAGGAAGACGGTCGGGACCATGGTCAGGCCGTAAGCGTTGGAGACCGAATATCCGGCGTCGTCGATCAAGGTTGGAAAAGTAACGCCAAATTCATTGGCAAACTCACGCGAAGCGTTGGCATTGTCCTGCGAAACGCCAAGAAATGTGACCTCGTCGCCGCCATACATTTTGTAAAGCCGCTGCAAGAACGGGAATGTGAATTTGCAAACCGGGCAGGATACTTTGAAGAAAGCCAACACCACCGGGCCGCGTTGCAGTGCCGCGTTCAACGAAAATTCCTTGCCGTCAAGCGACTTGAGAGAAAAGCCCGGTGCGACGTTCCCGGGAACGATATGTGTCATGCGGTCTTCAGCTCCGAGCCAGCGTTGCAGCCGGCGGTAGATGGACATGGAAAAAGTCTAACCGAGGCCAATGTGCCTTCACAAATTTGATGTTTGGAAAGTGCGCCGGTTGTGTCTCCCTTTGTGGCAGGCTAGGTCGCGGCAGATTACGGCGCGCTGGAATCATGCGGCGACACAACGCGGCCGTATTTTGAGGCCCTGCTGAGGCGATCGAACATTTGGTAGGCCGCGTTGGAGATGTGGACTATGGCGTCGCCGCCATCACGTTCGTGGCGAAGGTAAGCAGTCATCACGCTGATCACGTACGGGCGGGCGCCGGTGAAAACGATGCCGGAGTCGTTGCGCACGCCTTCCAGTTCACCCGGCTTGTTGGCGACGCGCAGATCTTCTGGCAACTCGCGCGGGATGTAACTTTCCTTGTGAATGCTGAGCAGATTGAAAAAGTCCGCGGTCATTTCCTTATTTAAAACTTTGCCGCGATAGAGAGCTTCGAGCAGCAGCATCATTTCGCGCGGTGACGCTACGTTTTCGCGGCCTTCGCTTGCGGCTTTTAAATCCATCATTTTGCGGCGCAGGCGGATGTGGGAAAGATTGAGCGAGTCAAGAAGCGCGTTGACGTTTTCCATGCCCACGCGGTCGATGAGGATGTTGGTGGCGGAGTTGTCGCTGACCGAAATCATTAGCGCGGCGACGTCGCGAAGGCTGAGGCGCGTGATGCCGGGAGTGAGCGCGCCTGCGATGCCGCTGCCGCCGACAAGATCTGAAGATTGCAGGGTGTGGAGATCGGTCAGTTTGAGTTTTCCTTGCTGCGCCTGGCGATAAAGTTCGGCGAGGATCGCGATCTTGATGGAACTGGCGGTGGGCAGCACTTCGTCGGAGTTGAGCAGCAGCGTGTGACCGGTGGAGAGATCGAGAATGGCCACGCCGAGCACGCCATCGAGTCTGCGATCCTCTTCGTGAACCGTGGCTTCCAGCTTTTGCCAGAGGAGCAGTTCCTTTTGTGACGGAGGCTGTTGGGCGGAGGCGGTTTGCGCGGCAAAGGCTGCCAGCAGGGCCACGGCGAAAAGACACGGTTTCATGGCGGAAAAGGTATCACGGGATGGGCGGTTCACAGTCGAAAGTTGAAAGTCCAAAGTGGCGAGCCGGAACGGGTCAGAGGCGAAGCTAGCTTTGGCGAGGTTCCCCCTACCCTCGCCCAAGAATTTTACTTGACAATATCTATAACTATACGGTATACTAACCCCTGCGTTGAGATTGACGCAGTCGCTGCGCCTACCGGCATCCCAACATACCCTCACCCAAATCCAGAAATCCCGTAACTCCTTTCCCAGCCACGCTTACAAAAATCGCGTCCTTTACTTGCCACACATTTTCCAATTTCTTGTGCGCGTTCCATTTTGGGACTTCGCAGCTGCCTGTTTTTGACACAAAAGACGCAGAGTACCCGAAGTGCGCTTTGAAATGCCGCTCGGGGCTTTCACCCATCTTTAAATACAGGGAACTCGGTAATGACATGTGTGGGGTGAGGAAATACGCTGAAGGTGCCCACGCGAAAGGTCCAGCCTGGGAGCCCGCTATGCAAGTATCTGACTGGCTGCAGGAAGCGCTGGAAAGCGCAGTTCGCGAAACGAAACCCCTGGAAGACAAGATCGGATTGGCCCGGTTGGCCATCCTGGAACGACTGGTTTCCCCGGCTAGCACAAACCGGGACGATGAGGACGCGCTGTTTGAAGCGCTTGATGCGCTGAGAGCACTGCAGTGGGAGCGACTTTCGAACCTGCGAGAGTTGGTTTCGACGTGAGAGGGTGCACTCCCCACCCGCCGAGAGCGACACGCGATTAGTCGGCAGAAGAAAATTCGCGGGGACGCGCGTCTCGCGCGACCTTCACAGCGATTTCGTCTTCGGCAACTTCGAAGTCAAAGCGGGTCTGCAAGTTCATCCAGAACGACGCTGAATTGTTGAAGTATCTGGCCAGACGAAGAGCCGTGTCAGTGAGCGTTTCAACGCTATACGATTTTCGCGGTGATGCCGCGCCGCTCGTTCACAATATCGGCGATGCGCGTCACCGGTACACGGAGATCAAGGGCGACTCTGTTCATGCTCAGGGAGAGCGGCAGCATGAATTCTTCGCGGAGGATTTCTCCTGGATGCACCGCTTTTAACTCTTTGGCTATAGCTTACTCCTAGTGGTAGTCACTTCTTCAGGAAGCCTTGTAGCTCCAGCCAGTCGGCGAAGCGGTCGATCCAATGGTCGGTGGGGATGTTGTGCTGGTGCATGCCGAAGCCGTGGCCGCCCTTGGCGTACATGTGGAGTTCAGCGGGCTTCTTCGCCTCGATCCACTTTTGGTACAAATTGACACTGTCGGGCGCGAGGCCGAGATTGTCGTCGGTGGCCGCTGCGATGAACATTGGCGGAGCGTCCGCCGCAACTGTGGCATCTTTCAGTCTGCCCGCTGCTGCATAGATTGCGGCTACGAAGGCGGGCCTGCCCTCTGGAGCGTAGCGGAAGGCGACTCCGGCAGAGACGGTTCCACCGGCGGAGAATCCGATGATGCCGACGCGGTCTAGGGAAATTTTCCATTCTGAAGCGTGCTGGCGAACGTAGGTGACCGCTGCGAGGCCGTCGGCGATGGCGAGGGGAATGACCTTTCCGATCATCTCCTGAAATTTCGGTTTGTCTTTTTCGTAGAGGTCGGTGAATTCCTGCGTGGCGTCTTCGCCGGTGTGTGCGAGACGATATTTCAGAACGAAGGCGGTCACACCTTTGGCGGCCAGATACTTGGCGACGTCGAAGCCTTCGCTGTTGATGGAAAGCGCCATAAAGCCACCGCCGGGCGCGACGATGATGGCGGTGCCGTTAGCCAGTTCCGGAGCGGGTTTTACTACGGTCAGGGTCGGCTTGGTCACGTTGGTGACGACTTCGGTGTTCCAGACTTTCGAAAAGTAGGCTTTCTCCGGATAGGTTTCCGGCGTCGAGCCCGGTGGCGTTCCGGCGTAGAGAGGAATCACGTCCTGCGCGGATGCGAAGGTCGCAACAAACAGGAATAGGCAAAGGGTTCGCAGGATGAGTGTTTTCATGGCCGCATAGTCTAGCAGAGAGTCGGGAGTAGAACTCAAAGTCCCGGTCTTGTGGTTTGAGGTGAGGCGGGCATTCAAGATGCGAGGCGTGGTCAACGGTTATTCTTAGCGCAGAGGGCACAGAGGTCACGGAGAAAGACCACATGGGGGTGGACATAACATCATTGGAGCTGTCGCGGTGTTTGTGCTCTATCGGACTGTCGCAATGAAGATACGGCCCTGTAGAGTCGCCCCCGGCCAGCGACAGTAAATTAGTGGATGTGGCGAGTTTTGCGCTGCATGAAGTCCATTAGGAGGTATTGGCCTAGGTTTTGTGGGGTGGTGAAGTAGGCTTTGCCGCTGCACATTTGCGTGATTTTCTGGACGAAATTGACGAGGGAATAGTCGGTGGCCAGCATGAAAGTGTTGATCATGATGTTGGCGCGCTTGCATTTGTTGACTTCTTCGAGGGTTTCGCTGACCACGAAGGGATCGAGGCCGAAAGCGTTTTTGTAGATGCGGCCGTCTTCGAGGGTGAGCGCGGAGGGCTTGCCGTCGGTGATCATGACGATTTGGCGCATGTCTTTTTTCTGGCGGAGCAGGATGCGTTGCGCCATGCGCAGGCCTTCGCGGGTATTGGTGTAGAACGGGCCGACCTGCACGCGGGCCAGTTCGTTGATGGGAACTTCTTCGGCGCTATCGTGAAACAAAACGAGATGCAGAGAGTCGCCTGGAAACTGCGTGCGAATCAGGTGCGAGAGCGCCATGGCCACGCGTTTGGCGGGAGTGAAGCGGTCTTCACCATAGAGAATCATGCTGTGCGAGCAATCGAGCATGACCACCGTGGCGCAGGACGATTGGTATTCGCACTGGTGGACCATCAAATCCTTGTAGCCAATTTCGATGGGGACTTTGGCGCCATCGCGGCGCACCGCATTGAATAACGTTTCGCTGACATCCAGATTGAGCGAGTCGCCGAATTCGTATTGGCGGGAGGCGCCGCTGGTCTCGACGCCAGTAGCCATGTCGCGGGTATCGTGGCGGCCAAAGCTGCTGCGTCCCAATGAGCCCAGCAAATCGCGCAATGTTTTGAAACCGAGAAAGTCGATCGTTTTGTCGGTGATTTCGAAGCGCGCTTCGGTTTTGCGTTCGCGCGGATCGCCAACTGCTCCGCGCGCTGACGTCTTATTCGGCGGCGTGATTTGCGGTTGCTGCTGCGGATTGATGAAGCCTTCCTGCGCCAGCCGCTCGATCAGTTTGTCGAGTAGATCCTGAATTTCCTGATTGTTCGAAGCGTCGGAGCGGTTCAGCAGCTTGCGCAACTCCTCGCTCATTTTATCATCGGAGAGCAGTTCGCCTTCTTGCAACGCGCGCAGAATCGCTTCGCGCAAGGCTTCCATAGAGCGCTCGGGATCGAATTCGGAGATGCCGTAGTATTGCGATTCGAACCCGCTCTGCAGGAAGAAGTCGCCGAGGCGCTTGACGAGTTCTTCGAGATCGATGCTGTCGGCGGGTTCGCCGGTATATTTGGTGAATTTGGTGAATTTCATAATGCAGTCAAAAGTTAAAAGCTTAAAGTTCCAAGTAATAAATTCGACGGCTGACTCCGTTTCGCCGATCCGCGCCTAACGTTACGTTGAGATCCTTCGTTCCGCCACGCGGAACTCAGGATGAAAACGTGCTGCCAAGCCCGGGTTTTCCGTTCGCCGCCTTCGGCGGGCTCAGGATGACAGCGAACACCCAAAAAACAAGGCCAAAGCGGATCCCTCGTCGCTCCACTTCTCGGGATGACGACAAAAAGCAGATCCTTCGCTGCGCTCAGGATGACAAATCGAACCCACGGTTCGATTTGTCAATTGTAACTCCGACGCGGTGGACGATCCGGATTTTGGCGCGGGTCCGGCTGCTTGGGCTTTTCGGCAAAGAAGCCGTGCTCTTCGCTGCGTCCAATGCGGCGGTGTGCCCAAAGTCCTTCGAGAATCATTTCGGCGGCGGCAGAAACCTGCGCGTGATCTTTTTTGTCCTTCACGCCGAGACGATCGACGTGATCGAGCAGGTCCTTGATATTGGCGAGCTGCCGGTAACGTTCTGAGGTGGGGGCAAGCTCGGCGAGTTTCAGTTCGCCCCCCAGTTCGAACCACTGCACCACCGGTTGAAAATTGACGTCGGCGAATCGTTTGGAAAAAATGCGGCCGACTGCGGTTCGAATCAGTTCGCGAGCAACCGTATCCGCGCCTTTGAGTTCACCTTCGTATTCGAGTTCCAGTTTTCCAGTGACCGAAGGCAGCGCGGAATAAATGTCGGCGACGCGCGCGACGATGACTTTTTCAGCGGTACGTGCAGCGCGCTGCTCGGCGTTGCTGACCACGCTCTCCAGCACCGAAATCGGAAGCCGCTGGCTGACGCCGGAGCGCTTGTCGACGCGCTTGTCTTCGCGCGCCTGGAACGCGATCTCTTCCACCAGTTCGCGCAGATAATCCGGCAACTCGACGCGATAGCCGGAGTCGCGGCCGGTCCACGCTTCCTGCCGAGTGATCGAAATGCCTTCCTCAATTGTTGAAGGATAGTGGGTTCGAATTTCTGCGCCAATACGGTCTTTCAGCGGGGTGATGATTTTTCCACGCGCGGTATAGTCTTCGGGATTCGCGGAGAACACCAGCAGCACATCGAGCGGCAGGCGCAGCGGGTAACCCTTAATCTGGATGTCGCCTTCCTGCATGATGTTGAACAGGCCGACCTGAATTTTTCCGGCAAGGTCCGGCAATTCGTTGATGGCAAAAATTCCGCGATTGGCGCGCGGGAGCAATCCGTAGTGAATGGTGAGCTCGTCGGAAAGATCGCGGCCGCCGCGCGCGGCGCGAATGGGATCAACGTCGCCGATGATGTCGGCCATGGTTACGTCAGGAGTGGCAAGTTTTTCCACGTAACGAAGGTCGCGCGGCATCCAGGCGACCGGAGTGTTGTCGCCTTCAGCGGCAATGCGATCGCGGCAGACGCGGCAAATCGGGCGAAGCGGGTCGTCGTTGATTTCGCAACCGGCAACGACGGGCACTTCGGCGTCGAGCAGATTCGCAAGTCCGCGCAGGATGCGGCTCTTGGCCTGCCCGCGCAATCCGAGCAAAATAAAATTGTGGCGCGAGAGCAGCGCATTCACGATTTGCGGGATGACTGTGTCTTCGTAACCGTGCACGCCGGGGAAAAGTGTTTCGCCGCGTTCGATGGCGCGCAACAAGTTGGCGCGAATTTCATCTTTCACCGAGCGCGAGGCGGAGCGTGCGTCGAAATCCGGTATGCGGCGCAACTCGCCGAGCGAGGCAGGTTTCGCGCGGCCTCCACCGGAATGCATTGAAGCTGAAGCAGTCATTTAGCCCCCAAACGCCGCGCTCAATGCGGCGATTCAATCTGTTAGATGCACCTTCGGCAAATCCGGTCGGCTCAGTTCAATCCGTGGCCGTTGGTTGTGGCGCGCTCGCGCTGCGCTTCTGCCTTCTGTAGATGCGGCGCCCACTCGCGCAGGTACGCGACCAGCCGCTCCTGGCGCTCGGACTCGGAGCGCAATTCCAGCACGCGCTGTTTCCACAAGAGATCCATCGGGAGTTTGGCGGCGATCCGATAGGAGACCTCCACTTCGGGGCCGTCACCGAGTTCCCGCGGATAGTCGTCGAAAATCAGCGTGTGGCAGGTTTCGTAGAGTTCGACCAGTTCGCGCGAAACGCGCGGGTTGACTGCCACCGCGCGATCTTCGAGGTAGTCAACTTCGCCGCGCAACAGCGGGTCGTCTGTAAAAAGTTCGATGACCCGGAACGGTTCGCGGCCAACGGTGAGAATGTCGCAGCGGCCGTCATCGCAGCGGTTGGCCACCTCCAGGATTTCCGCGGTGCAGCCGGTGCCGGCCATTCCGTTTGGTAGCGCGAGCAGCATTCCGAAGGGCGTCTTTGTTTCCAGACACTCGCGCACCATTTGCCGGTAACGCGGCTCAAAAATGTGCAGGGGCATATCAGCGCCGGGGAGAAGGACGACGTTCAGGGGAAAGAGCGGTAGCCTGGCCGGTGACATGGTAACTTCCAGACATGAGCATAACAGAGCGACGAAGAGAGACAAAACAGGGCTTGCGAAAAGCGGATTAGAGTTCGTTTAGAAGTGCCTCCATTTCGGATTGCGCGTGTTGATTGCACGCTTTAGAAGCTTCAGCAATTCCGCGTTGCAGAATTTCGCGCGCGTCGTCCGAGCGGGATTCCTTAGCCAGCATTTGCGCGAACATCAGATACGCCGGCACGTAGTCGGCGTTGCGCTGCAGCAGTTCGCGAAAATTGATTTCGGCGGCCGCGGTGTCGCCAACATTCATGCACTCCATCGCCAGGCCATAGCGCGAAAAGGCATCGTCCGGCTTCTGCGCCACGAACGTTTCCAGCAACTCCCGCCGGGTTTTCTTTTGGTCAGCCATAAGGTGCAGGTAGTATAGCGGCAGGGAATCGCAGAATAAAATCGTGCAGGCTGAGGGTGGAATGGCGAAAAAGAGAAGAACCGTGGGGAACGGAGCGGCAAAAATAAATGCGGCGATGGGAGTCGAGCGAAAAGGGAAACCGATCAGTGCCTCGCGTTCGGAGATGGCCGAGGTCGTGCTTCCCGCGACCACCAATCTATTGGGAAAGCTTCTCGGCGGCCACGTGATGCACCTCGTTGACATCGCCGCAGCCATGGCTGCCAGCCGCCATTCGAACAGCTACGTAGTCACCGCATCCGTCGATAACATCGACTTCCGCAATCCGATCAACATCGGCGAGATCGTGATTCTGAAGGCGCAAGTGAACCGCGTATTTCACACTTCGATGGAAGTCGGAGTGAAAGTGTTTTCGGAAAATGCGCTCACCGGCGAACGGAAGCACACCACGACAGCGTACGTGACGTTTGTCGCGCTCGATGCGGTCACCCGCGAACCGAAGGTTGTTGCGCCATTGATTCTGAAAACCGAAGAAGAAAAGCGCCGCTGGCGCGAAGCCGGCGCGCGCCGCAAAGCTCGCCTTGCGCTTCGCTACAAAAAAAGCCGCATCAAGGACTAGCCGGCGGTGACGAACTCCGGCGACAATTCTTGATTTTCCAATCTCTATTTTCCAGCTACTGCTCCAACCCAAATCGGCGTGGTGGTCGGCTGAGGGCTTCCGCCTTCGGGCTCTTCGGTAATCGCCAACCACTTTGTGGCGCTTGGCGAATCTGGAGGGCTTGCAACCAGCAGATCAAACTTTCCGCTCCAATCTGGCCGCAACGTCATTGAGGGTACTGGCTTCGCTCCAGGCGTCTTGGGAATCAGCCACAGCTGAAGAGTGTGGTTGTGTGATGGTGCCGGTAAATTCCAGCCGGAGACAACAATTCCCAATTGCTGATGCCAAGTCGCCTGCAGCACCGGCAAATTCTTATCGCCAGCAGGCATCTTAATCCACATCGATTTCGGATCGGTCAGAATCAAGGCTTCCCGCTGAGCCAGCGCAAGCTGCTGGGAAGATTCCTGCTGCAATTGAATCTGCTGCTCGAGTGTCGCCCGGATCTCCTTAACTTTATTCGTCGTGACTCTCGCTTCGTAGGCGTTATAAAGCGCAAAGAACAGTACCGCCGCAAGCGCGCCCCACATCCACAACGGAATCGACGGCTTCGGCGTCGAAGTCTTCGCCGCAGCGGCTTCTTCACGCACCGTTTTCAGCAATCGCCCGCGCAGCATCTCGGAAGGAGTTGCCTCCGGCGCGAGATACGCTAACTGGCTGACCAGCCATTGCGATTCGCCTAGCGCCTTGGTGCATTCCGCGCAGCCCGTGGCCAGATGCGCTGCCACCGCTGCGCGATCTTCGGCATCGAGCGCGCCCAGCGCGTACGCTTCAATCAATTCCCGAAAAGGGTCCCGGAATTGGTCCGTGTTGCTCACGAGGTTGCTTGCAATCCTTCCTTTAAACGCAAAAGTCCGGTGCGTATCCAGCTCTTTACAGTGCCCAGCGGCTCCTTCAATGCATCGGCAATCTCCGAATGGCTCAATCCTTCAAAATACGCCAATTCGATCGCGCGTTTCTGCTGCGGATTCAGCGAAGCCATCAGTTCGCGCACGCGTTTCGCGCGCCGCTCTTCGTCCAGGGAACCTTCAAAATCCGGCATGGTAACGACCGGTGGCAGCTCGTCGGCCTGATCTTCGCGCCGCCGTTGCCGTTCACTTTTCAGGCGAAGCTGGTCTAGAGCGCGATTGCGCGCCAGTGTCAGCAGCCACGGCACAAACGGGCCTCGCGACTGGTCGTACTGCGCGGCGTTCCGCCACAGCGCCAGAAAAACGTCCTGCACTACTTCTTCGGAGGTCGATGCCTGCCGCACAATGCGCAGGACGAGCGCGAAAACGATGCGGGAATGGCGGTCGTACAATTCCTCGAATGCGCTCACGTCCCGTTGAAGAAGCCGCCGCACCAGCGCCGCGTCAGGCGACACTTCGCGAGAGTCCGAGGGTGTGAAAACCGCAAGGAACACGTTGAGGCTACTTCATCTCCTGCAATATATACGACAAGAGCGGCGCTCTGGATGAGATCCGGTGAGACGCTCTACGGTGATACGCTCCGGGACGACGCCAAGTGTTTTAGCCGATTCGAATCTGTTCCGCAACCGACAGTGCGTGCTCCACGCAAGCGCCGACCGCTGGGCCATTCCAGTAATTGCCGGCGAGCCATAGTCCGGGGACCTTGCCGAGAGATTCCCTGATGGTCTGCAAACGCTGGAGGTGACCGACGTTGTATTGCGGAATCGCATAGGAATAGTCGGTGACACGTTCGACTATGGGGTCGCCGGAAATACGCAGAATTTTGCCGACCTCTTGACGAACGAGTTCGACACTCTCCTGCTCGGAGAGGCGATGAATCCGCGCACCGCCGATGAAACTGGTAATCAAAACGTGATCTGCGGGAGCGCGTCCGGGAAAAAGGGAAGAGTTCCACACGCAGCCCAGAGTGTGAATGTTTTCGGTGCGAGGAATCAGGAAGCCGAAGCCGCGCAAATCGGTGCCGACTTGACTTTTGTGGAAACCGTGCGAGACGACGGCGACTGGCGCGTACTCGATGTCGAAGGACGGGAAGGTGGCTGCAGGAGCGATCAACCTTAGCAGATCGGCATTTACGCCCGCAGGCGTTGCCAAGACCAGCTTATCTGCACGAATTTCCCGTTCGCCACCGGCTCCCACGATTCTCAGAACGAAATGGTCTCCGTCGCGGGCTATCTCCTCGCCGATTTCGGTGTCGTAACGAATTTCTGGGCCCAGAGAATCGGCCAGAGCGTGAGTCAGAGTGGCGTTGCCTTTTTGGAAGGAATAGAGACCGGGACGGCGGGCCGATTGCGTCGCGGTTTTGTTTTTGGCGAGACGGATACTGCCGCGGACGACGCTGCCGCTGAGTTTGTCGGCCTCGTAGATTTTCGGGAACGCTGCTCGCAGGCTCAGTTCCTCAGGATCACCCGCGTAAATCCCGGAGATAAACGGACCTACGAGGCGGTCCAGAAGTTCTTGCGTGAATTTTGCACGAACGAAGCTTGCCACGGATTCATCGGCGTCTGAGGGAGTTGAAGCGCGGAAAACTTCGGTAATGATGGAGAATTTTGTACGCCAGCTCAACAGGGAAGAAGACAGAAGGGCGCCGGCTGAAAAGGGCACCGGGACAAATTTGCCGTCGAGAAAGATGTAGCGGAGCGCGCCGTGCGGCGCTTCGACCAGTTGGTCAGCAATACCGAGTTCCTCGCAGAGTTGGAACAGCGGCCCCGTACCAGAAAAACTCTGCGGACCAAGCTCGAACAGGAATCCATTTTCAGCGACGGATTCGATGACGCCGCCCGGGCTGCTCGTGGCCTCAACAAGCAAAACGTTTACTCCTGCCTTCTTCAGCGCGTAAGCGCAGGTGAGGCCGGAAATTCCTGCGCCGACGACGACGGTGAGAGGCGCGGGGGACACGGTTCAGAGCGTTTTGGAAAACAGCGGCTTGGCGTTCAGTTGCTGCTGCTCGAGGTACGGATCAAAGAGCATGGCTAGATTACGGATGAAGATTCGCCCAAGCCATGTCGCACGAATTTCGTTGGCGTCGATCGTGAGCAAGCCATCCTCGCGCGGAAGTTCCAGCCGCTCGATTTCTGGCGCGAAATGCTGGTCAAAATCTACGCCGAACGCTTCATTGATTTCACGTTTGGGAATGACCGTGTGGCAAAGCAGGCGGCTGATGATTTCCCGCCGCAGCCGGTCTTCGGTCGAAAGATGATAGCCGCGCATGGTAGCGATTCCGCGTTCATTCACCGCTTTTTCCCACGCCGCAAGTTCACGGTAATTCTGCGCGTAAGCATCGCGAAATCCGCTGATCGCCGTCACACCCATTCCGTAAAGATCCGCTCCGGCCTTCGTCGTGTAACCTTGAAAATTTCGGTGTAGTGTGCGCTTCGCCTGTGCAGTCGCAAGTTCGTCGCCGGGCTTCGCGAAATGGTCCATGCCAATATAGAGGTAGCCGGCTTCGACAAACTTCAGCAGGCCGCCGCGGAAAATTTCGAATTTCTGCATACCCTCCGGCAAGTGCGCGGCAAATGAACCCTGTTGTTTTTTCAGCCACGGCACGTGCGCGTAGCTGAAAAGCGCCACGCGGTCCGGCGCAAGTCCGATGATCTGATCCACGGTGTGCGCAAAAGTGTCCACGGTCTGATAAGGAAGCCCGTAAATTAGATCAACGTTGATGCTGTCGAAACCAAGATCGCGCGCGCTCTGAATCAAGTCTCGCGTGATTTCGTAGGGTTGGATGCGGTTGATCGCCTTCTGCACCGGCTCGTGGAAATCCTGAATCCCCATGCTCAGCCGGTTAAAGCCCAGCCGCCGCAAAGTCTCCAGATGCTCGCGCGAAGTTACTCGCGGATCGACTTCGATGCCGATTTCCGCTTCCGGCGAAAACGTAAACCGCTCTTTCGTGTAGCCGAACAAATCTTCGAGCTGTGCTGGCGTCGAATAAGTGGGCGTTCCGCCGCCCCAGTGGAATTGCACCACTTCGCGCTCCCGTGAAACCGCTTCACCGACCCGCACAATCTCTTTTTTCAGCACCTCGAAGTACGGCATTGAAACGCGCTTATCTTTTTGGATGATTACGTTGCAGGCGCAGAATAAACACAAGCTCTCGCAAAAGGGCAAATGCATGTAGAGCGAAACCGGCGTTCGCGCCGCATCCGCCGCAGATTGCACCGCTTCCAAGTCCGCAGGGCCGAACGCGTCGTTCCACACCGGCGCCGTCGGATAGCTCGTATAACGCGGACCCGGCCGGTTATAACGAGCCAGAAACTCGTCGCTGACGCGAAGCTCGTTGCTCATCTGTTCGAGTGTAGGTTGCAAAATCATGATTCGTTGGACTCTGCGCTGCTATTTCGCTACTGCTTTTCCCAAAAACGAAAATTGCTGTCCGGTGGTAATAAAAGTCTGTGCGTTTTCCACGGGCGTACCGGGCAATATTCCGTGCCCCAGATTCAAAATATGTCCAACGCCGCCAAGTTGGTTCAAAATACCGCGCGTCGTTTCGCTTATGTGTTCCGGCGGTGCAAACAAAACTGCGGGATCCAGATTTCCCTGTAGCGCGATTTTCGGCCCAACCGCCGCTCTTAACTCCCCGAGATTTACCCGCCAGTCGCAGCTCAACACATCGGCACCCGATTGCGCCACCGCGGAAAGTAAATGATGCGAAGCCTTGGTGTAATAAATCACCGGAACCATTCCGTGCACCGCGGAAATCACTTCCTGCACCGCTGGCAACGCAAACTCTTTGTANACTCTCCGCACCAGGTGTCGAATAATTGCACCGCCGCAGCGCCCGCGGCAATCTGTGCTTTCAAATATCCAATCGTCGCCTGCGCAATCCGTTGCAGCAATTCGCGAAATACCCTCGGCTCCGTGTACAAAAACTGTTTCACGGTCGCGAAGCCTTCTTTCGTCTTTCCTTCCACCATGTAGCACGCCAGCGTCCACGGCGCAGCCGCGAATCCCAGCACCGGCACTTCCGGCCCCGCGGTTCGAACGATTTGCCGGATCGCTTCCATCAAGAATCCCGTCTCCGTCTCCGGATCGAAATTTCGCAACTTCTTCACAGCCGCACCCGAACGTACCGGTTCCGGCAAGTTCGGTCCCGCATCGCCTAGCTCCAGCGGCAGTCCCATCGCCTCCGCCGGAATCAGGATGTCCGAAAACACGATGATCGCGTCCACGCCCAGCCGCCGAAACGGCTGCAGCGAAACTTCCACCGCTAAATCCGGCTTCTTACAGACTTCCAAGAATGCATGCTGCGCGCGCAGTTCGCGATATTCCGGCAAATAGCGCCCCGCCTGCCGCATCATCCACACCGGTACGCGCGGCATCGCTTCGCCACGGCACGCGCCGAGAAAAAGCTCCTTACGATTCAGCCCCACCGAGGTCGTCGTCATGATTTGGTCAGAGTTGAGGATAACAAATTGCCCAAAATCCTGCGCGTGACACAGGTCACAGTGCCGCGCCTGCATGGCTAGGCTATACTTAGAGCAGAGATTCCTGCCATGCACGTGTTGCAGTTTGCTACGCTGCGAATCCGAGCGAGCCGATGAACCGTCTCTTTTTCTTGCTTACACTTGTGGCGTACGTCGGCAGCTTTGTGGCGTACATCGGCTACCTGGTGGCCGGCCGCGTTCTGCTCGCGGGTGGCCTGGTGGCTCATTATTTCGCGCTCCTCGAACGCGCCCGCGGCCTGCACACCGTCCCATACCACGACCTCTCCGGCTCGATGTCGCTCTTCGGCTGGCTTCTCGCCCTCACCTACCTCAGCCTCGAAATGTTCCACCGCCAGCGCTCCGTAGGCGCTTTCGTCCTCCCCTTCGTTCTGGCATTTTTCGCGGTTTCGCAGCTCGCTCCCGCCGACCGCCTCGCCGCACCTCCCGCCACCGGCATAATCTTTGCTTTTCACGTCACGTTAAGCATCCTCGCCTACGCTGCCTTCGGCCTCTCGTGCGTCTTGAGCGTCATCTATCTCGCTGAACAGCGCCTGCTCCACAAACACCGCATCGGTGACTTTGTCTGGCGCCTCCCTTCGCTCGACCTTCTCGATCGCATGAGCCAGAACAGCGTCCTGGTCGGCCTCATCTCCATCGGCATCGGCACCGCGCTCGGCTTTGTCTGGGTTGATCGCCTCACCGGCGCGGTCTGGCACTACGACCCCAAGTACGTCGTAACGCTTCTGGTTCTCGTTGCCTACGCGTTCTATCTGCGCATGGCCCGCTTCCCCGCCTGGCGGGGAGCCCGCGCCTCCCAGCTTTGTATTTTTAATTTCGCCATCGTGATTTTCAGTTTCACCGTAGTGAATTTATTTTTCTCGCACGCGCATCGCTATTTTTAGGAACTGTCAGGAGCACCCAATCAGCGCCATGGAGATTGTGATCGTTGGATTGAATCACCGCTCAGCGCCTGTCGAGGTGCGCGAGAAGGTGTCTTTCACCCACGATCAAGCCCGCCAGGCTGCCGAAGAGCTTCGCGCCCGCGGCATTCTCAGCGAAACGCTGGTGCTTTCCACCTGCAATCGCAGCGAAGTCTATGGCGTACTGCCAGAATCCGCGCACGAATCCGCCACCGCTCTTTCCATCTATCTTTCCAGTTTTCATTCCGTTCAGCTAGAACTGCTCAGTCCTTCGCTCTATCACCATTACGATCGCCACGCCGTTCGCCATCTTTTCCGTGTTGCTTCCGGCCTTGATTCCATGATGCTGGGCGAAGCGGAAATCCTCGGCCAGGTGCGCGAAGCGTACCGCAACGCTTACGAACACGGCGCCACCGGCCCCGTACTCAATCGTCTATTTCAGGGCGCGCTCGAAGTTGGCAAACGCGTCCGCACGGAAACCGAACTCGGCACTCGCCCCATGTCCGTCGCTTCCGCCGGAGTCAAACTTGCCGAGCGCATCTTCGGAAAATTGCACGAACGCACCGCGTTGGTCCTTGGCGCCGGCATGATCAGCGAACAAGTTGTCGCGCAGCTTCGCGACCGCGAGATCGCTCGCCTGTTCGTCATGAATCGTTCGCTCGATCGCGCCGAACATCTCGCCCGCGAATATTCCGGCAAAGTCATCCCCTGGGACGATTGGCAATCCGCGCTGATTCTTCCCGACGTCATCGTCTCCAGCGTCTCCGCCGAAGAACCTGTCTTGAAACGCGCTGTCCTCGAAAAAGCCATGGCCGCCCGCGGAAATCGTCCGCTTTTCGTGATGGACCTCGGCATGCCCCGCAACGTTGAGCCCGCCGCCGCAAGTCTCTACAACTTTTATCTATACAACATCGACGACCTCACGCAGATCGTTCAGCAAAACCGCAGCGCGCGCGAAAGCGAAGTGCCGCGCGCGGAAATCATTGTTGACGAACACGTCGGAAAATTTCTTACCTGGCAGGCCAGTGTCGAACTGATTGGAATCGTTGAAGCGCTCCGCCACAAACTGAAAGCGGAGCGTGCCACTTTCGTGCGCGAGCGCGCCGAGCGCGTCCCCGGCCTCACCGTGGAACAGCGCGAACAAGTCGAAATCTTGATCGACGAACTTCTCGAAAAAATGCTTTTGGAACCCGCCCGCCGCCTGCAAGGCGAAAAAGACCTTCGCCGCAAAATTCAACAGGTCGAAGCGATTCGCGAGCTATTTCTGCCGGACCGGGAGCGCCCGTGAAACCCATTCGAATCGGCACTCGCGGCAGCATGCTCGCCAAGTGGCAGGCGGAATTCATCCGCAAAAAAATATTTCAAACCACAGGTGTCGACGCCGAAATCATCATTATCAAAACGACGGGCGACAAACTGCAGACCGCATCATTCGCGCAAATCGGCGGCAAGGGCGTGTTCATCAAGGAGCTCGAGGAAGCTCTGCTCAACGAGCAAATCGATCTCGCCGTTCACAGCGTCAAAGATATTCCTACGGACGTTCCGTCGCGCCTCTGTTTCCCGGCGATTTGCCGCCGCGAAGACACTCGCGACTGCATCGTTTCCGCAAAAGGTGAAACGCTCGCCACACTGCGCAACGGCGCGCGCGTCGGCACCAGCAGCCTTCGCCGCCGGGCACAAATTCATCGCGCGCGTCCCGATCTCGATATTCGCGAACTGCGCGGCAATGTGGATACCCGCCTCCGCAAAGTGGAAAGCGGCGAGTATGACGCCATCCTCCTCGCCAAAGCCGGACTCGATCGTCTCGGTTGGAGCAATCGCATCAGTGAAGTTCTCGCGCCGGAAGTCTGCATGCCCGCGGTCGGCCAGGGTGCAATCGGCGTGCAGGCTCGCGTGAAAGATACGGAAATTGCCGACGCGCTCGCTCCACTCGACGACTTCGAAACCCGACAGTCCATCGTCGCCGAACGTTCGTTACTTGGCGCTCTCGAAGGCGGCTGCCAGGTTCCGCTCGGTGCCTGGGCTCGCGTTGAACGCCGCGAACTGGTCCTCGACGCCGTCGTCTGCTCGCCAGACGGCACGCAGCACGTTCGCCAGCGGGCCACCTCTCCGCCCGAACAGGCTCGCGAACTTGGCACCCAAGTCGCGCAACTTCTCATCGACTCCGGCGCCCGCGAAATTCTTGAAGAGGTCTATCGCCAGCGTGGCTGAGCAAACCCCAATTCCGACGGCTCCATCTCCGCTCGCCGGTAAACGCGTGGTCATCACTCGCGCGGAAGCCCAATCCGCAGGCCTCGCTACTGCTCTGAAGTCGCAGGGCGCCGACGTCGTCGCGCTTCCGCTCATCCAGATTCTTCCGCCACAAGACTACGCACCACTCGACACCGCTCTTCGCGACCTCGCCAATTTCGACTGGTTCATTTTCACCAGCCAAAACGCCGTCTGCGCCGTCGCCGATCGCATCGCTGCACTCGAGATTAATTTTCGTGCTATGCCGGTTAATTTCAAGGTCGCCGCCGTCGGCAATGCCACCGCCGAAGCCGCACAGCTCGCCGGATTCACCGTCGCCCACGTCGGCCAGGGCGGTACCGTCGCAACGCTGGTCCTCGAACTTGTCTCCGAATTGCGCGAAAAACGCGTATTCCTTCCCCGTAGCGATCGCGCCGCCAGCGAACTCGCTCCGCGCCTACAAAAATTTGGCGCCGCAGTCACCGAAGTGATCGGCTATCGCACCGCCGACATCACCAGCATTGATCCCGGCGCCAGGGAATCAGTCGCCGCCGCGGACGCCATTCTTTTCTTCAGTCCCTCCGCTGTCCACTCCTTCGCCGCATTACAAAAATCTTCCGCGCTAAATACGCTTGCCGACACTGTCGTCGTCGGCGCCATCGGCCCGGTTACTTCCGTCGCCTTGCGCAACGCCGGCCTGCGCTGCGATTTTCAGGCCTCCGAACCGAGCGTCGAGGAAATCGTCGCCACGCTGGCCGTGCACTTCGAAAAGATCTCCGTACAATCTCAGTCTGCCTCTGGAGCCAACTCCTGATGAGTTTTCCCGTTCACCGCCCGCGCCGCCTGCGCAAAACCGAACTCCTTCGCGGTCTGGTTCGCGAAACGCGCCTCTCCCCGGCAAGTTTTGTCTATCCGCTTTTTGTGTGCCCTGGCTCAAATGTTCGCCAGCCAGTCGGTTCCATGCCCGGCGTGTTCCAGCAATCCGCCGATAAAATCGTCGAAGACTGCCGCGAAGTCGAAGATCTTGGAATCCCCGGCGTAATCCTCTTCGGCCTGCCCGAAACAAAAGATCCACGCGGCGCAAGTTCATTGCAAAAAGATGGCGTAGTGCCGCGCGCCATTGAAGCCGTCCGCAAAGCAAAACTAAATCTCGTGGTCATCACCGACGTCTGCCTATGCGAATACACTGACCATGGCCATTGCGGGGTGATCGAAAACGGCGAAGTCGCGAACGACCCCACCCTCGAAATTCTCGCCGAACAAGCTCTCTCCCACGCCCGCGCCGGAGCCGACGTCGTCGCTCCTTCCGACATGATGGACGGCCGCGTCGCCGCCATCCGCAAAAAACTCGACGAAAATAATTTTCCCGATTTGCCGATTCTGTCCTACGCTGCCAAATATTGCGCCGCAATTTGGCGATCGCCGCAGCTACCAGATGGATCCCGCCAACGTTCGCGAGGCACTCAAGGAAGTCGCGCTCGATCTTGAAGAAGGCGCCGACATGATCATGGTCAAGCCCGCGCTTTCCTATCTCGATGTCATTCATCGCGTTCGCGAGGAGTTTCACGTGCCCGTCGCCGCCTACAACGTCAGCGGCGAATACTCCATGGTCAGGGCAGCCGCGCAAAATGGCTGGCTCGACGAAAAACGCGTCGTCCTCGAAATCCTCACCGGCATTCAGCGCGCCGGTGCCTCAATCATTCTGACCTACCACGCCAAAGACGCCGCCCGTTGGCTCCAGTAGAACAGCCGCTCTTGGCTGTACGCGGTGCAAACTTCAAGTACAATTCTTGCCGTCAAAGACCGTAGGGAATAAAAGATGACCGCCACCCAACCCACCACCAGCCGCAACAATCGCCGCTCCCGTGAAATCTTCGCCGAAGCCGAAAAAGTCCTGGTCGGCGGCGTCAACTCTCCAGTCCGCGCTTTTCGCTCCGTCGGAGGCGAACCTCTGATCATCGAACGTGGCCACGGCCAATATCTCTATGACGCCGACGGAAATCAACTCCTCGACTTCGTCTGCTCCTGGGGAGCTATGCTCCTCGGCCACGCCAATCCAGCGGTCTGCGCCGCCATCGCCGACCAAGCGCAAAAAGGCACCAGCTACGGCGTCACCACCGAACTCGAAGTCCAGCTCGCGCAAAAAATCCGCAGCGCCATTCCTTTCATGGAAAAAATCCGCTTCGTCTGCAGCGGCACCGAAGCCACCATGAGCGCCCTGCGTCTGGCTCGCGGCTTCACCGGACGCGATCTGCTGATCAAATTTGAAGGCTGCTACCACGGCCATGCCGACAGTTTTCTCTCGCAAGCCGGCTCCGGCCTGGCCACTCTCGGCATCGCGGAATGTCCCGGCGTTCCGCAAGCTCTCGCGCAACTCACGCTCAACGCCCCTTACAACGATCTCGCCGCCGTCGAAAAGCTTTTCGCCGCGCACCAAGACAAAATCGCCGCGGTCATTGTCGAGCCTATCGCCGCCAACATGGGAGTAGTTCTTCCCACCCCAGGTTTTTTGCAGGGTCTCCGCGAACTCACTCGTAACAACGGCGCTCTCCTGATTGTCGACGAGGTCATCACCGGCTTCCGTCTCCGCAACGGCTCAGTGCAGCCCCTCTACAACATCGAAGCCGATCTCACCACACTTGGAAAAATTATCGGCGGCGGCCTTCCCGTCGCGGCCTACGGCGGCAGCGCCACCATCATGGACCGCGTCGCGCCGCTCGGCCCCGTCTATCAAGCCGGCACTCTTGCCGGAAATCCGCTCGCCATGCGCGCCGGTATCGCCACGCTCGACCAACTCTCCGCGCCGGGCTTCTACGAAAGCATCGAAAAACGTGCCGCGACTCTCCTCACTGCAATTCGCGAAACCGTCCGCGCGGAAAAAATCCCCGCTCACGTCAACGCCATCGGATCCCTCGCCACCCTCTTCTTCACCCACGATCCTGTCAAAAACTATTCCGACGCCAAAAAATCCGATACTAAACGCTACACCCAATACTTCTGCAACATGCTCGAACGTGGCGTGTTCCTCGCGCCTTCCCAATTTGAAGCCTCTTTCGTCTCCGCCGCCCATTCCGATTCCGACATCGATTTTGCTTTAAAGGCAGCACAAGAAAGCCTTCACCTCATCGCCGCACCATAAGGAGACATCAAGACCATGCCGGAAATTGAAATCCACGCCCACCACGGAGAACATGAAAGCAATCCTCTGGTGTTGCCGGTCTCGCTGACCATCTCCATTCTTGCGGTGGTTGTGGCGGCGGCCACGCTTATGGGCCATCGCGCTCACACCGAAGAACTTCTTCTCCAGGCCCAGGCCACCGATCAATGGGCTTACTACCAAGCCAAAAATATTCGCCTGCACGAAATGCAAGCCATGGCGGATCTCTTGAGCGTCGTCGCCAGTCCGGACAAGGATAGAACCGAGCTGATGCGCGAGAAATACAAGAAGGAGGTCGAACGCTACTCCAGCGACAAGGACCAAATCAGCGATAAAGCCAAAGAACTCG
>WNFM01245354.1_pt3 | contig 24870 bp, 26 predicted proteins | sample 5400271 | NCBI WGS metagenome assembly WNFM01 (sample SAMN13153352, study PRJNA577476) | soil metagenome | isolation source: 60 cm saprolite on Douglas fir-dominated hillslope | place: USA:California | collected 2013-09-17 | reverse complement strand
CGCGCCCTGCGCCGCCTGCACGACGGGGTGGCGGTGGGTGTCGGCACCGTGCTCGCGGACGACCCCCTGCTCCTCCCCCAGCCGCGGACGCGGCGACCGTTCCATCGCGTGGTCTTCGACTCGCGGCTGCGCACGCCCCTGGGGAGCCGGCTCGTGTCCAGCGCGCGCGACTCGCCTCTTTGGATCGTGACCACGGAGGCGGCGGCCGGACGCCAGGCGCTGGAGGCGCGCGGCGTGCGTGTGTTGGCCGCGCCGGCGCAGGACGGACACGTCGACCTCGCGTGGGCCCTGGCCGCGCTGCGGGCGGAGGGCCTGTGGAGCCTCATGGTCGAAGGAGGCTCCGACCTGCTCGGCGCCCTGCTCGCCGCCCGCCTGTTCGACCAGGTGGCGCTGTTCCGGGCGCCGTTGCTCCTGGGGGGACGGGAGAGCCGGCCCGCGTTCGGGGGGCCGGATCCGGCCCGGCTCTCCGACGGCGTGCGTCTCACTGCGCACAGCCCGATCGTCCGGCCGCGCAGCGGGGCGGTCTCGCCAGCGGCCGCGGCCGACGGCGCGTACGAGATCTGGTACCCGGCGGGTGTACGGTATGGCAGGACGCGGTAGCGGACCATGTTCACGGGCATCGTCGAGGAAGTCGGAGAGGTCGAGGCGGCGGTCCGGCGCCACGACGTGCTCGCCGTCCGCATTCGGGCCCGCGCGGTCACGGCCGGGCTGCCGCGCGGCGGCTCGATCGCCGTCGATGGCTGCTGCCTGACCGCGGTGGAAACGGACGGCGACGGCTTCGCCTGCGATCTCACGGCGGAGACCCTGGACCGAACGGCGTTCGCCCAGAGACTGGTCCCGGGCGCGCTCGTGAACCTCGAGCGGCCGATGCGGGCGGACGGGCGCTTCGACGGGCACATCGTCCAGGGACACGTGGACGGGGTGGGGGAGATCCTCGGCCTCGAGCGCTCGGGAGAGGCCGCCGCGCTGAGCGTCGCCGTCCCCCCCCACCTCGAGCGCTACCTCGTCGAGAAGGGCTCGATCGCCGTGGACGGGATCTCTCTGACCGTGGCCGGCCTCCGGCCGGGCGGTTTCTCCGTCGCCGTCATCCCGTATACACTGGACCATACGAATCTCCGGGCGGCGCGTCCGGGCGACCGGGTGAACCTGGAGATCGACGTGATCGCCAAATACGTCGAGAGGCTGATCGCACCCGCGTCCTCCCGCGCGTAGCGCCCGCCCCGATAAGAGGTCCCATGCCGTTCGCGAGCATCCCCGACGCCATCGACGACATCCGGCAGGGCCGGATGGTGGTGGTCGTGGACGACGAGGACCGCGAGAACGAGGGCGACCTCACCATCGCCGCGGAGAAGGTCACCCCCGAGGTCATCAACTTCATGGCCCGCTATGGGCGCGGCCTCATCTGCCTGCCCATGACGGGGGAGCGCCTGGACGAGCTGCGCATCCCGCTCATGGTGCGCGACGAGCAGAACGACGCGAAGTTCGGCACCGCGTTCTGCGTGCCCATCGAAGCCAAGCAGGGCACCACGACCGGCATCTCCGCCGGCGATCGCGCGCGGACCGTGCTGACCGCCATCGACCCGGGGACCAAGCCGGGCGACCTGGCCCGTCCCGGCCACATGTTCCCGCTGCGCGCCGTGGACGGGGGCGTGCTCGTGCGCGCGGGCCAGACGGAGGCGGCGGTGGACCTGGCGCGCCTGGCCGGCCTCTACCCGGCGGGCGTGATCTGCGAGGTGATGGACGAGGACGGCACCATGGCCCGCGGTCCGCGTCTGGTGGCCGTGTGCCGCCAGCACGGCCTGAAGCTGGTCACGATCAAGGACCTCATCCAGCATCGGATGCGCACCGAGCGCCTGGTGCGGAAGATCGTCGAGACCGATCTCCCCACCGGCTACGGTCCCTTCCGCATCCACGCCTTCGAGAGCGGCATCGACGGCCAGCATCACGTCGCCCTCGTGATGGGCGACTTGAGCGTCGGGGACGAGCCCGCTCTCGTGCGCGTGCACTCGCAGTGCCTGACCGGCGACATCTTCGCGTCCTCGCGCTGCGACTGCGGCGACCAGCTGCACAAGGCGCTCGAGATGATCAGCCAGGCCGGCCGGGGCGTCCTGCTGTACTTGCGACAAGAGGGGCGCGGCATCGGTCTCGTCCACAAGCTGATGGCCTATCAGCTCCAGGACCAGGGCCAGGACACGGTCGAGGCCAACGAGACGCTCGGCTTCAAGCCCGACCAGCGCGACTACGGCATCGGCGCGCAGATCCTGGTCGAGCTGGGGGTCAAGAAGATGCGCATCCTCACGAACAATCCCCGGAAGTTCGTCGGCCTCGAAGGCTACGGCCTCGAGGTCGTGGGCCGCCTGCCCATCGAGATCCCGGCCTCCGATGCGAACCGGCGGTACCTGAAGACGAAGAAGGAAAAGCTCGGCCACATCCTGCGGAGCGTGTGAAGCGTGATTCAACAGTCTCTGCGCTCGTCGGCCATCTTCCGCGACCTCGACGACGAGGAGCTCGCGCACGTGCTCATGGTGGGGATGCAGAAGCGTTATGCGCAGGAGGCCGTCATCCTCACGGAGGGCACACCGGGCGGCCAGCTCCACGTGATCAACGAGGGCCGGGTGCGCATCAGCAAGGTGGTACCGGGCGTCGGGGAAGAAGCGCTCACCATCCTCGGCCCCGGCGATTTCTTCGGCGAGGTCGAGTTCTTCGACGGTGGCCCCGCCTCCGCCCACGCCATCGCCCACTCGGACTGCGAGGTCTTCGCCATCCCCCACCAGGAGGTGCAGGCGATCATGGACACGCGTCCCGCGCTGGCGGCCAAGTTCCTCTGGGCCTTCAGCCGGACCCTTGCCACCCGCCTCCGGGAGTCCAACCAGAAGATCTCCAGCCTCTTCGCCATCGCCCGCGAGTTCTAGGGGCAAAACGGACGTTCCCGTACGTTTGGCGATGTCGGTTAACCTGCTCATCTGTCGTGAGTTTTTGACAACTCCGGCCGCGATCCCATAAAATCAACCGTTACTTTGCTTTCAGACGGTGGCAAAGGTGCGCGGTGGACTGCGCCCGCGCCGCTGCCGGGAGGATTTCGCCGCCGTGTTCGACGCTCTCAGCGACAAGCTCGAAGGGGTGTTCCGCACCCTCCGCGGGCAGGGGTCCCTGACCGTGTCGGACGTGGACGCCGCCCTGCGCGAGATCCGCCTGGCCCTGCTCGAGGCGGACGTCCATTTCAAGGTCGCGAAGCAGTTCCTCGACCGGGTCCGCGTGAAGGCGACGGGCCAGGAAGTCCTCAAGAGCCTGACTCCCGCCCAGGCCGTCATCCGGATCGTACGCGACGAGATGGTCGAGCTCCTCGGTGGCGAAGAGCCGCCCCGGCTGCAGACTTCATCCCGCCTGCCTTCGGTCGTCCTGATGGCCGGCCTGCAGGGCTCGGGCAAGACGACGACCTCGGCCAAGCTCGGGGCCTGGCTCGCCAAGTCGGGCCACCATCCGCTGCTCGTCTCCACCGACGTCTACCGTCCGGCCGCACGTGAGCAGCTGCGCACCTACGCGACGAGCGCCGGCCTCAAGGTCCACCATCCCGCCGATCTGGATCAGCCGGTCGCCATCCTGCGCTCCGCTCTCGACGAAGCGCGGGCCGTCGGTCACGAGTTCGTCATCGTCGACACCGCCGGCCGCCTGCACATCGACGACGAGCTGATGACGGAGCTGCAGCAGCTCAAGGCCATCGCGCAGCCCAGCGAAGTGCTCTACGTCGCGGACGCCATGACGGGTCAGGATGCGGTGAAGAGCGCGGAGGAGTTCCACCGCCGCATCGGCATCACCGGCATCGTGCTCAGCAAGCTCGACGGCGACGCGCGCGGAGGCGCCGCGCTGTCCGCGGCCGCGGTCACGGGCACGCCCGTGAAGTTCGCGGGCGTGGGCGAGCGCGTCGACGAGTTCGAGCTGTTCCAGCCCGCGCGCATGGCGGGCCGCATCCTCGGCATGGGCGACGTGCTGGGCCTCATCGAGAAGGCCGAGCAGCACGTCGACCGCGAGAAGGCCGAGGAGATGGTCCGCAAGCTCCGCCGGTCCGAGTTCACCCTCGACGACTACAAGGAGCAGCTCGGGCAGGTCCGCAAGATGGGGTCGCTCGACCAGGTGCTGGCCATGATCCCGGGCATCGGGAGCAAGGCCAGGGACGTGGACACGGCGGCGGGCGAGCGGGAGCTGCGCCGGCACGTGGCCATCATCGATTCCATGACGCCCGTGGAGCGGCGCGAGCCGTCGGTCATCAACGGCAGCCGGCGCAAGCGCATCGCCAAGGGGAGCGGGACGACGGTGGAAGACGTCAATCGCCTGCTCAAGCAGTACGTGCAGGCGCGGAAGATGATGAAGCAGTTCGGCGGTGGCGGCGCCAAGATGCTCAAGAAGCTGGCGGGGAGGATGCCACCGCAATTCAGGTAGGGAGTTGGGCCCACGGTGGCACGTAGAGCACGACGGCGCCGCGAAGCGGTGGCGGCGTGCGAGGGGGGTTTCAGGGGGGGCCGCAGCCAAACAGCCCGGTGGTGGCCGCAGTACGAACACCCATCGGGATGATGTGTGAGTGCCCCCCCTGACTTAACAAGCCGTCACGGAGAAGAGAGAACAGATGCTGTCGATTCGATTGAGACGAGCCGGAACGACGAAGAAGCCGCACTACCGCGTCGTGGTGGCGGATTCGCGCGCGTGGCGCGACGGGCGCTTCGTCGAGGTGCTGGGCCACTACGATCCGCGGAAGGACCCCGCGGTCGTGAAGATCGACGCCGCGCGCGCGCAGTACTGGATCGGCAAGGGCGCGCAGCCGAGCGACACCGTGCGCAGCCTGCTCAAGCAGCAGGACGAAGCGACGAAGGCGACGGCGGCCAAGTAGGCGGCATGAGGGAGCTGCTGGAGGCGCTGGCCCGGGAGCTGGTCGAAGAGCCGGGCCGGGTGCGCGTCGAGGAGTGGACCGAGGACGGGGTCGTGCACCTCGACCTGGAGGTCGCTGCCGACGATCGCGGGCGGGTGATCGGACGCCAGGGTCGGACCGCGGACGCCCTGCGGACCCTTCTGGAGGCCGTCGGCCGGCGCCGGGGGATCGAGTGCGACATGGAGGTCGTGGATTGAATATCTACGACGACATGATCACGATCGGCGTCGTCGTGAAACCGCAAGGCCGGAGGGGAGAGGTGCTCGTCGCGCCCCTGTCCGACCGCCCGGACCGGTTCACGACGCTGCAGCGCGTGTACGTCCCCGTGCCCGGCAGCGGCGGCGCGCGCGCCGTGACCGTCACCCATCGGTGGCCGCACAAGGGTCGAATCGTCCTCAAGCTCGCGGGAGTCGACTCCATCGACGAGGCCGAGCGCTATCGAGGCATCGAGCTGCGCATCGGCGAGGACGAGGTGGAGACACTGCCCGCGGGTTCCTACTATCACTACCAGCTCAAGGGCCTGAAGGTCGAAGACCCCGCGGGCCGGCCGCTGGGCACGGCCGCCGACGTGCTGGTGACGGGCGGGGAAGCTCCGGTCCTCGTCGTGCGCGGCGCCGAGGGCGGTGAGGTGCTCATCCCGATGGCGGAGGCGTTCATCCGCCAGGTGGATCTGGAACACGGACGGATCGTGGCCGTCCGTCCGGAGATGGCGGACGCCAAGCCATGACGGCGCGCTGGGGTTGGGGAATCGACGAATGATCAAGATCGACGTCGTCACCATATTCCCCCGCATGCTCCAGGCGCCCCTGGAGGACGGGATCGTCCATCGCGCGATCGAAGCGGGTCTCGTCTCCATCGGCGTCCACGATCTCCGCGCGTTCACGGACGATCGCCATCGCTGCGTGGACGATCAGCCGTTCGGCGGCGGGCCGGGCATGGTGATGAAGGCGGAGCCCTTCCTGCGCGCGGTGGGCACCCTGACGGCGGCGGAGCCGGCGGCACCGCGCGCGGTCGTGCTGCTCTCGCCGCGGGGCCAGCGTTTCGACCAGGCGATGGCGGAGCGGCTGAGCCGCCTCGACCACGTGGTGCTCCTGTGCGGGCGCTACGAAGGGATCGACGAGCGCGTCCGCGAGACCCTGGGCGCGGAGGAGGTCAGCCTGGGCGACTTCGTGCTGACGGGCGGCGAGGTCGCGGCCCTGGCCGTGATCGAAGCCGCCGTGCGCCTCCTCCCGGGGGCGCTGGGAGACGAGGGCTCGGCCCAGGCCGACTCGTTCTCCGACGGGCTGCTCGACTTCCCGCACTACACGCGGCCGTCGGAAGTGCGTGGGCATCGGGTACCGGACGTGCTGCTCTCCGGCGACCACGGGAAGATCGGACGCTGGCGGAGGAAGGAAGCGCTGCGGGCCACGCGGGCCCGCCGGCCCGACCTCCTCGCGCGCGCGCCGCTGAGCGCCGAGGACCAGTCGCTCCTGCGCGAGCTGGAGAGCGAAGAATTCGAAGTGGCCGCGAGCAAGTCCTAAGGAAGAGGAAAATGAATCCGATCGACAGTATCGAAGCTGGAGACCTCAAGAAGGGCCTTCCCCGCCTGACGTCGGGCGACACCGTGCGCGTGCACGTGCGGGTCAAGGAGAGCTCCGTCAAGGAGGAGATCAAGGGCAAGCCCAAGGAAACCGAGCGCGAGCGCGTCCAGGTCTTCGAGGGCATCGTCATCGGCCTGCGCGGCGCGGGCGCGCGCGCGACCATGACCGTGCGCAAGGTCTCGTTCGGCCAGGGCGTGGAGAGGATCTTCCCGTTGCACGCGAAGACGATCGAGAAGATCGAAGTCGTCAAGCACGCGCAGGTGCGCCGGGCCAAGCTCTACTATCTCCGCGACCTGAAGGGCAAGGCCGGACGCATGAAGGAGCGCCGCACGAACACGCCGGAAGCCTAGGGTACGCGGCACGGACACCGCCGGACTGGGTAGGCCCACTGGCAGCGAGCGCCGGATTCACGCCGGCGCCAGCGGGTGGGGGGTAGCCGAATTGCCGAAGGGGTTCGAATGGCTTCGGAGAGACCGCGACGCGGCCGCAAGCCACTCGTCTACGATGGCGAGGAGCTGCGGTGCACCTGGCGGTTCGAGGAGGAGGCTCGCGCGGAGGGCCGCCTGGCCGTGGCGGGCATGGACGAGGTCGGCCGCGGCGCGCTCTGCGGCCCCGTGGTGGCCTGCGTGGTGATCCTCGGAGACGGCTTCGACACCGACGGCATCGACGACTCCAAGCGCCTCACCGCCCTCCAGCGCGAGGCGCTGTCCTTGCGGATCCGGGCCAAGGCGCGCGCGTTCTCCGTCGGTGTCGCCGACCCGAAGGAGATCGACCGCCTCAACATCCTGCGCGCCACCTACGTGGCCATGCAGCGGGCCATCGCGGGGCTGGCCGTCCCTCCCGACCTCATCCTCGTGGATGCCCTGGAGGTGCCCGGCGTGGCCGTGAAGCAGAAGCCGATCGTGAAGGGCGACGCCCTCAGCGTGTCCATCGCCGCCGCCTCCGTGGTGGCCAAGGTGGAGCGCGACGCGATGATGCGCGAGTACGACCAGCGCTATCCGGGCTACGGCCTGGGACACAACATGGGCTATGCCGCCGACGACCACCGCGAGGCCCTGCGCCGGATGGGTCCTTCCGAGATCCACCGGCGATCTTTCCACGGGACGCAGCGGTGGTTATTCTAGGCGTGCGGGCCGCCGCGGAGGGCGCGACGCGGGACGTGACCACAGGGTGACCGAGGAGTAGGGTGGCCAAGATCAATCCGGTCAAAGTCAAACAGGACGCGGAGAAGTTCGAGAAGGCGGGCAAGCTGCCGGAGGCCATCGCTCTCTTCAAGCAGGTCATCGACGACAACCCCCGCGACTGGAACGTCATCAACAAGGTCGGCGACCTCTACGCCAAGCTCAACAAGTTCAAGGACGCGGCGGACTACTACGCGAAGGTGGCCGACTTCTACGCGAAGGACGGCTTCCACCTCAAGGCCATCGCGATCTGGAAGAAGATCAACAAGCTCGACGCGACGTCCCTCGATCCCTACCTGAACCTGGCCGAGCTCTACGCCAAGCAGGGCCTCATGATGGAGGCCAAGAGCCAGTACCAGTACGTGGTCGACGAGTACATCAAGCGCAGCAAGATGCGCGAGGCCGGCGATGTCCTCAAGAAGATGGCGGACATCGACCCCAGCGACCTCAAGATCCGGAGCAAGCTCGCCGACCTCTACACGCGGGAAGGGAACTCCGCCAAGGCGGTCGAGGAGCACGTGGCCATCGCCGAGGAGCTCTCCAAGAAGGGCCACCTCGCCGAGGCGCTGCAGGTCCTCGAGAAGGGCCTCAAGATCGACGCCAAGAACGGCCGCCTGCGCCTCGAGCTCGGACGCATCCACGTCCTCCAGAAGAACTACGACAAGGCGATCCAGTACCTGGAAGCCGCGGTCGAAAGCAGCCCCAACGACGTGGACGCCATGGGCCGGCTGGGCGAGGCCTACCTCGGGTCGAAGCGGATCGCGGAGGCGGAGGGCCTCTTCCAGCGGCTGCTCGAGATCAACCCCGGCGACGAAGACACCCGCGTGCAGATGGCGAAGGTGTCGCTGCAGCAGGGGAACGTCGACCGCGCCTTTGCGGAGCTCGAACCCCTGGTCGAGAAGCTGGTGCAGCGCCGCGACCACGACCGCGCGGCGTCGCTCCTGCAGCAGATCGTGCAGAAGAGTCCCTCGCACGTAAAGACGCTCACCCGCCTGGTCGAGGTGTACCAGCAGTTCCAGAACGAATCGAGCCTCCTCGCCACGTACTCGCAGCTCACCGAGGCCTACATCCAGCAGGGCCAGCACTCGGAAGCCGCCTCCGTGCTCGAGATCCTCGTGCAGCGCGAGCCGGCCAACGCGCAGCACAAGACCAAGCTGCAGTTCGTCCGCGGCAAGCTGGGCGGCGCCGCGCCGAGCGCGCCCGCCGGCGCCCCTCCCGAGCTGATGGAGGAGGAGTTCGATCTCATGTCGGCGGACGAGGCCCCCGCCCCCGCCCCCGCGCCGCCTCCGGCCGCCGCCGCGCGTGCGGCCACTCCCGCCTCCGCCCCCCCGCGCGCCGCCGCCGCCCCCCCGGCCGCCCGGTCGGCGGTGCCGGCACGGCCGGTCATCCAGCCGACCGGACCCCTGAGCGACCAGGACCGCGAGTTCATCGACGAGCATCTCGCCGAAGGCAAGGTGTTCCGCAAGTACGGCCTCATCGACAAGGCGGCCGACCAGTTCGAGGCGGTGGTGGCGCGCTTCCCCGACAACGTAGAGTCACGCCAGGAGCTGCGCGAGGTCTACGCGGAGAAGGCAATGCCCGCCAAGGGTGCGGAGCACTGTCTCGCGCTCGCGGAGATCTTCCGCCTCACGGGAGACACCGTTTCCGCCAAGAAGTACGAGGACGAGGCGGAGCAGCTCGTGCCCGGCTCCGCGCGTCCGGCCGCGAAAGCCGCGGCTCCGGCGGCCGCCCCCGCCCGCGCGGCCGCGGCCAGCGCCCCTCCTCCGGCCGTGAAGGAGGAGGAATTCGCGCTCGGCGGCGAGGAGGAGATTCCCCTCGGCAGCGAAGAGGACATTTCGATCGGCATCGAGGAGCCGGTGGCCGCCGCCGCTCCCGACGCGTCCGCGGAGGAGGAGAGCCTGGACCTCGACCAGGAGCTCGCCGGCGGCCAGGAGCTTCCCTCGCCCTTCATCGACGAGGAGGCGGCCGCTCCCGCGGCGGAGGAGGAGGTCTCCATCGGATTCGACGAGGCGACCCTCGACGCGCCCGTCGCGGCGGAAACGGCCGTCGAGGACGTGGGCTTCGCGGTCGAGGAGTTCCCCCTCGACGAGCCGGCGCCCGCGCCCCCGCCGCCTCCGCGCGCGAGCAAGCCGGCGCCGCCTCCGGCCGCCAAGCCGGCTCCTCGGCCTCCCGCTGCGAAACCGGCGCCGGCCGTCCGGGCCGCCCCGCCCGCGAAGACCGCGCCCGTCGTGGCCAGGCCGGCGCCTCGAGTCGAAGCGACGCCGAGCCGGCCGCTGCCGCCGGCGCGCGCGGCCGCGCCCTCGCCCCCGCCCCCCGCCGAGCTGCGCGCGGCCCCGTTGACCGCGAGGGCCCCCGGCGGTCCGCCGACGGGACGAATCCCCGTCGACCTCGTGCGCCTCCTGGAAGAGGTCGAGTCGTACGTGTCACTGGGGTTCGTGGACGACGCGAAGGAAGCGCTGCGCGAAGGCGCCGTCCGCTTCAAGGACCACCCGGTGCTCCTGCAGAAGATCGCGGAGCTCGGACTCGACGAGAGTGCCCCCGAGCCCGAAGAGGCCGTCACGGGCGCGTCCCCCGAAACCGATCTCGCCTCCGAGCTCGACCTCGGATCACCTCCGCCCGCCGCGTACGATCCGCTCGGCCACCTCGCCGGGGACATGGACTCTCCCGAAACCGAGCCGTCCGGGGCCGAGGATCTTCTCGGGGAGATGGGCGGGTTCCCGGACGAGACTGCGGCCGGAGAGGACCTGCTCTCCACCTCCGCGGAGACGGTGGCCGCCGGGGAGGGCGGGCTCGATCTCGGATCCGAGCTCGGCGAGCTGTTCGGCGCCCAGTCCGCGGTGGAAGCCTCGCACGTCGAAGGCGCCTCGACGGAGCTCGGCGACGCGGGGCTGGCCGACATCTTCAAGGAATTCAAGAAGGGCGTCGACAAGCAGCTCGGCAAGGAAGACTACGACACCCGCTACAACCTCGGCATCGCCTACAAGGAGATGGGTCTCATCGACGAGGCGATCGCCGAGTTCCAGCTCGCGGCCAAGGACGAGGCGCGGCTCCTGGAGTGCGCCAGCATGCTGGGGATCTGCTTCCTCGAGAAGGGCATGCCCAAGCTGGCCATGAAGTGGTTCGAGAAGGGGCTCAAGGCCCCGGGCCGCACGGAGGAGGAGTACGCCGCCTTGCGCTACGACCTGGCCACCGCGCACGAGGCGGCGGGAGACGTGGACCGGGCCCTTGCCCTCTTCAGCGACCTGTACGGTCAGGACGCGAACTTCCGCGACGTGGCGACGAAGGTCCGCGACCTGCGGGCGATGGTCCAGGGATAGGGGGAGTTGACCGAGTTCCTGGCCGTCGCCCTGTCCGTGATCGTCTCGCTGATGGTGGGAGTCTTCCTCGCCTTCGTGCCGTGGACGACCCTCTGGGACTCGAACTATCTCCTCCAGCCCTACCCCGTGCTTCGCCTCTTGGTGGTCAGCGCCTACGCGCGCGGCACCGTTACCGGGCTGGGCCTCTTGAACATCGTCCTCGCCGTGCACGAGGCCTACCAGCACCTGAGCGTGCGTGCCGTCAGCCGCTGAGCCGGCGGGCGCCGGTGGATTCGTCTTGACGATGGTGACCGATGGCGGTCAGGGCGGCGGGCCCTTCGACTCCTTGTTGGAGCGCGCCGCGCGGGCCGCGCGCGCGGGGGTGGACGTCGTCCAGGTGCGCGAGAAGGGCCTCTCGGACCGCGCGCTGCTCGCGGTGGTGTCGGCCCTGCGCGCGGCCCTGTCCGCGACGAAGGCGCGCCTCCTCGTCAACGGACGTCCCGACATCGCGCTCGTGGCGGGCGCGGACGGCGTCCAGGTTCCGGAGGAGGGCCTGCCCGTCGTGGAGGTCAAGCGCGCCTTCCCATCCCTGACCGTGGGCGCCTCCTGCCATTCCCTGGACGCCGTGCGTCGCGCCGCCGGCGACGGGGCGGACTTCGTGTTCCTGGGGCCCGTGTTCGCGACGCCCGGCAAGGAGGGAAGGACGCTGGGCCTCGAACTCCTCGCGGCGGCGGCGGCGGCGGTGGCGGTGCCGGTGCATGCCATCGGCGGCGTCACCCCGGCGCGGGTGCCCGCGCTGCGTGCCGCGGGCGCGCGCGGAGGCGCGGCCATCCGGGCGTTCCTCGAAGGTCCGGCGGATGCGATGATCCAGGCCTTCCGCGACGCGGAGGGAGGACGGCCATTCCCGAAGTAGCCCTGCGCCCGATCGACGCCCTGGTGGTCGTCCCCCTCGCCCTGCTGGGCCTCTTGGCCCTGGCCCGCCTCGCGCGGCTGCGTCCCTCCTTCCGGCCGCTCGTCGGTCCCTTCGCCGCCTGCGCGCTGGCGGCGGTCGTGATGGTGTTCGCGGGACCGCCGGCCGGGCAATCCCCGATCGCCCTCCTCTATCTCCTCCCCGTGCTGGTGCTGGTGGTGCGGGCGACCTCACTCGGCTTCCAGTGGGTCTTCTATCGGCGTCAGGGCGCGCCCCCGCCTTCGCTCCTCGACAGCGTCGTCTCCGTGCTCCTGTACGGCATCGGCGTGGGGGCCATCGCCAGCCAGTGGTTCGACGTGGAGCTCACGCCGTTCCTGGCCACCTCGGCGGTGGTGGGCGCGGTCGTCGGCCTCGCCCTGCAGGACACGCTGGGGAACCTCTTCGCGGGCATCGCGCTCCACTCCGAAGCCCCCGTGCACGTCGGTGACTGGGTGCGCGTGGGCGACCGCGACGGCCGCGTCGAGCAGGTCTCCTGGCGCGCCATGCGGCTGCGCACCTGGGACGGCGACACCCTGACCGTGCCCAACAACGAGGTCGCGCGCCACGCCGTCCTCAACTACAGCCATCCGCGTGGCGCGCACTCGCGGACGATCGCCATCGGCGTCAACTACCACACCCCGCCCAACCGCGTGATCGGCGTGCTGCGCAGGGTGCTCGAGCAGGTGGGCCTGCCCGAAGAGCCATCTTCGACCATACGTGTCGTGGGGTACCACGAGTCCGCCATCCACTACGAGGTCCGCTACTACTTCGCCGCCTACGAGGACTACCGGCGCCTCGAGAGCGAGATCTACCGGCTCGTCTGGTACCACTTCCGCCGCCACGGCATCGAGATCCCGTTCCCGGTGCGCGACGTGTTCCTCCATCGCGCCGCTCCCGCCGTGCAGAGCCGCGAGACGCCGGCGGAGCGGCTCGAGCGCGCGCTGCGCACCGTCGACCTCTTCCGTCCGCTCTCCGACGACGAGCTGCGCAAGGTGATGGGCCGCAGCCGGCCCCTGCACTACGCGGCGGGGGAGAGGGTGATCGAGGAAGGCAGCCCCGGCGACAGCTTCTTCATCATCGACCAGGGACAGGTGGTGGTCTCGAAGCGCATGGGCGGCGCCGATCGCGAGATCGCACGCCTCATGGAGGGACAGTTCTTCGGCGAGATGGCCCTGCTCACGGGTGAGCGACGCTCCGCCACCATCGCGGCGGCCACCGACGTCGACCTCTTCATGATCGACAAGGCGGCGTTCCAGGAGATCCTGGCCGCCAATCCCTCCATCGCCGTCGACATCTCGACCCTCCTCTCCGAGCGCCGCGAAGCGCTCACGCAGGCGCAGGACGATCTCACCGCTCCCGTCATGGCGCAGGGCGCGGGCGAGCTCAAGAACGACATCCTCGGCCGGATCCGCGCCTACTTCGGGCTGTGAAGGAGCCGCTCGGCGCGGAAGGAGAGGTCGACCGGGCCTGGGCCGACCTCCTGCGCGCGGGGACGTCGCCGCCGGTGATGAGGGAGGTGCTCGAGCGCCACGGCCAAGACAAGATGCTGCTGGTGGCCCTGCTCCGGCGCGCGGTACCGCTGCCCTTCCTGGAGCTGATCGCTGCGACCCCGCCGTGGTCGGACGATCACCGCCTGCTCGCCTCCGTCGTGCTCAGCCCGCGCGCCACGCGCCCGCTCGGGCTGCGCCTGGTCGGCTTTCTCCTCTGGCGCGACCTGGCCGACGTGGCGGCCAGCCCGCGGGTGGCGGCCGCGGTCAAGATCCGCGCGGAAGCGATGTTGAAGGACCAGCTCCTGGAATTGCGCCTGGGCGAGAAGATCACCCTCGCCAAGATGGCGACGCCACCCGTGCTGATGCTGCTGCTCGCCGACGCGGACCCGAAGGTCGTGGAGTCCGGGCTCATCAATACCCGCCTGCGCGAGGAGGACCTGCTCACGCTCGTGCGGGCGGAGATGCCCAGCCGGCCGCTGCTCGAAGGGATCGTCGCCTCGTCGCGCTGGGCGGACCGTTATGCGCTCCGTCTCGCCATTGCGCTGCATCCGCGCGCGCCCGTCGCGCTCGCGCTCGGGCAGCTCAGCGCCCTGACCACGAAGGATCTCGCGCGCGTCACGGAAGCACCCGGCCTCACGCCGCTCGTCCAGGCGGCGGCCGCTCGTGTCGCCGCTTCTCGCTGAACAGTCGGGCAAGCCGCCCGGAGAAGGCTCCAAATCCCGCCCTTTCATGGGGATAGTGTTGACTCTATTTCAAGGTGGCGACTACAATCGCGCGCCCTCCGCCAATGGCCTCCTTCGGTGAGAACCTCCGCCGTGAACGGGAACTGCGTGGGATCGATCTGCGCGAGATGGCCGACGCGACCAAGATCAGCATCCGCTTCCTGCAGGCGATCGAGCAGGATCGCGTGGACATCCTGCCCGGCGGGATCTTCCCGCGCGCTTTCGTGCGGCAATACGCCAAATACCTCGGGCTCGACGCCGAACGTCTCGTCGCGGAGTTCGTGTATGCGCACGGCGGCGAGACGGCCCCGCGCAAGGATGCGCGCGCGTCCGTGCGGGTCGATCAGGGGCCTCCGCGCGGGCTCATCCTGCTCGCGGTGGCGCTGGGGCTGCTCGGCCTCGTGGGATGGAAGGTGCGCGGCCTCGCGAAGAGTGCCCAGCCGCCGGCCATTCCCTCCGTGGCCGCCCCCGCCGCCACCTTCGCCTACGATCGCGTGTATCCTCCGCCTTCAGGGGCTACGGGCAGCATCCCCCACCCTGCGGCGGGCACCATGGTCCTGACCGTGCTCGCGCGCCGCAGCAGCTGGGTCGAGGCAAAAGTGGACGGCACGACCGTCTTGAACCGCGTGCTCAAACGTGGCGAGTCGCAGCGGGTGGAGGCGCGCCAGGAGGTCCTGCTTTCCTTGGGTAACGCCGGCGGCATCGCGGTCACGCTCAACGACCGCGCGCTGGCGCCTTTCGGCGGCGACGGAGAAGTGAAGCGCGACATCGCCATCAACGCGCAGACCGTGCCCGGGCTTCTCGCGGCCGCGGCCGCGCTGCCGTCCCCATCGCCCTCCGCCGCCTTCTCGCCGCGTCCGCCTGCGCCGCGCCCGACTTCTCGGCCGCCCTCGCCCTCGCCGTCGCCCTCGCCGTCGCCGAGCGTCCTCGTGATCGCCCCGCGATCGAACACGGGCTTCGGCTCGACCGGTCTGCTGCCGCCCACGAACCGTCCCTCTCCCTCGCCGCGGCCCTGATGGGAGATCGCGCGACCAACCCGCTCGTCGAGCAGTTCCGGAAGGGCGGCGTGCCGCGGGAGCTGCGTCTCATGGCCGCGCAGGGCGCGCTCCCGCTCAAGCCCGCCGACCTCGTCGACCTGCTCGAGCAGCTCCTCGCCGACGAGGACGAGGCGGTGCGCCAGGCCGCGTCGGCCAGCCTGGCCGGAATGGCCGTGGACGAGATGCTGCCGATCCTGAGGGACCGCGAGACGCCACTCAGCGTGCTCGCCTGGGCCGTCGCCCACCGCGAGGAGCGCGAGCTGCTCGAGGTCGTCCTCCAGAACTCGTCGCTGCCGGACGAGGCGATCGAGGCACTCGCCTCCTCGCTCCCCGAGCACCTGGCGGAGCTGGTCGTGATCAATCAGGTGCGGCTCCTGCGGCGCACGTCGCTGCTGGAGGCACTCGAGACCAACCAGGCCCTGAGCAAGGACCAGCGCCGCCGCCTGCGCGAGCTGCGCGAGACGTTCCGCATCGGCGAGCAGCCCGCCCCGGCCCCTGCGCCCCCACCACCGCCTGCGCCCGAGGCGGAGCCCGCCGCGAAGGAGGAGCCGGACGAGCTGGCTGAGCTGACGGAGGAAGAAGCGATCGCCCGGCTGCTCACCGAGGAGGAGAAGCAGGACGGCGACAAGCGCAGCGCGGTGGCCCAGCTCTACAACATGAACACGGCGGCGAAGGTCATCCGCGCCCTCAAGGGCACGAGCGGAGAACGCGCCATCCTCGTGCGCGATCCGAATCGCATCGTGGCCTCGGCCGTGCTGGGCAGCCCGCGCCTGACCGAGCCCGAGATCGAGCGCTTCGCGGCCATGAAGAACGTCTCCCAGGAAGTGCTCCGCTCGATCGCCTCGAACAAGGACTGGACCAAGAAGTACGGAGTGATCTCCGCCCTGGTCAAGAACCCGCGCACGCCCCTGGGCCTGGCCGTCAACTTCATTCCCCGCATGAACCCGCGCGACATGAAGACGCTCTCCGTCGACAAGAACGTCTCGGAGGTGGTCCGCAAGCAGGCCCTGAAGTTCGTCCGCCAGGTGGGCCAGGCCGCCGGTGGGGACAAGAAGCACTGAGCCATGGCCGCCAACTACTACGACATCCTCGGCGTGCCGCGCACGGCCACCACCTCGGACGTGCGCTCCGCCTACGCGAAGCTGGCGCGTGAGCGCCATCCCGACCGCTTCGCCGACGCGGTCGAGAAGGCGCGGGCGGAGGAGTTCTTCAAGGACCTCACCACCGCCTTCAACACCCTGGCCAACGACAAGAGCCGGCGGGACTACGACGCGAGCCTGGACCGCCCGCGGGCCGCCCCGCCCCAGGAGATCGCGCAGAACGCGTATCAACGCGGCCTGGAGATGTTCGCGGCCAAGAAGAACCACGAGGCGGTCGAGCTCTTGCGCACGTCCGTCTCCCTGTTCCCGGAACAGCCGGCATTCCAGGCCGCCCTCGGAAAGGCCCTCGCCCGCAACCCTCACTGGGCGCGCGAGGGGATGCAGGCCATCGAGAAGGCCATCCAGCTCGCGCCCGGCGTGGCCGCGTACCACTCCGACCTGGCGGAGCTGCTGCTGGCGCACGGACTCAAGCTGCGTGCCCGCAAGACGGCCGAGGCCGCGTTGCGCCTCGCCCCCGGCGACGAGCGCGCGCAGCGCGTGCTCGACGAGCTGGGTCCCGCCGAACCGGAGCCGCCGGCGAGTGGGGGCGGCCTGCGCGGCCTCCTGCGGCGCAAGGGCTGAGCTCCTTCCCGCCCGCCCAGCGCTTGCCAGGATCAGCCTTTCGTTGTCTACTCTCCTCCACCCAACCCCCCGGATGAAGATCACTTACAAGGCCGTGTCCGACGTCGGCCGCAAGCGCAAAGGCAACGAGGACAGCCTCTTCGTCAACCCCGAGCAGCACCTCTTCGTGGTGGCGGACGGGATGGGGGGCCACGCCGCGGGCGAGATCGCGTCGAAGGTCGCGGTGGAGTCCATCAACGAGTTCGTCTGCCTCACCGGGGGGGACGAGGAGATCACCTGGCCGTTCGGGCTCGACGAGAACATCTCCTACGACGGCAACCGGCTCAAGACGGCCATCCGCTACGCGAACCGCAAGGTCCTGGAGGCCACCAAGGAGAAGAGCGAGTACGAAGGCATGGCCACCACGGTCGCGGCCGTGCTCGTGGACGGCGACACCGCCAACCTGGGCCACGTCGGGGACAGCCGCGTCTACCTGATGCGCGGCGGTGAGATCACCCAGCTCACCTCCGACCACTCCTGGGTCAACGAGCAGATCCAGAGCGGCGTGATCTCGCCGGACCAGGCGCGCACCCATCCCCTGCGCAACGTGGTGACGCGCGCCCTCGGGGGCAAGCCGGACCTGCAGGTCGACATGCAGCAGCACAAGGCGAAAGCGGGCGACCTGCTGCTCCTGTGCTCTGACGGTCTCACCACGATGATCACCGACGAAGACATCGCGCGCGTCGTGAAAGAAGCGGGCGGCGACGTGGAAAAGGCGGCCCAGGCCCTGGTGGCCAGCGCCAACGCGAAGGGCGGAGAGGACAACATCACCGTGCTCCTCATCCGCTTCGACGAGTGAGCTGATGCTCCCCGCCGACCAGCCCGAGAAAGCGGCCCGCCGCAAGATCGGGAAGTACGCGGTGGTCGGGCGCATCGGGCGGGGCGGGATGGGGATGGTCTACCGCGGCTGGGACGACGTCCTGGAGCGGGAGGTCGCGGTCAAGACCCTGACCGTCGAGGGCACCCTCGACCAGGAGAGCCGCCAGCGCTTCCAGATCGAGGCCCGGGCCGCGGCCCGCCTCCAGCACGCCAACATCGTCACCGTCTTCGAGCTGGGCGAGGACCGCGGGCTGCCCTTCATCGCCATGGAGCTGCTCCCGGGGGTGGACCTCGAGACCCTCATGCGCTCGGGCGAGCCCCTGCTGCTCGAGGAGAAGCTCGAGATCATGGTGCAGGTGCTGCGCGGCCTGCACTTCGCGCACGAGCACGGCATCGTGCACCGCGACATCAAGCCCTCCAACATCCGCCTGCTCGAGGACGGCACGGCCAAGATCATGGACTTCGGCATCGCAAAGCTCGGCGCGACGGGCGTCACCAAGACGGGGATGATGGTGGGCACCGTCCACTACATGAGCCCGGAGCAGATCCGCGGCAAGAAGCTCGACGGCCGCAGCGACGTCTTCTCGTCGGGCGTGATCCTGTACGAGCTGCTCTGCGGGAAGCGGCCTTTCGTCGGCGACAGCGCGACCGCCGTCCTGTACAAGATCATCAACGACCCGCCGGAGACCCTCGACCCCTCCGTGGCCGGCGCCGCGCCGGAGATGCAGACCGTCCTCGATCGGGCCCTGGCCAAGGAGGCCGAGGCGCGCTATCCCACGGCGGCGCGCATGGGGGAGGAGCTGGCGGCGGTGGCCGTTCGCCTGCGCGGACCGTCCTCGGCGCCGCCTCCCGACGTCCTGGAGGCGGTGAGCGTCGCGCGCCGGCTGGTGAAGGAAGGCAAGGTGGACGACGCCCTGCATCGGTTGCAGGACGTCACCCAGCGCCATCCGCGGTCGATCGAGGCGCGGCGTGCCCTGCGCACGGCGGCGCGCGAACGCGAGCGGCGGCTCAAGCCGCGCGAGCCGGAGGCGCAGGACTTCCCCGAGCTCGACGCCACCTACCAGGGCTCGCCGACGCGGCGTACGCCCGACACCGTCCTCCAGGCCAGCGAGCCGGTGCCGGGGACCGTCCTCCTGGCCCCTGCCGCGCGCACGTCCGCGGCCTCGTCCGCGCGCACCCTGCTGCTGACGGCCGCCGCCGCCCTGCTCGTCGTGGTGGTGGCGGGCGTGCTGCTGATGACGCGGCGCCCTCCCGTCGCGGCCGCGGCGGTCCTGCACGTCGGCTCCGAGCCCACGGGCGCCCAGGTCTTCCTCGACGGCCGGGACACGGGAGTGGTCACCGACGGCGACGTGACCCTGCCCGCGGGTGCTTCGGGGGCGGTCACCCTCACCCTGCACAAGGCGGCGTACCGCGACGCCACGCGCGTGCTGCGCCTGCCCCTGGGGCTCAGCGACGTGCGGTTCGCGCTGGAAGCGCTCCCGATCGCCGCCACCGCGGTCGCATTGCCCGTCGTCACCGACCCCCCGGGCGCTTCCGTGACCGTGGACGGCGAAGCGGTCAAGGGCACGACGCCCCTCACCGTGAGCATCGACCCCGCGCGCGAGCATCGCATCGCGGTCCGCCTCGAGGGCCACGCGCCCCAGGAGGTCCGGGTGGCCGCCGGCACCGCGGCCGCACCCGTCCGGCTCACGCTGGAGGCGGCGGGGCCGCTGGGACGCATCGCGGTGAGCGCGGCCTATCCTCTCGACGTGGTCTGGCGCGGGAAGGTGCTCAGCCATGGGCAGCCTTCGCCGGAAGTCAGCGTGCCCGCCGGGCGCCAGGTGCTCGCGCTGCTGGCGCCCACCTACTTCCTGCGCCAGAACGTGACCGTCGACGTGCGGCCGCCCGCGGTGGCCACGGTGGCCGCGCCCGCGCTGGGGAAGATCAACATCCGCGCGAACCCCGACAACTGCCAGGTGTTCATCGACGGCGACTTCGTCGAGTATCCGCCGATCCTCGACCGCGCCATCGCGGCCGGAGACCACCGGGTGGCCTTCAAGTGGCCGGACGGCGCCCACCACGAGGAGTCGGTGCAGGTGGCCCGCGGCGCGCCCGCGTACGTGATGGGCCGAAAGGACTAGATCTTGATCCTGCGCCGGACCCTGCTGCTCGTGCTGCTCCTGCCCTCCCTGGCCGCCGCCCAGACGTCGCCCGAGGACCAGGCGCGCGGCCTGCTCGAGGACGGGCGCACGTACCGCAAGGAAGGGAAGCTCAAGCAGGCTCTCGACAACTTCCAGACCATCGTGTCCGGGTTCCCGAACACGTCCTTCGTGGACGACGCCCTGCTCGAGATCGGGCGCTACTACCTGGAAGTCGACCACGACGCGGCCAAGGCACGCGACGCGTTCGAGCAGGTCACCAAGCGCTTCCCCCAGAGCGACGGCGCCCCCGGCGCGTACTACTACCTCGGCCGCCTGACCATGGAGCGGGCCGCCGCCGCCACCGACATCGACGACGCCCTGGCCCAGTTCGCGCGCGTGCAGCGTCTCTACCCGCGCAGCGAGTGGGTGCCGCGTGCGCTCTACGCGACCGGCCTCGCCCACCGCAAGAGCGGCCGCCTGGCCGAGGCGGCGGAGGCGGCGCGGCGGGTCGCCCTCGAGCATCCCTCCAGCGACGCCGCTCCCGCCGCGCAGTTCGAGCTCGCCCAGGACCTCGCTCTCGGCGGCGACTTCCGGCAGGCCATGGAAGAGTTCCAGCAGGTCCGCAATCGCTATGCGGAGAGCGAGTGGTCGCCGCTCGCCCTGGACCGGATCACCGCGCTCTATCGCCTCTACGGCGCGGGCAAGCCGACGTTCGCGCTCGACCCGTCTTATTCCGTGGGGGCGGGCGACACTCTCAAGGACGTGCGCGGCATCCTGATGATGCCCTCGCGCACCTTGTGGGTCGCCTCGGACAAGGTGAAGAGCGCCATCCCCTTCGCTCCGGATGGCAAGATGGGACCGGGCCTGGCCGGCGAGGACCTGCAGAGCATGAGCCTCGCCCCCAACGGCGACCTGCTGGTGACGGCGGCGCGCGCCGTGCGCCTGGGTCCGCGCAACCTGCAGACCTTCGCCATCCCCGGCAGCAAGCCCGGCGAGACCGAGCCCCTGGAGAAGCTCCAGGCGGCCGCCGTCACGCCGTCCGGCTCCGTGCTCGTGTCGGACGAGAAGAAGAAGAAGGTCTTCCGGTTCGACGGGAAGCTCCAGTACCAGGCCCCGTTCCCGGACGCCAAGGAGCGCCAGATCAGCCGCATCGTCCTCGACGGCGAGGGCGGCATCGTGATGCTCGACCGCGACGAGAAGACGGTGCGCGTCCTGGACGAGGCGGGCCGCGTCCTCCGCACCATCGCGGCGCACGGTCCGGGCTACGATCTCCGGAAGCCGGTCGACGTCGCCGTCGATGGGTTCCGCAACACGTACGTCGCGGACGAAGAGGGCGGCGTGCTCGTCTTCTCGCCGCAGGGCCAGCTCCTGGCCACCCTGGGCGGGGCGGACGTGCGCAAGGCGCGCGCCGTGACCCTCGACCCTGCGGGCGGCGTCCTCGTCTACGACGACAAGCTGCAACGGATCCTGAGGTTCAAATGACCGTCACCGTGCCGCGCTGGTCCCTGCTCGCCCTCGCCCTCGCCCTGGCCGCTCCCCCCGCGCGTGGCCAGGAGGCCGCGGGCACCCTCTCCGAAGCGGTCCAGAAGGAGCTGGTCGCGGTCCAGGACCTCATCGCGCGCGCCACCGGCGAGTTCGAAGGCCCGCAGCAGAGCCGATCGATCGTGCAGTTCGACGAGATCGTCACCCGCCTCGAAGTGCTGCACCGCCAGGGCACGCTGCCCCCGCGCGGCCGCGAGATCCTCTCCACCGCCTACGAGATGCGCGCCCGCGCGTACTACAACATCGGCCTCCAGGAGAAGGCGGCGGACAGCTTCCGTTCGCTCATCCAGCTGAGTCCGCAGTACGCGATGAGCAAGGAGAGGGTCTCGCCCAAGGTCGTCGACTACTTCAACTCGGTGAAGAAGGCGCTGGTCGGCTACCTGGCCGTCTCCTCCAGCCCGGCGGGAGCGAGGGTCAGCCTCAACGGCGAGTTCCTGAGCCTCACCGATTTCTTCCCCCTGGAAGTGCTGGCGGGGGAGTACACGGTCGAGATCGCGCGCGAGGGTTATCGCACGGAGACGCGGACGATCAGCATCGCGGCCAAGGCGACGGAGACGCTGCAGGTGGACCTGACGCGCACCCTGGCCAGCGCGTTCGTGGTCACGGAGCCGGTGGGCGTCGAGGTGTGGCTGGACGGACAGCTCCGGACGACGACCAGCGGCACCCCCGGCCCCGACCTGCTGGAGATGGTGAGGGCGAAAGGGCTCGACCCCGCCCGCGCCTCCGGCCGCACGGAGCTCGGGAACCTCTCGCTCGGCTCGCACAACCTCGAGTTCCGGCGCAAATGCTACGAGACGGTGAAGCGGCAGATCGAAGTGCCGGAGGCGCGAGACTACGAGACGGAAGGCATCAAGCTCCAGGATTCGGTGGCCTCCCTCCAGCTCCGCTCCGAACCGCCGGGCGCGCGGATCTTCCTCGACGGCGAAGCCATGGGCATCACGCCCAAGGACCTCGACGGCGTCTGCTCGGGCAAGCACCACGTCGAGGTCAAGCACACCTCGGGCAAGTTCGTCCAGGACATCGTGGTGAGCAAGGACGAGAGCGTCACCCTCGACTGCCCGATCCGGCCGAGCCTCGCCTACCTGGGGGTGATCGCGGAGAGCGCGGCCGGTGAGCGGTTCATCCCGGACGTCGAAGAGAAGCTGATCGAGAACCTCCAACAGAAGGTGACTGCGCTCAACTTCGTGCCCGCGCCGCGCGACACGGTGGACCGCGTGCTCGAATCCGAGAAGCTCACGCGCAAGGCGCTCCTGGCCGGGAGCGGGGTGGATCCCGACCTCGTGCGCAAGGTCACGGTCAAGCTGGCGGAGGCGCTGGAGGTGCAGGGCTTCCTGCTCGCGCTGTTGCCGGGCGAGAAGCTGCAGCGCACGGCCGTGCTCAACCTCTTGGCCGCCGGCAACACCGTCCCCGACACGTCGGACGTGACCTTCGGCGAGTCGGCGTCGTACATGCGGTTCCTGGCCGCGGTGGATCGCAAGGCGACGCTCTACCGGCCCTGGACGGGGTTGATCACCGTGGACACGGCGATGTACGAGGGTGTGCCCGTGCTGCGTGTGGTGGCGGGCAGCCCGGCCGCGCAGGCCGGGGTGCAGGCCGCGGAGGTGCTGACCGCGGTGGACGGCAAGGCGGTCAAGCAGACCTCGGACCTGCTGGGCGCGGTCGACGCCAAGAAGGCCAAGGACAAGCTGGGCCTTTCCTTGAAGGGCGCGGGCGGGGCCGCCCGCGCCGTCGATCTGACCCTGGCCGATACTCCGCAGGAGATCCCCCTCAACGATCCGTCCCTCCTCTACAACAAGGTGATGATCGACCTGCTGGCGCAGATCCAGGGCTATCCGGGCACGGAGACGGCGGCCTTCGCGCGGCTCAACCTCGCGATCTGCGCGATGCACTTCGGCGACTTCGCGGCCGCGCACGAGCACCTGCTGAAGGCGCGGGCGGAGCTGCCGGCGCGGCCCGGCCTCTCGCAGGGGACGGCCCTCTACTACCTGGGTCTCGCCCTGGAACGGCTCGGCTACAAGAAGGAGGCGGTGGACGCCTATCGCGCCGCCGCCGGCTTCAAGGACGCCACCCTGTTCAACAACGACGGACCGTCGGTGGCGCCGCTGGCGGCGCGGCGGGGCGGGAACTGAGCGACCGAAGTGGAGTTTCCGCTCGCCGCGGGCGTGCTGCTCGTCGGCCGCGACGAGGAGGCGGACATCCGCGTGGACGAGCCGCTGGTGTCGCGCGCCCACGCCCGCATTGAGCGTCGTGGTGGCGCCTTCTTCGTGCTCGACCTGGGCTCGACGAACCTCACCAAGGTGAACGGCGAGCCCGTGCGCGAGCGCGAGCTGCGCGACGGGGACGAGCTGCACTTCGCGCGCGCACGGTGCCGGTTCGTCTCTCCACCCGTCGATCCCGTCTCGGCGGGCGTCTAGCTTCGCGGGCGCCCGATCAGTGGCGGCGGGCGAAGCCGACGCCGCGCTCCACCTCCGCGATCGCCTGCCGGACCAGACGGAGGGCGGCCGCGCGATGGCCCCCTTTGTCCGGGGCGGCCTCGTCGAGCTGGGTGCGGGCCGTCTTCAGGGCGTCGAGGGCCGCTTCCATGTGCGGCTGGTCCGCACGGGCTTCCGTGGATGCGGCCAGGACGGCGGCGACCCCAATGGCAGGAGCGGCGGCGAGGAGCTCACGGCGCGTGAATCGAGGCATGGGTTCGTCCTCCATGAAGGGCGCATCATAGCGCCTCAGGGCGGTCCTTCGCTCCGCTCCAGGGCGGTTCGATCCCACTTCCCGAGGTTCGCGGCCGCTTCGTAGGTCGACTGCGCGAAGGCGAGCAGGGCGTCGTCGGGCGAGTCCGCGGTGCGCACGACGTCGTAGGACAGGATGAACTCCTTCAGGTCCGTGCTGTAGAAGGCGCCCGCGGGCGCCACCGGCGCCGCCGCGAAGCCGCTCGGCTCCGGATAGGCGTAGGCGTAGAACGCGGGATACGCGATCGCGCCTCCGCCCGGCCAGAACCCGACGCTGCTGACCTCGTGCGAGTAGGCCTCGCGGGTCACCCGGTCGGGCAGATTGGGAACGCCGCCCGGATGCGTCGGGGCCGGCCGTCCGGAGAACCGGGTGACGGCGAGATCGGGCCCGCCCCAGAAGAAATGGACGGGGCTGCATTTCCCGATGAAGCGGGCACGGAAGCGCTTCAGCACGCGGTCCGCCTGCACGAGCACGCGCCAGAACCGATTCGCGTACTCCGGATCGTAGGCCCGGTGGACCTCGTCCTTGGCGAATGGTATGGCCTCCGCCACTTCGTTCGGCTTCGCATGGATGCGCACGGGCAGGCCCAGCGCCGTCATCGCTTCCATCAGCCGCCGGTAGAACGTGGCCACGGATTGCGGCTCGAGGGGAACGCGCCCGTGTCCGCCGTCGCTGGAGAGGATGCGGAGCTCGTGCACGACGAAATCGAAGACGATCTCGAACGTCCGC
>WNFM01227395.1_pt2 | contig 24871 bp, 26 predicted proteins | sample 5400271 | NCBI WGS metagenome assembly WNFM01 (sample SAMN13153352, study PRJNA577476) | soil metagenome | isolation source: 60 cm saprolite on Douglas fir-dominated hillslope | place: USA:California | collected 2013-09-17 | reverse complement strand
CACTCTGTTTTTATCCCACCGCCGGCAATGACACAGCCAGTGATCGCAAACCCCTGGCGATTGTGCAGTTGGACCAGGCCGAGGCGGTTGGCGCCTGGCACAATATCGTCCTGCATGCGCGGATCTCTCACGGCAAGAGCGCTGACAGTGTTGCCGATTGGTGGTTTGATGACCAACCGGTACCACACCTTACGGCCAAACCCACCACCATCGGCTACAAGCAGGGTGGCGATTTCAGCTATTTCAAACTCGGGCTCTATCGCGATCAAGCGATCCGTGGCTCCGGTGAGGCTGATCAGGACTGGACCATCGCCTATGACGCCGTCAAGCGCGCGGTGGATTTCCCGGGCCGTGACGGGCCGGCCATCGACCGCCTCAGCGTTTCGCCAGCCGCCATCGATCCACCGCCCAGCCTGCCCGATACCGGTGCCTGCCGGAAGGCGCTCGGCGTAACGCCATAGCGAGAAGGTTCACTTGGCCGCGGCGATGGCCCGGCAAAGCTGATCGATCTCATCGTCACTGTTGAAATAATGCACCGAGGCGCGCACCACTTCGGTCAACTGGCGTGCCGTCATGTCGAGATAGGTCGAGGATCGTCCCGAAACCGAGACATTGATCTTTGCTGCACCCAGGGCCGATTTGATCTGTTCTGCCCCGATTCCGGCCTTACTGAAGGTGACGATACCGCCCTGCTCCTGGCCCTGATCCCACACCGTGACACCAGATATCTCAGCGAGTCGCTGCCGCAGGACCCCGGCCTTCCGACGTAATTCTGTTTCGATCGCCCGCGAGCCGATCGCCAGCGCGTAATCGACAGCAGAGCCAAGGCCCAGCAGACCGGCAACCGAGCGCTCCCAGTTCTCAAACCGCTTGGCATCCGGCAGCATCTCATAGCGATCCGGTGCGACCCAGGTGGCGGCATACAGATCGAGGAAAGGTGGCTCAAGCCTGTCGAGCAAGGCGCGCCGCACATAGAGGAAGCCGGTACCGCGCGGCCCGCGCAGATATTTGCGCCCCGTCGCCGAGAGAAAATCGCAGCCGATCGCCGCAACGTCGATCTGCAATTGCCCTACCGACTGGCAGGCATCAAGGAGATAGGGAATGCCATGCTGCCGGGCAACCGCACCCACCGCTGCCGCCGGTTGGATCAGCCCGCCATTGGTCGGCACATGGGTGATGGCGATCAGTTTCACGCGCTCGTCGATCATCTGTCGCAGCGCCTCGACCGAGATCTGGCCATGCGCATCATTGGGCACGGCAACGATCTCGACACCGTCGCGCTGGGCAATCTGCAGGAAGGCAATATAGTTGCTGGCATATTCGGCGATCGAGGTCAGGATGCGATCGCCTTTCTGGAAGCGCAGGGAATAGAAGGCCATGTCCCAGGCGCGTGTGGCGTTCTCGATCAGCGCCACTTCATCCGGTGCACAATTGATCAACCGCGCAATCGAGTGATAGACCGCCGCCTGGCGTTCTTCGGCCTGGGCTGCCGCTTCGTAGCCGCCGATCATCGCTTCCAGTTGCAGATGACCGATCACCGTATCCAGCACCGGCTGGGGCGGTAGCGAGGCGCCCGCATTATTGAAATGCGTGACGTGGCGACAGCCCGGCGTTTCGGCGCGCAGGCGCTCGAGGTCAAGTGTCATGCTGGTCACCCATAAAGTTGGCCCCGTCAAATGGTCAGAAGGCGATCTCGGCAGCCGCGCGTGGCGTGACTGACGAGGTGCCGAGAATGCGATTGTGATGGGCGATGATCTGGGCCGCCGTCAGGCCCGAGCCGTCATAAGTCGAATGCGCATCGGTGGCCAGAATGACCTCGTAACCGAGATTGCACGCCACCCGGCAATTGGTATCGATGCAGAAATCCGTCTGCAGGCCGGCGATGACCAGGCGGGTGATACCAGCAGCGCGCAACCGCTGATCGAGCTCGCCGCCGACAAAGCCGCTGGAGGTCGATTTCTCGATCACCTTCTCGCCATCGGTTGGCGCCACGGCGCCGTGCAGCCGCCAGCCCGGTGTCAGCCGCTCGAGATCATCACCCGGCCCGCCATCATGTTGCATATGAAAGACCGGCGTGCCGGCGGCCCTGGCGCGCTGCAGCAGATCGGCGCAGCGGGCAATAATGATATCGGCCTGATGCAATTCCTCGGGTGCGTCCACCAACCCTTGTTGAATATCGATCAGCAGCAAGGCTGTTTTGTCAGTCATGGCATCTCTCGCTCAAACGATGATCATGGTGAGACGGGAATTATAGCCAGGTGTGACCTTTATTCCGTGGCCTTCTTCGGCTCTTCCGGCTTCCATTTCAGGATCGGACTGCGGGCCGCCAGCGTCTCATCGAGGCGACGGCGGGGGGTATGATAGGGCGCGCCTTCAAAATAGGCGGCATCGCCGGCCTTGGCCCGCTCGGCCAGGCCCTTCACCACATGGATATATTGATCGAGCCCGTCCTTGCTCTCGGTCTCGGTCGGTTCCATCAGCAAGGCGCCATGCACCACCAGCGGGAAATACATGGTCATCGGATGATAGCCCTCATCGATCATTGCCTTGGCAAAATCGAGCGTGCTGACGCCGGTACCCTGCAGGAAGTCGTCATTGAACAGGGCCTCATGCATGCAAGTGCCGGGGAAAGCAGGGGTCAGCGTGTCGCGCAAGCCGGCGAGAATGTAATTGGCGTTCAAGACGGCATCGCCCGAGGCCTGGCGCAGACCATCTGATCCATGGCTGAGAATATAGGCAAGGGCGCGGGTGAACATGCCCATCTGACCATGGAAGCCCTTCAACCGGCCAAAGGCGGTGCCGCCGGCATCATGCTCCTTGAGATCGAAGCCTTGGGCGCCATGGGTCACATAAGGCAGCGGTGCATAAGGCGCCAAGGCTTCGGAGAGCACCACCGGCCCGGCACCGGGACCACCACCGCCATGGGGTGTCGAGAAGGTCTTATGCAAGTTGATATGCATGGCATCGACGCCGAGATCACCCGGCCGCACGCGACCGACGATGGCATTGAAATTGGCCCCATCGCAGTAGAAATAGCCACCCACCGCATGCACCGCATCGGCGATATCGATGATATCGTTCTCGAACAGGCCACAGGTATTCGGGTTGGTGATCATGGTGCCGGCGACATCCGATCCCAGTTTCGCCTTGAAGGCCTTGAGATCGACCCGACCACGCTCGTCGGCCGGCACCGGATCAACTTCGTAGCCGCAGGCCGCGGCCGTCGCCGGATTGGTGCCATGGGCCGATTCCGGCACCAGGATGCGCTTCCGGGCATCGCCCTTGGCCAGCAGGGCGGCCCGGATCGTCATGATGCCGCAGAGCTCGCCATGAGCACCGGCGGCCGGTGACATCGCCACCGCCGGCATGCCGGTCAGCGTCTTCAACCAATGCGCCAGCTGATCGATCAGCGCCAGCGCACCTTGCACGGTCGAGATCGGCTGCATCGGATGCAGGTCGGCAAGCCCCGGCAGGCGTGCGATCTTTTCGTTGAGGCGCGGATTGTGCTTCATGGTGCAAGAGCCCAGCGGATAGACATTCATGTCGATCGCGAAGTTCTTCTGACTGAGCTTGGTGTAATGGCGTACCACCTGCGGCTCCGAGAGCCCCGGCAGGCCCACCGGCCGCTGGCGCTTCAAGCCACCCAGGCGCTGGCGATGTGCCGGTACTGCTGGCAGATCGACCGCCGTGCGGCCAGGCGCGTCCTGTTCGAAGATCAGCGGCTCTTCGATTTGCAGCGCCTTGTTGCCGGAAATCGTCTTCATGACAGCACCTCTTTCAGCGCCGTCTCCAGCGCCGTAATATCGTCATCCGTCACCGTCTCGGTCGCCGCCACCAGCAGCAGATTGGCAAGCTCCGGACGCTCAGGGCATAACCGCGAGACCGGCACGCCGCCGAGAATGCGGCGCTTGGCCAGCTCTTCCACCACGCCGGCTGCCGGCTTCGGCAAGGTCACGGCGAATTCATTGAAGAACTGATCGGTGACCAGTTCGACACCCGGTATCGCCGCAAGACGATCGGCAAGGCGCGCCGCCGTCGCGTGATTGAGCTCGGCCACGTGCCGCAAGCCGGCCTCGCCGAGCAAGGTCGCATGAATGGTAAAGGCCAGCGCACAGAGACCGGAATTGGTGCAGATATTGCTGGTCGCCTTCTCGCGCCGGATATGCTGCTCGCGGGTCGAGAGCGTCAGCACCCAGCCCCGCCGACCTTCGGCATCGATTGTCTGGCCGACCAGGCGCCCGGGCATCTGGCGCAGAAATTTGTCGCGGGTGGCAAAGAGCCCGACATAGGGACCGCCATAGCCCAGCGAATTGCCGAGCGACTGGCCTTCGGCCGTGACGATATCGGCACCCATCTCGCCGGGGGGCATCAGCAGGCCCAGCGAGACGATTTCCGTCACGGCAATGATCAGCAATGCACCCGCCGCATGCACGGCGTCGGCGAGCTTGCTGTAATCGCGCACATGGCCAAAGAAGTCCGGATACTGCACGACAACACAGGAGGTCTCCTTGTCGACCAGTGCCATCAGATCTTCGCCACCGCGAGGCGCAACCGGCGGCGATACCTCGTCGAAGCCGGTAAACTTGCCCAAAGTCTCGATTACCTCGCGGTAATGCGGGTGCAACCCGCCAGAAATCACCGCGCGCTTGCGCCTTGTGATGCGATTGGCCATCTGCACGGCTTCGCAGGTTGCCGTGGCGCCGTCATACATCGAGGCATTGGCGACATCCATGCCGGTCAACAAGGCGACCTGGGTCTGGAACTCGAACAGATATTGCAGCGTGCCTTGCGTGACCTCCGGTTGATAGGGCGTATAGGAGGTGAGGAATTCGCCGCGCTGAATGAGATAATCTACCGTCGCCGGCACGTGATGGCGATAGGCGCCGGCCCCGAGGAAGCTGGGGCATGACGCGGTGCCGAGATTCTGCGCCGCGAAATGCTGCATCCGCCGCTCCACCGCCAGCTCGCCTTGATGATCTGGAAGCTCGGCGATCGACGTCGTTAGCAGTGCCTGTCGCGGCACATCGGCATAGAGACTCTCGACTGAGGGCACGCCGATTTCGGCGAGCATCGCCCGCCGGTCGGCCTCGGTCAGCGGCAAATAGCGCATGATGGTTTTCCGTCTAGCTGATCTCAGTGAGCGTCGCAGAACGCCTGATAGGCCGCTTCATCCAGCAGGCCCGCCAGCTGGCTGGGATCGGCAACTTTCAGCTTCACGAACCAGCCTTTGCCCTGGGCATCTTCATTGACGGTCGCCGGCGCATCGCTCAGGACCGAATTGACCTCGACCACCTCACCCGTGATCGGCGCATAGACTTCGCTTGCCGCCTTGACGGATTCGACCACCGCCATTTCCTTGCCCTGCTCGACCTTGCGGCCGATTTCCGGCAGTTCGACATAGACCACATCGCCAAGCTGTTCCTGGGCATAGGGCGTGATGCCCACCGTCACCGTATCACCGTCGATACGCACCCATTCATGTTCCTTGGTGTAGCGCAGATCGCTCATTACCCGCTCCCTCTTGAGACGCAACCCGACCGGAAAACCGGCCCATCAATTTAGACACGCATTGCCGTCACCGGACGGCCACAAACTCGAAAATCAGCCGCGACGATAGCGATGCGGCACAAACGGCATGGCCACGATTTTCGCCGGCATCGCCTTGCCCCGCACCATCAATTGGACTGCCGTACCCGGTGCCGATTGCGACCGCGCGACATAGCCCATGGCGATCGGCCCATTGACGCTGGGGCCAAAGCCGCCCGAGGTGATCTCGCCGATGATCTGGCCGCTGCTATCGGCAATCTCGGTATGGGCGCGGGCCGGCGCCTTGCCTTCCGGCAGAATGCCGACGCGCTTGCGCGGGGCCCCCTCCTGCCATTGGCGCTGTAACTGGCCGGCACCGGGAAAGCCACCTTGTTCGCGCCGGCGCTTGGCGATTGCCCAGCTGAGATCCGCTTCAACCGGTGTCGTTGCCGTGGTGATGTCATTGCCGTAGAGGCAGAGCCCGGCTTCCAGGCGCAGCGAATCGCGAGCACCGAGACCGATCGGCTTCACCTCCGGTTGCGCCAGCAGCAGGCGCGCAAAGGCGACCGCGGCATCGGCCGGCACCGAGATCTCGAAACCGTCTTCGCCGGTATAGCCCGACCGCGTGGCAAGGCAGTCGATGCCGCCGATCGTCAGATACTGCGCCGTCATGAAGGTCATGGCCGCACTGGCCGGCGCCAGCCGCGCCATCACGGCGCCGGCTTGCGGCCCCTGCAAAGCGAGCAGGGCACGATCAGCCAGTTCAGTAACCTCGCAGCGATGATTGAGATTGGCCTTGAGATGCGACAGGTCCTGGATCTTGCAGCCGGCATTGACCACCATGAACAGGTGATCGCCCTGTTGCGCATCGACCAGGCGGCTGACCATCAGGTCATCGAGAATGCCGCCCTGATTGTCGGTAAAGAAGCTGTAGCGCTGACGCCCCGGCTGCAGCCCCAGGAAGTCGGCCGGGCACAGGCGCTCCAGCGCGCTGGCGACCGCCTCATGGCTCTCGGCTTTGAGGCGCACCTGGCCCATATGCGAGACATCGAACAGGCCGGCGGCATTCCGGCAATGCAGATGTTCGGCGAGAATTCCGGCGGGGTAATTGACCGGCATGTCATAGCCGGCAAAGGGCACCATCTTGGCCCCCAGCTCGACATGCAGGTCGTGCAGCGGGGTCCGACTGAGTGATTCGGCGATGGGATCCAAGACGTCCTCCGACAGATATTGCGGGCACGTCACAATCCGCATGGATTGTCACGCGTCCCCCCTCTGTCCTTGGAACCTGAGAGATTTGCCAACTCGGTTGCCTGGTCCCCAACGGGGTCGGGCTGGCCGGGATCGGTTTACTCCGTCGGTGAGGCGTGCCCAGGTGTGGGGCCGCCCGCTTTCCAGAGTGTTGACCCCGCTGCGGTCCTTTTGCCTGAGAGTTTCCGGGGGCGGTTGCTCCTTCGGCGCCGGCCGATGATCACTCTGGTCATCGGACGGTCTCTCCCTCAGCGGGTTACCTTGGTGGCAGAGGATGATCCCGCGACAAATATCCGTCAAGCGGCATTTTTCAGACTGATTGCGGCATTTGATATGCTGCAATCTGGTCCGTGGTGACGCTGACCTGTGTCAGATCATCGGCTTTCGTTACTGGTTTCGTTACTGGCGCGGATTGCGCTTGTTGTAATCGAGCTGATCCTTGGTCAGATCGAGACCGATATAGATGCGATAGAAATCGCCGGTCTCATTGGCCTTGGGAAAGACCTTGATCGGATCGATTTCATCGACGGTGATGTTCTGGATCTGGCCCTTGCTGAAATCGATGTCGACGTCGAAGACATCTTTTTTCAAGATCTCACGACCCGGCCCCGTGATGGCGACAAAATATTTGAAACTCGCTTTGTCGCCGGCAAATTTCGGCCCACGCGTGGCAGCCAGCTGCAATTTGACCGCCGTTCGGATGTAGTCTGGATTTTCGTCACGCGAATAGACGCAATAACTGGACATGGTATCGACATGGGCTTCATAGGCAATATTGGAAAGATCCTGCCCCGTGCCGCCAAATTGGGTCAGATACCCCAAATTACCTTGAACGATCACGGCCGGACAGGGTTTCGGCGGTCCCTTGGCTGTCCCACAACCGGCCAGCATGGCCGCCACCAAGGCGAGGCCCGCGGAAGTGCAAAGCAGCCTGCCGCTCAGCAGCCGGCCCAGCGAATTTTGGGAAGACGCAGTCATCGATGATCCTTGTTGGTGATTGTCAACAGCGTGTGCCGCGGCGTCAGATCTTACTATGCGTTCCGTCACAAAGCGGCGCCTTGGCCGAATGCTTGCAACCACAAAAGAACAGGGTCTTGTCTTCCGTCGCGTCATATTTCACGGGGGAGAATTCGCTGCCCTTATGCGATCCGTCGCAAAAGGGCTGCTTCTGGCTCTTGCCACATGCGCACCAGTAATAGGATTTGCCAGCCGTCACGTCGGTCTTGAATGGTGATTTCTGGGCGATCTGCGGTTCGCTCATCTTAAGTCTCTCCTGTTGGCCACGTGGCCGGCCTGTTGTGCATCGGCACTTCATCCCACATCGCGCGACCGGGGATTTACACCGCCCTGGCCGTGGCCCCGATTTGGGTTAACGCGCGACCGAACTCTAGAGCGCGATCGTCTCGGATGGAAGCGGATAGCTGCCATCCGAGACGTGAATCGCCTTCTAATTCATTGAAGCGAGACGGATTCGCGCCATCGGATAGCTGGCTGCACATGTATCGGGATGAGATGGGGACCCAACGGGCCAGCACAGCGCCGCAATCGTGAAATATTCGAGTCGGATCTGGGCAAGCCAGCTGTCAAAACGGCCCCTATGGTCAACGGGCATTATCAGAATCGGTGCCGCGCCGCGATATCTAGCGTGTTGAAAAGCCAATAAATCCCTGCTATCCGCAGGTGTAATCAGCAGAATTGTCGGTTGCCGGAATGTCCGAAACTTCTATATTCCAGGAAAGTGAAACCGGGATCCTGACAATGCAGAAACCGAACTTGACCTTGCTTCTGGCGGCACCGCGCGGCTTCTGCGCCGGCGTCGACCGAGCCATCCAGATTGTTGAAAAGGCGTTGGAGCGCTTTGGCGCCCCCGTCTATGTCCGCCATGAGATCGTCCATAACCGCCATGTCGTCGAAGAACTGGAGCGCAAAGGCGCCATCTTCGTCGAGGAGCTTGACGAAATTCCCGGGCAATTCCCGGTGGTCTTCTCGGCCCATGGTGTGCCGAAAGTGGTGCCGGCCGAGGCTGAACGCCGCAACCTGCTTTATCTTGATGCCACTTGCCCGCTGGTCAGCAAGGTGCACCGCGAGGCCGAAGGTCATAACAATATCGGCCGCCATATCATCCTGATCGGTCATGCCGGTCACCCCGAGGTGATCGGGACCATCGGCCAATTGCCGCCGGGCGCCGTGACCTTGGTGGAAACCGTGCAGGATGTCGCGACGGTCGAACTGCCGCAGACGGCAAACCTCGCTTACATCACGCAGACCACATTATCTGTCGACGATACGGTCGACATCATCGATGCCTTGCGCGCCCGCTTCCCGTCGATCCACGGGCCGCGCAAGGAAGACATCTGCTATGCCACCACCAACCGGCAGGCAGCGGTCAAGGCGATCGCCGGTCGCTGCGATCTGCTGCTGGTGATCGGCGCGCCGAATTCATCGAATTCGCGGCGTCTGGTCGAAGTGGCCCGCGTCGCCGGTTGCAACAACGCGCATCTGGTACAAAAGGCGGCGGAGATCGATTGGGGCTGGTTCGACGGCGTGAAGACCGTCGGCATCACCGCTGGCGCCTCCGCACCGGAGATCCTGGTTCAGGATGTGCTCGATGCCATCAACCAGCGCTACAACACGAAAATGGATGAGCATCCGGTCACCACGGAAACCATTCATTTCAAACTGCCGCGCGCTTTGACCGCCTGATTGGGGCCGCCTGTTTGAGTGGGGCGCGCTCGGCAGAATTTGGGGCAACAGAACGGCTGCACTGCAGCCGTTCGATTTTTTAACGAGCGCGTTTAAAGTCGATGGCTGTCTATACCGAAGTGCCGGATGGCGAACTGGCCGCCTTCCTCGATCTCTATGACCTTGGCCATGCATTATCCTGCAAGGGAATTGCCGAAGGTGTCGAAAACAGCAATTACCTGCTGCAGACGACAAGCGGCAATTTTATCCTGACGCTCTATGAGAAGCGCGTCGCGCGCGAGGATCTGCCGTTCTTCCTCGGCCTCATGGAGCATCTGGCGGTCAAAGGCCTCAGCTGCCCGACCCCGATCAAGGCGCGCGATGGCCAGACCTTGCATGAGCTTTGCGGCCGCCCTGCGGTTCTCGTCAGCTTCCTCAACGGCGTCTGGCCAAGGCGGCCAACCGAGCGGCATTGTCAGCAATTGGGAACGGCGCTTGCCGATCTGCATCTCAAGGGCCGTGATTTCGCGATTACGCGCGCCAATAATTTGTCGCTGGCCGGCTGGCACAAACTGGTCGATGCCACCAAGGCGCGGGCCGATGAAGTCGACCCTGGATTGGCGCATATCATCACCGGCGAACTGGCCTATCTGGAACAGCATTGGCCGAAGGATCTGGAGATTGGCGTCATTCATGCCGATCTCTTCCCGGACAATGTCTTCTTCCTGGATGATCACCTATCGGGCTTAATCGATTTCTATTTTGCCTGCACCGATTTCCTGGCTTACGACTTGGCCGTCTGCATCAATGCCTGGTGCTTTGAGCCGGATGACAGTTTCAATGTCACCAAGGCCCGATTGCTGGTGTGCGGCTACAACGCGGTTCGCCCGATCCCGGCCGCGGAAATGCAGTCCTTGCCGATTCTATGCCGGGGCAGCGCGCTTCGCTTCCTGTTGACCCGCCTATATGACTGGCTCAATCACCCGCCAGGCGCCTTCGTGAAGCCGAAAGATCCCTTGGAATATCTCCGCAAATTGCGCTTCCACCAGCGCGCCACCAGTGTCGCGGCCTATGGCGTCGATTGACCGGGCCAGATCAGTTTTGTCAGATAAGTAGAAGTGCATGAGCGACACAGACTCACCTGAGACATTGGGCAAGGTCGTCGAGATCTATACCGATGGTGCCTGCAGCGGTAATCCCGGCCCCGGTGGCTGGGGCGCCATCCTGCGCTATGGTGCGATCGAGAAGGAACTCTCCGGTGGCGAGACGCCAACCACCAATAACCGCATGGAAATGATGGCCGCCATTGTTGCGCTGGAGAGCCTGAAGCGTCCCAGCGAGGTCGCGCTCTATACCGACAGCCAATATGTGAAGAACGGCATCACCGCCTGGATGCCCGGCTGGAAAAAGAATGGTTGGCGCACCGCCGACAAGAAGCCGGTGAAGAATTCCGATCTCTGGCAACGGCTCGATCATGCCGCCAAGCCGCATCGCGTTGCTTGGCATTGGGTCAAGGGACATGCGGGGCACCCTGAGAACGAGCGCGCCGATGCGCTGGCACGTGGTGCCATCGCCGAGCTGCGCAACCAGGATATACTGTAATTAACGCAGCAGAAGCAGCTTCGGTGCCGAGCCACGGCTGACATAGACGATAGCATTCTGGCCGAATTGCCGGCCAAGATCGGCAGCCAGATCAGGCGCCAGATCAAGAATCAGACAGCTTTGTTCTGGTGCCCACTCACCGGCCGGATCGCGGCCCTCCGCCGGCAACGCGAAGAGCTTGTGATCGGCGATCCATTGCCATAACTGCACGTCCCGTGCATCGTTCTGCTCTGACGTCAGAACGACACTCTCCGGATTCCAGGCCGTGATGATGGCGCCGGCCTCCGCGCCATGGCGGGTCAGCAATGCATCGATCGCGGCATTGACCACGCCAATGCGCAGGATGGTTTCCCGATCATCTTCAAAGACGGCATAGTCGGTCCGCTGATATGCGGCAATCAAGTCCGCTTCGATCGCAGTCATGCTTACCTTCTTCCTCGGCGTCATTCATCGCCGCCTGCGCTTCGCCAAGTTTTTTGCGGCGGCCGTCACCGCCAGCTCAATAAAACCGTGCCACAACATCGAGGAATTCGTCGCCATAGCGAGCCAGCTTGCGCTCGCCGATACCGGGAATGGCGAGGAATTCGTCCAGGCTTTGCGGCTTGCGGTGGGCTATTTCGACCAAGGTCGCGTCATGGAAAATGACGTAAGGCGGCACATTTTGTTCCGCCGCCAGATCGCGTCGCTTCGCCCGCAGCGCATCCCATAATTGCGGATCGACCCCGCCCGGACCCAATTGCATGGCATAGCTGCGTTTGGCCCGTTTGCCATCCAGTTTGACGGTCGGTTTGCGCAAGGTGAGGCGCGCCTGGCCTTTGAGGATCGGCCGGGCGCTATCATCCAGCGCCAAGGTATTGAAGCCGTCACCATCGACTTCCAGATAGCCGAGCGAGACCATCTGGCGCGCCAGCAGCTTCCAGTCGTTGATGCCGAGATCCTGACCGACGCCGAAGGTCGGCAGCTGGTCATGGCCGTATTGCGTCACCTTGTCGGTGGTCTCGCCCCGCAGCACGTCAATCAGATGGCCAACGCCAAATCGCTGGCCGGTGCGCAGAATCGCCGAGAGCAGCTTCTGGGCGGCGATCGTTGCATCCCAGCTGGTGCCAGGTTCCTGGCAGATATCGCAATTGCCGCAAGGCTGCGACTGTTCGCCGAAATAAGCGAGCAAGGCAACGCGGCGACAGTCGGTCGCTTCGCAAAATTGCAGCATGGCATCGAGCTTGCGCCGTTCGACCCGCTTGCGCTCATCCGGTGCGGCCGATTCGGCGATGCGCCGGCGCAGCATGACGACATCGGCAAGACCAAAAGCCAGCCAGGCTTCGGCCGCTGCACCATCGCGACCAGCGCGGCCGGTTTCCTGGTAATAGGCTTCGATGCTGCCCGGCAGATCGAGATGGGCGACGAAGCGGACATCGGGCTTGTCGATCCCCATGCCGAAGGCCACCGTCGCCACCATGACGATGCCATCTTCGCGGATGAAGCGTGCTTGGTTGTCGCGACGCAGATCGGCCGCCATGCCGGCGTGATAGGGCAAGGCTGTTACATCGCGCTGATTAAGCCAGGCGGCGGTTTCCTCGACCTTCTTGCGGGACTGGCAATAGATGATGCCGGCACTACCGGCCTGCTCCTGTTGAATGATCTGCAGGATCTGGCGCTTCGGGTCCGTCTTCTCGACGATGCGATAGCGGATATTCGGCCGATCGAAGCTGTCGATATAGATGGCAGCATCATCCAGCGCCAGACGTTGGCGGATCTCGCTTTGCGTCTCACGGTCAGCAGTTGCCGTCAGGGCAATGCGCGGTACCGTCGGAAAGCGCTGATGCAACACCGAGAGCTGGATATAATCGGGCCGGAAATCATGCCCCCATTGCGACACGCAATGAGCCTCGTCGATGGCAAACAATGCCAGCGGCAGGGTTTCCAGGAGATCCAGGAAGCGAGGTGTCAACAGGCGTTCGGGCGCCACATAGAGCATTTTCAGTTGCCCGCGGCGCACCTGCTGGACGATATCGCCCATCTCTTCGAAACTGAGGCTGGAATTGAGAAAAGCAGCGGCAACACCCATCTGCTGCAAGGCCGCCACCTGGTCCTGCATCAAGGCGATGAGCGGCGAGACGACGATGCCGATGCCTGGGCGCAGGAGGGCTGGAATCTGATAGCAAATCGATTTGCCGCCACCGGTCGGCATCAGAACCAACGCGTCGCCACCCTTGGCGAGATGGGCGATGATCTCCGCCTGGCGACCACGGAACGCCTGATGGCCATAGACCTTGTGCAGCAGTTCAAGCGCTGGATCGGACTTTGGCATGGTCGCCTGTGCTGACATGGCGGCAGTGATTCCCCCGGACGATCATTCCCCGAATCGATCAGGGGCGGCAGCCAAGACGCCACCGCCCCTGTATCCGAATCATACTCTACTTCATCTTGGACGTCAGATCGGATGAAATCCGATCGGGCGACATCAGATCAATTTCAGCACAGCTTCTGCACTGGAGACTTCAAACGCCCCCGGGGCTTCGATATTCAACGCCTTCACGACACCATCTTGCACCACCATGGCATAACGGCTGGCGCGCAGGCCCATGCCATAGCCCGTCCCATCCATGGTGAGGCCGACCGCCTTGGAGAAATCGGCATTGCCGTCAGCCAGCATCAACACCTTGTCGGTGGCATTCTGCTGCTTGCCCCAAGCATCCATGACGAAAGCATCATTGACCGAAAGGCAGGCAACGGTATCGACGCCCTTGGCCTTGATATCGTCGAAATGATTGACGAAGCCCGGCAGATGCTTGGCAGAGCAAGTCGGCGTAAAGGCGCCGGGCAACGCGAAGAGCACGACCTTCTTGCCCTTGAAGAGATCGTCAGTGCTGATGGTCTGCATGCCATCCTTGTCCATATACTTTAACGACACATTCGGAATTCGATCGCCAACCTTGATGCTCATGGCATGGTCCTTTCTTCGAGTGAGGGCGGGTGTGGGAAACATAAGCAAGCCTTGGCCCCCTGCCAAGCCTGCAAAGCCACTGGAATATCTGGGGTCTTCTTGCCTTAAGGCATGGTGTGACCCTGCGACAGCAGGCTCGCCAAGTCACGTCATCGTCATTGCTTTGTCGCACGCGCGAGTGCCTTCAGCACAACCTCGCTGGAGAGCAGTTCCGGCAGGATGATGCCGGTCGCCGCCGCAGGGCCATAGACGATATTGAAGGGAATGCCGTAGCGCCCGTGGGCGGCCAGATAGCGGGCAATGGCATCGTTCGGTTTTGTCCAATCCGCCTGCATGCGGACGACGCCCGGCTGCTGCAACTGGTCGATCACCGGGGCACGGTCGATGACCAGATGCTTGTTGGCCTGGCAGGTGACGCACCAGGCAGCGGTGACATCGACAAAGACCACCTTGCCCTCGCGCACCAGATTGGCAATCCGGGCTTCGTCAAAGGTCTCCCAGGCGAGATTTGTCTCGGTCGCCGTGGCACTGTCATCGGCCAGCCAGCCGAGACGTGCCGCCAACACTGATCCCAACCACAAAGCCGACCCGATCAGCGCCAAGGCCAATCCCCGCTTCAACCAGGTCATCCAACGCCCTGGCCGTGGCAACCAAGTCGCCAGCGCCGGCAACAGCGCCACCAGCAGATAGGGCAAGGCAAGACCAATGCCCAAGGCGGCGAAGATCGCGAAAATCTCGCGACCACCGCGCGACAGGGCAAAGCCGACCGCGGTGCCGACGAAGGGCGCCGAACACGGCGTTGCCAGCAAGGTCGCCAGCATGCCGATCAAGAAGGACTTCATCAGCGGATGTCGGTCGGTGCCGTCGAGGCCAGTAACGGCGCCGCCGATAAAGGCCGGCATCGGTATCTCGAACCAACCAAGGAGATTGGCCGCGAAGCCGAGGCAAATCAGCAGCATGACACCAAGGAAGACCGGTTGCTGAAACTGAATGCCCCAGCCGATCGCCGTTCCCGAGAGTTTCAATCCGACCAGCGCGCCAGCCAGGATCATGAAGGCGCAAACAATACCGAGCGCGGTTGCCAGAAAACTGGCGCGGATGGCACGGCGTTCAGCACCGGCATGATCGGCAATTCCCGCCAGTTTCAAGGCAAGCACCGGCAACACGCAGGGCATGACATTGAGAATGAGCCCGCCCAGCAGGGCAACCAGAAGAATTGGCAGCAAATGCCGCCAGCGTGCCTGTGTGCTGTCGGACAGATCCACCACCAGTCCCGTCGTGGTTGGCCGGGCCTTCTGCTCCAAGCCGCGCTGGTCATCGGTGATCGTCAGGACGAGATCGGTATTCTTAAGCTTGGCAGCCTTGGCATCGGCCTTGACTGGCACCACCAATCTGGCACTGAGCGCATCATCGGCAATCTCGACATGCGGCGCACCGAATTGCACATTGGCCGGGCCTTCGATCAAAATATCGGGATCGATCAGAGGGAGGCTGTCGGTGGCGATATCGGCGACCAGATTGCCATCCGTCGTCACCCCCAATTGCGTCAGGCGCAGGCCGCTGGCGGCACCATCGCCGGGCACCAGGGCACGAAAGCGATTGATCAGGGGCGCTTCGTCACTGAGATCGGCCGGCGCCGCCGGCACCCCCAGCGTGAGATCGGTTTCATAGGGAATGCAGATGGTCTCGCAGACCAGGTAACGCAGATGCATCTTGATGGTCATCGGTTGACCGGGCACCTGTGGTCGCGCCGAGATAGGAAAGACCACCTGATCCTTGTAGCCGAAGGTCTGCAACCCGAAGAGTTGGAAGCGATGGGGGATCGGCCAGGCGAGATCGGCGCCGGCCAAATTCTTCGAGCCATCGAAATTGATGGTCAGAGGAAAGCCGGCATCGCCCGGACTGCGCCAATAGGTCTTCCAACCCGGCTTCAAGCGCATCTCCAGGCCGAGCGGTATAGTGGCGAGAGCGCCGCCGCCGGTCACCGCTGAGATCAGCCGTGTCTCGGTTTGGTCGGTGGTGATGACATCGCTGCCGAGACTCTCCGCCATGGCGGGCCAGGCGAGGCCGCCCAGCAGCAAAAACAACACCGGCAAAATCCGGCAAAAGTGTCGCGGGATCTGCATCGAGAAGAGTTTACGATTTGCCAAGAAATTCAGGTCCATGATCTCTGCTGGCGCGTTATACGCTAGAATGACCGGCGCCGTTCACGAGATTATTCCAAGCCCCAGCATCTTGTCGCGGGCAGCTTTGCCAATTAGAGTGGCTTTATGGGAAGAGGTCTTTTACATCAAGGCTTTATGACCGGGCAATTGCTGGTCGCCATGCCCCAGATGCGGGATGCGCGTTTCACCAGAACGGTCATTTACATGTGTGCCCACACAACCGATGGGGCCATGGGCCTGATCATCAATCGATTGGTTGGGTCGCTGACCTTCCCGGACCTGCTGGAACAGCTCGGCATCGACGGTCCGGTCAAGGGCGAACATATTCGCATCCGCAGTGGTGGCCCGGTCGAAACCGGTCGCGGCTTCGTCCTCCATAGCGCGGATTATCAGGAAGATGCCACTTTGCGGGTTGGCGCCGAGGTCGGCCTGACGGCCACCCTCGACATCTTGCGCGACATCGCCGCGGGCGGCGGACCGAAACGCAGCCTGCTGGCCCTCGGCTATGCCGGCTGGGGACCAGGTCAGCTCGATTCCGAGATCCAGGCCAATGCCTGGCTCTGCGTTCCTGCTGACGAAGAATTGATCTTCGACGATCAACTGACCGACAAATGGGAACGCAGCATCAGCAAGCTCGGCGTTGATTTCACCCTGCTCTCCACCGATTCCGGCCGCGCCTGACCAGCACTTGCTGTGGCCGGCTCACAACTTACCGAGCGTTGCACCCTCGGTCCATATCGGCCGGTCCGCCTCTAATCCGCGCGATCCGATCAGATTCTCCAGCACCAGATCGAACAGCATGTGGTCTTGCCAGCGGCCGTTGATCTTTAGACAGCTATGCGCCATGCCGATCTGCTGGAAACCGAATTTGCGCAGTAACCGCTGGCTGGCGTCATTGCTGCCGAGACAGGCCGCCTCCAGCCGATGCAGATGCAGATCGTGAAAGGCGAAAGGCAGAACGAGGCTGAGGGCCGCCGACATCAGGCCCCGCCTGGCATAGGGTTCGCCGAGCCAGTAGCCGATATTGGCGGCCTGCGCGACACCGCGCCTGATGCCATTGAGGTTGATTCCACCCACCAGTTGCTCGGTGGTTAGTTTGCCACCACCGGAGACCAGGCCCTTGCGCGCATAGATATGGAAACCATAGGCGATATCGGCGCGCCACTCACGCGCCATCCGCAGCGTGCGGTCGCGATAGGCATTGCGCGAGATCGCATCCTCGCTCCAGGTCGGCTCCCAGGGTTCGAGAAAGGCGCGACTGTCGCTGCGCAGCTTGCTCCACTGGTCATAGTCGCGCAGCCGCGGCGGCCGAAGAAAGATCAGATGATTTTCCAGAAGCGGCGGTGCGGGCGAATAATGCGGTCCGGTCCCGAACATGCCGCGGCTCCCGATCAGGCGAAATGCGCTCGCAGTTTGTCATAGTCCATGACGCGCCCAACCGGCCCCAGGCTGACCAACGTCGGCGCCGATTTCAGGTAGTGCCGCGTCACCCGCCGGATGTCGTCCGGCGTGACCGCATCGATCTTGGCCACCACTTCGGCAACCGAAATCGGCCGATCGTAGATGAGCACCTGATTGGCCAATTGCTCGCACCGTGCACTGGTCTTTTCGCGCGACATCAAGGTGCCGGCCTTCAATTGCACCGCCGCGCGGTGCACTTCGTCATCGCTGAGATCATGTGGCAGGCGCGCCAGTTCCTCGCAGATGACCGGCATCATCTCCGCCACCTCATCCTCACCGGTGCCGGCATAAACGCCAAACACACCGGTATCGTTGAACGAGGTGGTGAAGCTATTGATGCTGTAGACGAGGCCGCGCTTCTCCCGCACTTCCTGGAACAGCCGCGATGACATGCCGCCGCCGAACAGCTGCGACATGACCGAAGCGACATAATAATCCGGGTCGGTGTGATGGATGCCATCGAAACCGAGCACCACATGGACCTGTTCGAGATCACGCTCGATACGCAGATCGCCGCCGCGATAGGCCGCCGGCTCGGTCGCTGGCGCGGTTCCGACCGGCAGCCGATCGAAGGCCTTGGCCGCCAGGGCGACCAAGGCGTCGTGATCGACCTTGCCGGCGGCACAGAGCACCATCTGATCGGCGCGATAGCAGCTGCGCAGATACCCGGCGACGACATCGCGCGGCAGATCTTTGACGATCTCGGCCCGACCGAGCACCGGCCGCCCCATCGCCTGGTCGGGATAGGCCACTTCCTGGAAGTGATCGAAGATGATGTCATCCGGCGTGTCTTCCGCCTGGCCGATCTCCTGCAGCACCACCGCCCGCTCGCGCGTCAGCTCGGCGCTCTCATAGGTCGAGTTCTGGATGATGTCGGCGATGATATCGACCGCCAGCGGCACGTCATCGGCCAGCACGCGGGCGTAATAGGCGGTCTGCTCGCGGCCGGTATAGGCGTTGAGATAGCCGCCCACCGCCTCGATCTCGACGACGATATCGCGGGCCGAGCGGCGCGACGTGCCCTTGAACGCCATATGCTCCAGAAGATGCGCGACACCATTATGGGCCGCCGGTTCATGGCGGGTGCCGACATTGGCCCAGATGCCGATCGCCACCGTCTCCACCGATTGCATGTGATCCGTGGCGATCCGGAATCCGTTTGGCAATGTGGTGATGCGGACGCTCGATGCGGGATCTGCCATCAGATTCTGGGCCTGCGCCATGCCAACTCCTTGCTGACCGGCGCCACTGACGGCGCCGATACCTTGTCGATTATACGCCTTTCGGGCGTGTTTCAGGGCCGCCGCCGGGCCAGGACAAAATCCCTCACCCGATCAAGGTCATTTGGCAGGACCGTCATCCGTTCCGGCCGATCGTAAAGGTCGGCGAGGTGTTCCGGCAAGGCCGCTCGCTGTCCGGTCGCCCGGTGGACCGCATCGGGGAATTTGGCCGGATGGGCGGTCGCCAGGGCGATGATCGGAGTCTCCGGATCGCGTCGCTTATCGACGGCGGCAGCGAGACCGATGGCGCTATGGGGATCGATCAATTCACCGGTCCGGCGATAGAGACCCTGCATCGCCGCGATGGTTGCCGCGTCGTCATAGGCCGCCGCCCCGAACAGCTTCTCGACGGCACCCCAGGTCTGGCGCGGCGCCGTCAACCGGCCCTTGGCCCGGAACTCGTTCATCGCCGCCGCCAAAGCGGCGCCGTCGCGATCATAGAGATCGAACAGCAGGCGTTCCAAGTTGCTGGAGACCTGGATATCCATGCTGGGGCTGAGGCTGGGCTCGACGCCGGTGATCTGCATCGCCGCATTGTTGAAGAAGCGGACCAGAATATCGTTGCGATTGGAGCCGACGATCAGCGGAGCGATGTCGAGGCCCATTTGTCTGGCGCCATAGCCGGCATAGACATTGCCGAAATTGCCCGAGGGGACGGAAAAGCCGATCGGCCGGTCGGGTGCCCCCAGCGCCACGGCCCCGGCGACATAATAGACGATCTGTGCCATCACCCGCGCCCAGTTGATGGAATTGACCGCCGACAGGTTCACCTGGTCGCGGAAAGCGTGATCGTTGAACAGCGCCTTTACCATATCCTGGCAATCATCGAAGGTGCCCTCGATCGCCAGGTTGAAGACATTGTCCGACTTGATCGTCGTCATCTGCCGGCGCTGCACCTCGGAGACCCGGCCCCTTGGATGCAGGATGAAGATATCGACGGCATCGCGATCGCGACAGGCTTCCAGCGCCGCCGAACCAGTGTCTCCGGACGTGGCACCGACAATGGTGACCCGCTCGCCACGCTGCTTCAACACATGATCATACAGGCGGCCGACCAGCTGCAGGGCGACATCCTTGAACGCCAGCGTCGGGCCATGGAACAGCTCCATCAGCCACAGCGAGTGATCGATCTGCTTCAGCGGCACCACGGCCTGATGCCGGAAGGTGCCATAGGCCTCCGCGACCATGGCGCGGAAATCCGCTTGCGCGATCTTGCCGCCGAGAAACGGCAGCATCACCGCCGTGGCGATCTCGACATAGGATTTGCCACGCAATTTGGCGATGGCGGCTGAATCCAGGCTGGGCCAGCTCTGCGGCACGTAAAGGCCGCCGTCACGCGCCAGGCCAGCCAGCAAGACATCGTCGAAATCGAGCGCCGGGGCGGCGCCACGGGTGCTGATATAACGCACGGTATCAATCCTTTGTCACAACAGGGCCGAAGTTCATCACCAGCCATGTTCAATGCAAGTCGCCGCCAAGGCCAATGAGTATTTGGCCGCGTTCCGATGCAGCCGACAAATAGCCCAAGCCAGCGCGATCTTAACCTCTCAGGTTCCCAGATAGCGCCGCCGCAGATGCGCCTTGAAGATATTGCTGTCAAGCGGCTTGCCGGTCGCCCTGGTGACGATCTCCGGCGTCGACAGACTGGATCCCAGACCATGGACATTCTTGGCCAACCAATTGCGCAAGGGCGCGAAATCGCCCCGGCCGATCGCCGCCGGAATATCCGGCTCGGCTGCCACGGCCGCCGCAAAGATCTGTGCCGCCGTCATCGCGCCGAGGCTGTAGCAGGGGAAATAACCAAACGCGCCGTCGAACCAATGGATGTCCTGCAGGCAGCCCTCGCGGTCCGATGTGACGACGAGACCCAGCAGCTGCTTGACGCCGTCATTCCAGGCGCCGGGCAGATCGGCAACGGCGAGGTCACCACTGATCAGGGCCTGTTCCAGGCGATAGCGCAGGATGACATGCGCCGGATAGGTCACTTCGTCAGCATCAACCCGGATGAAACCCGGCTTCACGCGGGTATAAAGTCGCTGCAGGTTGTCCGGTGCGAAGGCCGCCGCGTGTCCCGGGAAGGTCTCCGCCAGCAGCGGCGACAGATAGGCGAAGAATTCCGGGCTGCGGCAAGCCTGCATTTCCATCAGCAGCGACTGGCTTTCATGCACCGTCATGCCGCGCGCCTGACCAACCGGTTGCAGTCGCCAGGTCGGTGGCAATTGCCGCTCATAAAGCGCATGGCCGGTTTCATGGATGATGCCCATCAAGGCAAAGACGAACTGGTTCTCGTCATAGCGCGTGGTGATGCGGACATCATCCGGCGTCCCGCCACAGAACGGATGCAGGCTGGTATCCAAACGACCATGATCGAAATCGAAGCCGAGGGTCGCCATGATGCGCTGGCCCAGGGCCTTTTGCTGATCGATCGGAAAGGGCCCGCGCGGCTCGACCGGCAAAGGCTGGCGTTCTTGGGCGTCAAGGACATCGGCCAGGAAATCCGGCAGGAAATCGGCATAATCGGCGAAGATCGGATCGATCGCCGCCACCCGGGCCCCCGGTTCGTATTGATCCATCAGCGCTTCATAGGGCGAGCAATCCAGCTTCGCCGCCTTGGCCTCGGCTGCCTGACGGGTCAAGGCCAGCAGTTTCTCCAGATGCGGCTGCACGGCGGCGAAATCACCTGCCGGCCGGGCCTGTCGCCAGATCGATTCGCAGGTCGCCGAAGCCTTGGTCAGGGCCTCGACCAGGTCACTGTCCAAGGCCGTCGCATGCACATAGGTGCGCTGCATTTCGGCCAGATTGGCGCGCTGCCAGGAATCCATCGTGTTGACGTCCCCGGCTTTCGCGATCAGCTCGCCGATCACCGGGGCGGTGAGCATTTCATGGCTGACGACATCGATCGCCGCCAATTGCTCGGCGCGGGCGCCATGGCCACCTTCCGGCATCATCGCCGACATATCCCAATGCAGCACGCCAGCCGCTTCGCGCAAGGCCGACCAGCGGCGGAAACGGGTTTCCAGACTGCGATAGGCATCCATGGCCGTCATGATCCAGACTCCTGTTGCGGGCGCTCCTGTTGCGGGCGCAAGTGATAGATCACATAGATGACGATCAGGGCCACCGCGAGCAACGCCCAGGTGATGGCGTATTGCAGGTGGTCATTGGGCAGATTGATATGGGTCTGGCCGCCGATCGGATAGCCGCCGGGAACGGCCGCGGGACCAGCCTCGACATAGAGATCGCTGCGTGCCGTCAGACCGGCTTTCGCCGTCATCGCCGGCAAATCGAGATAGAACCAGACATTCTGATCGGGTTCGTTATCCGGCTGCATGAAGGCCTGATGCTGTGACAGCCGCACCACGCCATCGATCGTGATATTGCCGGCTTGCTGACCTTGGGGGCGGCTCTCCGGCAGCTTCTTTTCGATCGGCACCCAGCCACGATCGACCAGAACCGTGTTGCCACCGGTCAGGATCATGGGCGTGACGATGTGGTAGCCGACATTGCCGTTCATCGACCGGGCCGCCAGATACATCTCATGGTCATGCAGAAAATGACCGGTCAGGGCGACGCGGCGATACTCGACTTCGGCCGGCTCACTCCCGACTGCCGGCAGCTCGATCGGATCGGCGGCGACCCGCGCTTGCCGATCGGCAATCAGCGCTTCCTTCCACTGCAACCGTTCCACCTGCCAGATCGACAGACCGATCATGATGAGGACCGCGGGAATGGTGAAAACGGTCGGCCACAGGGTTGGCCGGAAGGTGCGTCTTGCGATGGGCATGATCAAATTCTCGGGGGTCAGGCGTTATGATCGTCGCGCGGCGCGTCGACCGAGAAGCCCGCCTGCGGCAGGTGACGATATTGCAACGCGACCAGAATGCCCTTGGCTGGACGCAGCAAGCCCAGCGAACCGCCAAGCACCAGGACCGAAGCCAGAATCATGGTCAGCCAGGCCGGCAAGTCAAATATGGCCCAGACGGCAAAAACGAACGGCACGGCTAAAGCGAGGACGATGAACATCACGAAGACGGCTGGTCCGTCGCCACTATCGGCCGCCTTCAACTGCAGGCCACAGACCGCGCATGTATCGACCAGGGTCAAGAAACCGGCAAAAAGCCTGCCGCGTCCACAGCGCGGACAACGGCAGGCCAAACCAGTCGCAATCGGTGACGGACGGGAAGCACCCATGGCCGCTCAGGCCTTGGTGACGAAATGGGCCAGGGTGCTTATCCGCATCGATCCTGCCTTATTCGGCGTTGTAGGGGCCGGACCCGCCGCCCCAGATATAGACAAAGATGAACAGGAACAGCCAGACCACGTCGACGAAATGCCAATACCAGGCAGCCGCCTCGAAGCCGAAATGATGATCCGCCTTGAAATGCCCACGCAGTGAGCGGAACAGGCAGACCGCCAGGAAGGTGGTGCCGACGATCACATGGAAGCCATGGAAACCGGTCGCCATGAAGAAGGTCGAGGCGAACACGGTATCCTTGAAGCCGAAAGCGGCATGGCTGTATTCGTAAGCTTGGCAAGCTGTGAAGCTGAGGCCCAGCAACACCGTGATAGCCAAGCCTTGGATCAGGCCCTTGCGATCACCTTCGCGCAACGCATGATGCGCCCAGGTGACGGTGCAGCCGGAGGTCAACAGGATCAGGGTGTTGAGCAAGGGCAGCTCGAACGGATCAAACGGCCGGATCGTCTTTGGCGGCCAGATATGACCAATCCCTTCCTTGGGGAACAGCGCAGCATCAAAGAAAGCCCAGAAGAAAGCCGCGAAAAACATCACTTCGGAAGCGATGAACAGGGCCATGCCATAGCGCAGGCCGATCTGCACCACGCCGGTATGCTGTCCCTGATGCTCGCCTTCGTCGACGATGTCGGAGAACCAGAAGAACATGGTGCCGAGGATGAAGACAATGCCGGGCACGATCCACCAGACCGGCGCCAGGCCGCCCAGCGCCTTGCCGTGCATGAACTGCACCATGCCGAAGGTGAAGATAAGGGCACCCAGCGAGCCGGTCAGCGGCCAAGGGCTGGGATTGACCAGATGATACGGATGATTGGCCTTGTGGGCGCCGTCGGTTGCACTCATTTCCACTCTTCCCTTGCTCTCACTGCCGCATCACACGACAGCTACATCCCCAAATGCACCGACCGGTCTGCGACCGCCGGTAGCGCGATGATCAATTTACTGAACTCTTCTGGCTGCTGCCAGCAATGCCCTCGCCGGTTACCGCCGGTGTCGCTACGCCGACCTTCGCCGCTGCTGGCGCCTGATCGGCGGCGCGGAAGAAGGTGTAGGACAAGGTGACGTCATTGATCTGCGACAGCGTCGGATCCTTGGCCATCTCGGCGTCGATATAGAAACTGACCGGCATGTCGATTTTCTGGCCCGGCTGCAGCGTCTGCTGGGTAAAGCAGAAACAGGCGGTTTTGGTGAAATAGCTGGCATAGGGGTCCGGCGAAATATTGTAGGTCGCTCGACCGGTTACCGGCTTGTTTTCCAGATTCTCCGCTTCGAAAAAGGCCAGATAGCTCTTGCCGACCTGCACCTGCATCTGATGCTGTTTCGGCTGGAAGCGCCAGCCAAGTCCATTGGAGACATCGGCCGTGAACGTCACTGTCACCATGCGGCCGATGACTTGCGACGAATCGCTGCTGGCAATCCGCGGCGTCCCCTGATAGCCGGTCACCGCGCAGAAAATGCGATAGAGCGGCACCGAGGCATAGGCGAGCCCAACCATGGCAACGACCACCGTCGACAGCACCAGCATCAGGCGGCGGTTGCGACGGTCACGTTGCTGCAGGGGTGTACGCTCAGCCATATCCTGCCTCAGCTCCCCTTCAACTTGACGATGGTGATGGCATAGACCACCACACAAAAGGCCACCAAAGCCAGCATCACCGCCCAGTTGCGGCTGCGCTGGCGACGCCGGCGCTCGGCACTGACGGCGGGG
>WNFM01302991.1_pt1 | contig 24891 bp, 22 predicted proteins | sample 5400271 | NCBI WGS metagenome assembly WNFM01 (sample SAMN13153352, study PRJNA577476) | soil metagenome | isolation source: 60 cm saprolite on Douglas fir-dominated hillslope | place: USA:California | collected 2013-09-17 | reverse complement strand
CGCTCCCCTGTTGCTGTTCAACGGCATCGGGGCCAGCCTCGACCTGCTGCAGCCGTTCGTGGACGCGCTCGATCCGTCGCTCGAGGTCATCCGCTTCGACGTGCCCGGCGTGGGCGGCTCGCCGCTGCCCGCCGTCCCCTACCGGTTCAGCGGCCTGTGCCGCCTGGCCGCCCGGATGCTGGACACGCTCGGGTACGACGGGTCCGTCGACGTGCTCGGGATCTCCTGGGGCGGCGGCGTGGCCCAGCACTTCGCGCTCACGCAGCGGCATCGCTGCCGCCGGCTTGTGCTGGTCGCCACCGCGACCGGCGCGATCATGGTGCCGGCCAAGCCCGGGGTGCTGGTCCGGATGACCCCCCCGCGGCGCTACCTGGACCCCGGGTACCTGCGGCGGGCGGCGCCGGCGCTGTACGGCGGCAGCGCCCGCACCGAGCCCGACCGCGTGAGCGCGCTGATGCACGATCAGAGCCGGGTCGGCTCGCCGCGCGGCTACCTCTATCAGCTCGCCGCCGGGGCCGGCTGGACCAGCATCCCGTTCCTGCCGCTGCTGCGGCAGCCCACGCTGATCCTGGCCGGGGACGACGATCCGCTGATCCCGCTGGCCAACGCCAGGCTGCTGCAGCTTCTTATCCCGAACGCGCGGCTGCAGGTCTATCACGGCGGGCACCTGAGCCTGGTCACCGAGGCCGCAGACCTGGCGCCGGTCGTGGACGGGTTCCTGGCCGCCGCTGAACCGAGGAGAGACCCATGACCGACGCGACCGACAGCGACTTCTACTCGCTCGAGCTGCTCCTCGACCCCGCCGGACGGCAGCTGCTGCGCCGGGTCAGGGAGTTCATGGAGAAGGAGATCGAGCCGGTCATCAACCGGTACTGGAGGCGTGGCCGGCCTGGCCTATGACGGGTACGGCTGCGGCGGCCGCGGCTGCCTGCTCGACGGCATGGTCGCCATGGAGCTGGGCCGGGTCGACCCGTCCCTCGCCACGTTTATGGGCGTGCACGGCGGCCTCGCCATGGGGTCGATCTACCTGTGCGGCTCGGATGAGCAGAAGCAGCGCTGGCTGCCGGCCATGGCCCGGATGGAGAAGATCGGCGCGTTCGGGCTCACCGAGCCCGAGGTGGGCTCCGGCGTCGCCCGCGGCCTGACCACCACGGCCCGCCGGGACGGCGACGAGTGGGTCCTGGACGGGCAGAAGAAGTGGATCGGCAACGCGACGTTCGCCGACTACGTGGTGATCTGGGCCCGCGATGTCGAGGACAACCAGGTCAAGGGCTTCGTGGTGGAGCCTCCCGCTCCGGGGTTCTCGACCACCAAGATGCGCGACAAGATCGCGCTGCGGGTGGTGCAGAACGCCTTCATCACCCTGGACGGCGTGCGCGTGCCGGAGGCCAACCGGCTGCAGCAAGCGAACTCGTTCCGTGATACGGCCAAGGTGCTGCGGCTGACCCGGGCCGGCGTGGCCTGGATGGCCGTCGGCTGCGCCCGCGGCGCCTACGAGCACGCCCTGGACTACGCCAAGGAGCGGCAGCAGTTCGGCCGGCCGATCGCCGGCTTCCAGCTCGTCCAGGACCAGCTGGTCCGGATGCTGGCGAACGTGACCGCCTCGGCGTGCCTGTGCGTCAGGCTCTCGCAGCTGCAGGACGCGGGGCTCGCCGACGACCAGCAGTCCGCGCTGGCCAAGGCGTTCTGCACGGTGCGCATGCGAGAGACCGTCGGCCTCGCCCGCGAGCTGCTTGGCGGCAACGGGATCCTGCTCGAGTACCACGTGGGCCGCTTCGTGGCCGACGCCGAGGCGATCTACTCCTACGAGGGCACCCGGGAGATCAACACCCTGATCGTCGGCCGCGCCATCACCGGCACCGGCGCGTTCGTCTAGATCGCTCACCGGGATTCCGCACAGGACCCGGCCGTGCGCTGGGTCCCGCACGGGCCGCCCCGCGTTGCACCGGTCGGAGGCCGGGAAGTCACGCCCTACCCATGCGCGCCCAGTATGGCCGTTCTGTCAGGTTCTCTGGAGCGCATTCCATGATCCCGGACCCAAACCCATCATAGGCGTGGGTTTCGGTCTGGGATCATGGAAACCTGCCGGCGGCGGTCTGGTGGCTGGGCCGCAGCGGAATGTCGGCATGCCGCGCAGGAGCCGCAGCGCCGTCGGGGCGGCCCTGCTGGCAGAGGGCGCCGCCGGCCCGGCGCCGGGTCACCCCGCGGCGGTCGCGCAGTCGCTGGCCGCCCTGGTCTCCCGCGCCGAGGCCGGCGCCTGCCTGGCCGGCGCGGGCCTGGCGGAACCCGGCCCGCACTGAACCTGCTGAGGGTCCGCCGGGCCTGTCTGCCTGCCTCGCGCCGCGTGCGCGCCCGGCCGGCGCCGACGGGTAGCCTGGCGGCCGTGCGTCTCACTGAGTTCTGGGAGCGGATGCGCGCGCAGTTCGGCGAGGCGTACGCCGAGAGCGTGGCCAAGGACCAGGTCCTGGCCGCTCTCGGGGACCGGACCGTGAACCAGGCGCTCGCCGACGGCGAGGACGCGAAGACCGTCTGGCGTGCTGTGTGCGAGACCTTCGATGTGCCCGAACGGCTGCGCTGACCCGCGGATGGTCGCCTTGGGCCGGCAGGTGGTGCTTGTCTCCGGGGCACCCGGATCAGGCAAGACGAGCCTGGCCGGGCCGCTGGCGGCCGAACTGGGCTTCGCCCTGCTGAGCAAGGATCGGATCAAGGAGACGCTGCACGACGCCCTCGGGGCGCCAGCGCCGGACCTGGCCTGGTCGAGACGGCTGGGAGCGGCCGCCATGGAGCTGCTCTGGGCGCTGGCCGCCGACGCGCCCGCGGTTGTGCTCGAGGCGAACTTCCGGCCGCATAGCTCCTACGAGCAGAACCGGATCTCGGCGCTCTCGGCGCGCCCGGTCGAGGTGAACTGCGTCTGCCCGCCGGAACTGGCCGCCCGGCGCTATGCGGAGCGCGCCGCGACCGGCCACCCCGTGCACGTGGTGACCAGCCTGTCGCCCGACCAGATGGCCGAGTACGACCAGCCGGTAGGCATCGGCGATCTGATCACGGTGGACACGACCGTTCCCGTCGATGTCGCGGCGCTGGCAGATCTTGTACGGACGAGGCTGCTGCGGGTACCCGTCTGACGGGTCGCCAACATCCATCTGACGAGGTTGCAGGTACCCGTTTGACGTTGTGATAGCGCGATTTCGACTGTGTCGGCGTGTCCTCTTCATGATCGAACAGCTGTTCGCCTAGACTGGGTCCAGTGAATGGTCCAGCGTCGGCACACCGGGAGACGCAGCTACGGCATCCCGGAAATTGTCGGTGGCGGCGCGTAACGTCAGGCCCGACAGCACGGGACATGGCCTAGCAGCACTGAATCACCACGGCAGTCGGGCAGGAAGCCCCTTGATCCCCACGGGAGTTCATATGGCACCGAACGACAGGGCGGGCAGCAAGGGCGGCGACCGGGAGAAGTCCCTGGAGACCGCACTCGCCCAGATCGAGCGCCAGTTCGGCAGGGGCGCGATCATGCGGCTCGGCGACGATGCCCGCGCCCCAGTGGAGGTGATCCCTACCGGGTCCATCGCGCTCGACGTGGCGCTCGGCATCGGCGGCCTCCCCCGCGGCCGGATCGTCGAAATATACGGACCGGAGAGCTCAGGAAAAACGTCCCTTGCCCTGCATGCAGTAGCAAACGCTCAAAAAACAGGCGGAATTGCCGCGTTCATCGATGCCGAGCACGCGCTTGACCCCGAGTACGCCAAGAATCTCGGCGTCGACACCGACGCACTTCTGGTCTCCCAGCCGGACACCGGCGAACAGGCCCTGGAGATCGCTGACATGCTTGTCCGGTCCGGAGCCATCGACGTCGTGGTCATCGACTCGGTGGCCGCGCTCGTACCGCGGGCGGAGATCGAGGGCGAGATGGGGGACAGCCACGTCGGCCTCCAGGCGCGACTCATGTCCCAGGCCCTCCGCAAGCTCGCCGGCGCCCTGAACCAGACCAAGACCACCGCAATTTTCATCAACCAATTGCGGGAAAAGATAGGTGTGATGTTCGGCTCGCCCGAAACGACCACAGGCGGAAAGGCCTTGAAGTTTTATGCCTCAGTACGACTCGATATCCGGCGTATCGAAACCCTGAAAGACGGTACAGATGCTGTCGGTAACCGCACCAAGGTGAAAGTGGTCAAGAATAAGTGTCTGGCAGAAGGAACACGAATCTTTGACCCGGTAAGCGGCCTCACGCACCGCATAGAGGAGGTTGTCGAGGGGCGGCTTCCGGTCCATGTGGTCTCGGCCGACAAGGCAGGCGTCCTGCACCCCCACGAGGTCAAGTCATGGTTCGACCAGGGAGAGCAGGAAGTCACTGGTCTCCAACTCCGTGACGGTACTGAACTGTGGGTCACGCATGACCACAAGGTCCTGACCGAGCGTGGTTGGCGGCCTGCGGCAGAGATCGTCCGAGGTGACCGGTTGGCGAGGCCGCGCGCCTACTCAGGCTTCGGGTCGCATGAGCCAGTGTCGCCCGACCACGCCAGGTTGCTCGGCTACCTTATCGGCGACGGCTACGCAGGCGGGAAGACGCCGATCCAGTTCACCAATGTCGTGGATTCTCTTCAGCAGGATGCGGCCCGGGTCGCCCATACCCTGGGTTGCGAGGTAAAGGGGACTAGTAATTCCATTACTACCGCATTCTCCCATCGACATGGTGAAAAAAACGGAGTACTCGAACTCTGCCGGTGGGCTGGAATCTTCGGCTGCCTGGCTCCCGATAAGAAGCTTGCAGCGGCCTTCTTCGCTCCCGATGTCTCGGCCGAGGTTGTAGGAAACCTCATCTTCGGGCTCTTCGAGACGGATGGCTATGTATCAAGAGAGCAGACGGGAGGGATCCGGGTCGGGTATTCGACCACCTCGGAGCAGCTCGCTCGCCAGCTTCACTGGCTTCTCCTTCGCTGGGGCATCGGGAGTACTGTCCAGCGTCGTGACCCCCGCGCTCAGCGGGGCGCGCTGGTCAAGGGGCGCCGAATTGTCAGCAAGCTTCCCTCCTGGGAAGTACGAGTCTCTGGCGTCGACAATGTTTCTGCGTTCGCCGCCGCGATTCCCATGTGGGGGCCGCGCGGGCAGGTGCTGACGCGTGAGCTTGCAGCACTCGACGGCCGCTACCGAGGATCTCAGCGCGTTTACCTTGCCGACGAGTTCATCAGGCCTGTCCTTGATCACCTTGAGTGTCGCGGGGTGACCGCTTTGCTAGCGGCGCAGCTGATCGGCAAGACGGCGGGGGATCCGCAGGGCGGCATGAGAGCTGTCCTCGGTGCTTCACGCCTGCGCCGTGATCGGGTGCAGTTGCTGGCCGGCGCGCTCGATGATTCCTTCCTTAGGGAGATTCTGGCGGATCAGCTCTGGTTCTCCCGGGTTCAGGCCATCCTGCCCAGTCGGCGTTGCCGCACCTTCGATGTGGAGGTGGAGGAACTCCACAACCTGGTTGCCGAAGATGTGATCGTGCACAACTGCAGCCCGCCGTTCAAGACCGCAGAATTCGATATTTTGTACGGTATCGGCATCAGCCGGGAGGGCAGCCTGATCGATCTGGGTGTGGAGCAGTCGATCGTCCGCAAGTCGGGCGCCTGGTACACCTACGAGGGCGACCAGCTCGGCCAGGGCAAGGAGAACGCCAGGAACTTCCTGCGCAGCAACCCGGACCTCGCCAACGAGATCGAGAAGAAGATCAAGGAGAAGCTCGGCGTGGGCGCGCGCCTCGATGCGGATGCGCCGGGCCCGGGGCCCGGTCCTGGCGGCCCCCGCGGGGGCGCTGGCGCCGGAGGAAGCGCGAGCGCAGGTGGTGGCACGGGCGCGGGCGGACTGAAGGTGGTTCCCGGCGGTGGCGACTAGTCGGGTAAACGCCGCGCCGTCCGGCGGGCCGTCCCGCGCCGGGGCAGGCTCTGTGGGCGGCGGAGTGGATGGTGCTGCCCGGGGGGACAGCGGCGCCGGGAACGACCCTGAGACGGTCGCCCGGCAGATCTGCCTCCGGATGCTGGCGGTGGCGCCGAAGACCCGGGCGCAGCTCGCCAGGGCGCTGGCGCGCCGGGGCGTGCCCGAAAATGCGGCCGAGGCGGTGCTCGGGCGGTTCGCCGAGGTGGGGCTCATCGATGACGCCACGTTCGCGAACGCCTGGGTGGAATCCCGACACTACGGGCGGGGCCTGTCCGGCCGCGCGCTCGCGGCCGAGCTGCGGAACCGGGGCGTGCCAGCCGACGACATCAAGGCCGCGGTCGGCGGACTCGATCCGGAGCAGGAGATCGCCACGGCGCGGAGCCTGGTGGCGCGCCGGCTGGCCGCCACCAGGGGCCAGCCGGCGCCCGCGCGCATCCGGCGGCTGATCGGCGTGCTGGCCAGGAAGGGGTACTCGCAGGCCCTCGCCTATCGGCTGGCCCGCGAGGCCCTGGAGCAGGAGGGCGTGGACGTGGCCGCGGCCGGGCTCGACCTCAGCGATCCGGTCGACGACCCGTCCGAGGAAGAGACCGGCTGGGAGCGGCCGGAACCCGATGAGGCCGCCGGTCGGTGAAGTGCCTGGCTGAGAGGGGGTCTGAAGCCGGATGAGGCGCTTGGTCGGCTAACAGCCCCAAACGTGTGCTTGCCCAAATCGTTATCTGCGCTTAGCCTCACGGCAGCGAGAGTTTTACTCCGCGTAGGGCGGATCGACCGAGATGAACGAGACTGGATACGTGCACCGGACGGCGCAGGAGCAGCGTAGCGACCCTGTTCTGCCTGGTGGCTGTGGGCGTTCGGCATGGCTGGCCGTTGATGGCTGGCCTCAGCCCGGGCCGGATGAGGGCCTGGCTGGTTCCGGCATCGACAGGCGGGAGGATTAGAACCGGGCTGAGCCGATCGGGCCTGGCCGGTCACCCCACCGGGACGCTAGCGGGGCTGTGCTGGGACCGGAGCTGGCCGCAGGGGCGTTACCCGTCTCCTGCGGGAAGCCAGCCCGGCCGGCAGCATGGCCCGTCTCGTGGGACGGTGGTAGCGCCAGCGCGCAGTAGCTCCTCGCTGCAGGGCAGAGGTCCCTGATACCGGACCGCCGGTACCAGGGGGCTCGTGAGCGGGAGGGGTGGACCGTGAGTAACGGGATCGGGCTCATCTTGGCCATCGTGCTGGCGTTCGCGCTGGTCGCGTCCTTGTTTGCGCTGGTCTACGTGATTCGCAAATCCCCTGACCGGGCCACGGCCCCGAGCAGCACTGCCCTAAGCGGCACCGCCGAGATGGCCAGCCAGGCGTCAGGTGCGGCCACGCAACGGCAGCTGGACGAGGCGGTCCTCCAGGCGGAGCAGGTTCGAGCGCGGGCCGAGTCCGATGCGGCCTCCATCGTGCAGAAGGCCGAAGCCGCTGCCGAGCAGGTTGCGCAGGGCCGCCGCGAGGTCGAGGGCGAGATCCGGGCGGTCAAGGACGAGGTCAGGCAGCTCCGGGCGGACCTGGAGCGCCGGGAGACCCGGCTGGCCGAGCGGGAGCAGCGGGTTGACGAGGAGGCCCGGCGGGTCGACCAGCGATCCGCGGACCTGGACCAGGTCAAGCAGGATCTCGACGGTCGGGGCAAGGAGCTCGACCGGCTCGACGAGGAGCGACGTGACGTGCTGGAGCGCGTGGCTGGGCTGACGGCCGAGCAGGCCAAGGGCGAGCTCGTGGCCGGGATCGAGAATCAGGCCAAGCGCGAGGCCGCGCTGATCGTCAGGGACATCGAGAATGAGGCGCGCAGTGACGGCCAGACGCGCGCTCGCAAGATCGTGACCCTGGCCATCCAGCGGGTCGCCAGCGAGCAGACCAGCGAGTCCGTGGTGTCTGTGCTGCACCTTCCCGGTGACGAGATGAAGGGGCGGATCATCGGCCGGGAGGGCCGCAACATCCGGGCGTTCGAGACGGTCACCGGCGTCAACCTGATCATCGACGACACGCCGGAGGCCGTGCTTTTGTCCTGCTTCGACCCGGTACGCCGCGAGGTGGGCAGACTGACCCTGGAGCGGCTGGTCCTGGACGGGCGGATACACCCGCAGCGCATCGAGGAGGCCTACGACCGGAGCAAGGCGGAGATCGAGCAGCTGTGCGTCAAGGCCGGCGAGGACGCGCTGGTGGACCTGGCCATCACCGACCTGCATCCGGAACTCACCAACCTGCTCGGCAGGCTCCGGTACCGCACCTCATACGGCCAGAACGTGCTCAAGCACCTGGTCGAATCGGCCCACATCGCCGGAATGATGGCCAGCGAGCTCGGCATGGACCCCGTGCTGATGAAGCGCTGCACGGTCCTGCACGACATCGGCAAGGCGCTGACCCACGAGGTGCAGGGCAGCCACGCGCTGATCGGAGCGGAGATCGCCCGCAGGTACGGCGAGCCCGAGGACGTCGTGCACGCCATCGAGGCCCACCACAACGAGGTCGAGGTGCGCACGGTCGAGGCGGTGCTGACCCAGGCGGCGGATGCGATCAGCGGCGGCCGCCCCGGCGCGCGCCGGGAATCGCTCGAGGCCTACATCAAGCGGCTGGAGCGCCTGGAGCAGATCGCGCTGGCCCAGGACGGCGTCGAGAAGGTCTTCGCGATGCAGGCGGGCCGCGAGATCCGGGTCATGGTCAAACCCTCCGATGTCGATGACATCCAGGCACAGGTCATCGCCAGGGACGTGGCCAAGCAGGTCGAGGACGAGCTGACCTACCCGGGCCAGATCCGGGTCACGGTGGTCAGGGAGTCGCGCGCCATCGAGTTCGCCCGCTAGGTTTTGTGCCGCAGGCACAGCGGGGGGTTCCAGGGGGGTCGTCCCCCCAGGCTGATGCTGTGCCGCAGGCACAGCGGGGGGTTCCAGGGGGGTCGTCCCCCCGGGCTGATGCTGTGCCGGAGGCACAGCGGGGGTCCCGGCCATCGGGGTCGGGGGTGTCCCCAGGGGGCACTGTGTCCCCCCGGGCTAACTCTTCTTGCCGTCGGTGAGCTTGACCGGGGGGATGCCGGGCGGCGTGAAGCCGAGAATCTGACCGTAGAAGGAGAGCTCGGCCTCCAGCGAGGCCATGATCGACTCGGCCTTCCTGAAGCCATGCGACTCGCCCTCGAACGTGAGGTAGGCATAGCGGATGCCGTTTGCAGCAGCAGGATGGGGCAGGTTGCGTCGGTTACGTGCCCGACCGGGGCGCGTTCGGCGTAGACGATCTCGAACCCTGGCAGCGGCCCGATCAGCCCATCCAGGTAGCGCGACTCGAAGTCGTGCGTGTGCGCTGAGAATCCGCTCAGGTCGGCAACGCCGTAGTAGGAGGTCGCGGCGCTGAAGACGGCGCCGCCGCCGGCCGTTCCGGTAGTCACCGAGGCCAGCGCGGTCCAGCCTCCGGCCGAGCCGCCCCGGATGGCCAGCCGGGCCGGGTCAGCCACGCCCGTGTCAGCCAGGGAGCGCGCCGCTGCCATCACGTCCTCGACGTCAACCACCCCCCATTGGCGGCGCAGTCGCTCCCGGTACAGGCGGCCGTAGCCGGTGGAACCGCCGTAGTTGACGTCGATGATCCCGATGCCCCGGCTGGTGAAGTACGCCTTCTCGAGATCGAGCAGGCCGACCGCGTGGGACGTAGGCCCGCCGTGGACCCAGACCACGTAGGGCGGCCGCTCGCCCGCCGGGCCGGCCGCGTCCGGGTTCGACGGCGCGTACACCAGCGCGTGTACCACCCGGCCGTACCGCCCTTCCAGCTCCACGTGGCGCGGAACCGGGAGGTAGGCGTCGTCAGGCACCTCGTCGAATTCGCGGCGCAGCACCTCCATGCGGGACGTGGCCGCGTCGACCCGGACGACCGACAGGGGCTGCGCGGGTCCGCCGCCCACGCCGACGATCATCGTCCCGTCGGCGGACAGGGCCGGCCCGAACTCGCCGAGCGGCAGGTCCAGGTCGGTCAGCTCCGAGGTCTCCGGGTCCAGCAGCCCGAGCCGCAGCCCGCCGCGGCCGTGGACGACCGCGAGCCGCCCGTCGCCGAGCACGGCGAACGGTCGGCCGCCGAGGTGCCACAGCGGCCCGGCGAATTCCTCCTCGGCCGGGTACAGCGCCTGCGGTGGCTCGCCCGTCAGCCCGACCTGGTAGATGTTCCACCAACCGGTCCAGTCCGTCGCCACGTACAGGCTGGTGTTGTCCCGCCACGCCGGAGCAAGCACCGACTCGCGCAGGCCGCCCTTGACCAGCCGGCCCTGGGCGACAGTTCCCTTCCCTCCCTTCCCCCCCGTCGCGATCGGGGCGACCCGCAACTCGGTGCCGTCCCACGGCATGTGCGGATGATTCCAGCTGATCCAGGCCAGGCGCTTGCCGTCGGGCGACGGAGTCGGGAACGCGAAGAAGTCTGAGCCGGTGACCAGCTCCCGGACCGCGGCGGGGTCGTCGGCGGCCGAGCCGTCGAGGGGGATCGCCACGATCGCCCGGGCGACCTTGCCGCCGGAGTGTGCTTCGCGGACGCACCAGATCTCGCGGCGGTCGGGAGACAGGGTGAAGTCGGCGTAGCGCAGCGCGGCAGGGCCCAGGCCCGTCGCGCCAGAGCCGGTGCCCGTGGTGGCTGGATCCGCCGTGAGCGGATCCGGGGTGATCGGGTGCGGCGTCTCCCTGCCCTCGGCGACATCCGGTCCTGCCACGTAAAGCCGCTGGTCAGCGTAGTTCGCGAACGCGATCGCCTGGCCGCGGGGCACTCGGCCGCCGGCCGTGGCTGGCCGCGCGGACGCGCGGGGGACCGGCAGGTAGGACAGCCCGCCGTACTCGTGCACGCGGGTCCGGGCGTTCCACGGCGCAGGCAGCACGTCGGTCAGCTTGCCCCCGGCGCTGCGATGGACGATGGTGGCCCGGCCGCCCTCCTCCGGCCGCGTTTCCTGCCACCACACCTCGCCGCCGGTCACGATCGGGTAGGCGAGCCGCAGCTGACTGCGGGCCACATCGGCCGCCGTGATCGGGGACGGCCAGGCGCCGAACGAGATCGCGGGAACGGCGGTCGCCATATCTGCCCCGTTTCCGGTCGTTTCCGCACCATTCTCTGCTCCGCCGTTCGCGACCTCAGCCGTGCCCACCCTGTTTGTCATAGGGATATGGTGCACCACCGGGCTGGCCCGCCCACTGGAGATTCCGGACATGGTCGCCGTCGGCGATGAAACGTTATCGATCACCCTCGGCGGGGTCGGCTTACCCGGCCGGCGCCGCGAGGTTACTGGAGGGTAGCCCGACGCAGCGGCGTCTCCGGTTTGGAGCAGGGACTAGTTTTGCGGGTACCGGTTCCGAGTACTATCGGCTATCCCGAAGGCAGCGTCACCATGCCAGGAAGATCATTGGTAAGCCCGGCGGGGGAAGCGGCGCGCTCCGGTCGCCCCGGAGGGACCTTCGAGATCCGCACCTACGGGTGCCAGATGAACATGCATGATTCCGAGCGCCTGGCGGGGCTGCTGGAGGAGGCCGGGTACCGGCGCGCGGCGGCGGGAGCCACCCCCGACGTCGTGGTCTTCAACACCTGCGCGGTCCGCGAGAACGCTGACAATCGCCTCTACGGCAACCTGGGCCAGCTGCTTCCGGTCAAGAACGCCCACCCCGGCATGCAGATCGCCGTGGGCGGCTGCCTGGCGCAGAAGGACCAAGCGGTGATCACGACCAGGGCGCCCTGGGTCGACGTGGTGTTCGGCACGCACAACATCGGCTCGCTGCCCGTGCTCCTGGAGCGGGCTCGGGTGCAGCAGCAGGCGCAGGCGGAGTTCCTGGAGTCGCTCGAGCGCTTCCCGTCCGTGCTGCCGGCCCGGCGCGAGTCCGCCTACTCCGGCTGGGTGGCCATCTCGGTCGGCTGCAACAACACCTGCACGTTCTGCATCGTGCCGAGCCTGCGCGGCCGCGAAGAGGACCGCAGGCCCGGTGACGTGCTCGCCGAGATCCGGGCGCTGGTCGCCGACGGCGTCGTCGAGGTCACGCTGCTGGGCCAGAACGTCAACTCCTACGGGACGGCCTTCGGCGACCGGCTTGCGTTCGGGAGGCTGCTGCGGGCCTGCGGCGAGATCGATGGCCTGGAGCGGGTCCGCTTCACCTCGCCGCATCCCCGCGACTTCACCGATGACGTCATCGACGCGATGGCGCAGACCCCGAACGTGATGCCGCAGTTGCACATGCCGCTGCAGTCCGGCTCGGACGCCGTGCTGCGGGCGATGCGGCGCGCCTACCGCCGGGACAAGTACCTGGCGATCCTGGGCAAGGTCCGCGCCGCGATCCCGGACGCCGCGATCACCACTGACATCATCGTGGGCTTCCCCGGAGAGACAGAACGCGATTTCGCCGCCACCCTCGACCTAGTCCGGCGGGCCCGGTTCGCGGGTGCATTCACGTTCCGGTACTCGGTCCGGCCCGGCACTCCCGCCGCAGCGATGGACGGCCAGGTGCCCGCCGACGTGGTCCAGCAACGGTATGAGCGGCTGACCGCCCTGGTCGAGGAGACGTCGCTGGACGGGAACCTCCAGTTCACGGGGCGGCAGGTCGAGGTTCTGGTCGCCGACGGGGAGGGCCGCAAGGACGCGGCGACGCACCGGATGTCCGGGCGGGCCCGCGACAACCGGCTGGTGCACTTCGCCCCGGCGGGCTCTGCGGTGGGCTCTGGGGGGTCGCCCCCCCGGGATAGCAGGCCGCCGCGCCCGGGCGACGTGGTCACCACCGTGGTCACCCGCGCCGCGCCGCACTACCTGATCGCCGATGGCGAGCCGGTCGCGGTCCGCCGGACCAGGGGTGGTGACGCCTGGGCGGCCCGCAGCGAGAGCATCGGCCGCGAGCAGGTGCTGCTCGGCATGCCGAGCGTCGGTCCGCCCGCGTAGGCGTGCTCGTCGCGGCCGAACGGCCCGGCTGGCCCGGCCCGCTCCCTCGCTCGACGATGAGCTGGTCGTCGCGGGCCGGGCCGCCTGGCCGGTGCTGGCCGGCGCGCAGACGGGCGTCGGCTTCGCAGCCACCCGTGCCGCGCAGCTGCGCCGCAGCAGTCAGCTACCTGGTCGCGTCCCTGGGACGTCCGCAGCTAGCTGACCGGCTCACATCCGGCCGGGACCACCCGGCCGGCTGACGCCCGGATCCCAGCCCGCCTGACCGCCGAACCCGCCCTCGTCGAAGTCGTCCCCCTCGAGGCCCTCCTCGTCGTCGTACTCATCGGCGTCCTGGTCGCCGGCCGTTGCCGCGTCGTGGCTGTATCCGTCATAGCCCGGTGTATTGAGGTCGTCAGTGAACTGGCCGGCGTCCGGAGCCGTGCTGTCGTCCTCGTATCCGCCGCCCGATGGCGCCTCGTATGGCAACCCCATGATCGCTCCCCCCTGTGCTGGTCCGGGGCACGACCCCGGAACCCCGCGTGTGCGACCCCAGCGGTCGCGCCGTGCACGGGCATACCCTCCGCTGCCACACTGATGCCATGTCTCATAACTTCGCCTCTGACCTGGTCAGACGCTGCCGGCAGCATCCCGCGTCAACATCGCGTCATCGAAGGCCGCTTCGATTACCTCGCGCACCGAGGTGTCATCATCTGCGTAGAGATGACCGTAGGTGCAGCCATCTCCCTCGCGTACAGGCGCACACGCTCTGAGAGCGCCGTCAAGGCGAACTCTGGCAGCGGGACGCGGCTGGCCGGGGTCGCCTGGGGGGCGGACGGGAGCGGGCCGCGCACAAACGCGGCCTGCTTTCCTGCAATGCCGGGCCGCGGAGTTCCTGGCCTGGCGGAGGACCGCGGCGGCACAGGTGCTCAGCCCGCGTAAGCGTGCCTCCCCCGGAGACGCGCGTGTGGAGGAGGCGCCCCCGATGGGCCGCGGACTGCCCGTGCCGCCGCAGTCACAACCTTGTTACAGTACGGAACGTCTCGTTTCTTAATCAGAAGTAGTACATAGCGCCCCACACGGGGCTGTGAAGTCCGTCACCCGGCGCCGTCCGTGCCTGAGTTCAGCACGAGGACGTCGGTCACGCGGGTCACAGCGTGGCACCCTCGGGCCGGTGCCCGCGGGTGAGGGCTGGGCATAGGCGGTCACTGACGACCTCCGGAACATCAGGTCGGCCAATGTGTTGAAATGGTGCGCAAGTGACCAAGTATCCAGGGCGGCGGCGCCAGGCCACGTGCGCGGCGTGGGGATGGTGACAGCCAGGGAGGCGGCGACATGTCCAGCGCGCAGTTGTATGACACCATCGGAGCCACTTACACCGTGACGCGGCGCACCGAGCCGCGGATCGCCGCCAGGATCTGGGCTGCGCTCGGCGATGCGCGGACGGTATTGAATGTCGGGGCTGGCACCGGCTCCTACGAGCCCCCCGGCCGTGACGTAACCGCCGTGGAACCGTCGGCGCTCATGCGTGCGCAGCGGCCCGCAGGCGCAGCGGCGTGCGTGGCTGCCGCCGCGGAGAGCCTTCCGTTCGAGGACCAGTCCTTCGACGCCGCGATGGCTGTTTCCACCGTTCATCACTGGCCGGACCCGATCGCGGGCCTGCGCGAGATGCGGCGCGTGGCTCGGCACGTGGTGGTGTTCACGTTCGACGCCAGTGACACCGGATGGCGTCGTCGGTTCTGGCTTACTCGCGACTACCTGCCCGAGGTCGCTGACCTCCTAGTCGGCAGGCCTTCGCTGACCGAGGAGGCCCGCGCGATCGGAGCCCGGATGGAGCCGGTGCTCATCCCGTGGGACTGCGCTGACGGCTTCTTCGAGGCCTACTGGCGCCGGCCCGAGGCATACCTGGACGATCATGTACGTCGCGGAATATCGGTCTGGGCCAGGGTTGGACCGGACGCCGAGCAGCGGGCAGTGCACAGCCTCCGTGATGACCTCGCATCCGGTCGGTGGGCCGAACGTAACCGCGACCTCGTCGATCTCGAGGCGGCAGACTTTGGCCTTCGCCTGCTTATCGCCTGAACCCGCCACAGCTGGGTACAAGTTGCTGCCCGCACCGGCTGGGCAGGCCCGCCTCGCATCGGTTGCCTTACTCGCCGTTCCTGGGTAGCGGGGACCGGGCTATATGCGGGCGTGACGACGCCTTAACCCTCGGCAGGCAGGTCAGGTCCGGCGGCGGCCGAGCCACCAGAAGCAGAACCCGGCCAGGGCGAGCGCGAGGGCCAGGAAGATCCCGGTCTCGATCCACTGGAGGGGCCAGTAGCGGCTGGCGGGCTCGTAGGTGATGGCCTCCCGGTAGCCCCGGCTTTCCAGGCAGGGCCCTGGAGAGGACGGCTTGGGGCCCGAGAACGCCGCCTGGCAGGCGGCGGGGAGATTGCTGACCGGCTGGCCCGCCGCGTTGATGGCTCCGCTGGAGATGAGCCAGGCGCCGGGCTGACCGGGAACGACGGTGGCGGTTAGGCTGCCGAAGTCCAGGTCCACAGACTCGATCGCGGCAATCGTCCGGTCGGGCGGGATTAGGTGCGGGCGGACCCCCAGCGGCATGGCAATCTGGGCCGCGGCGAAGATGGCCAGGGTGACGGCCATGGCGGGCACGGTACGGCGGATGAGGGCACCGGCTGCGGTGCCGAGGGCGAACGCGAACGCCGCGTAGCCGAGCGGGGTGATGCCGTGGGTGGCGAAGATAAGCGAGCTGAACCGGCCTCCGTTGAACACGGAGGTGCTGGCGCCAAGACCGGTGGCCTTGCCGATGGGATCGGCCCACCAGGCATACATGAGGCTGAGCGCCTCGATGACGGCCATGGCGGCCAGGCCGGTCAGTGTGAGCTTGACCACGAGCCACCGGGTGCGGGTGATGCTCTGGTTCCAGGCCAGGGTGAACGTCCGGGTCTCGAGCTCGCGGGCGATCAGCGGGGCGCCCCAGAAGATGCCGGTGATCGCGGGCGCGACGAGGATGAGCGCGATGCCAAGTAGGTACACGATCGGGTAGGGGCTGGTGGCCTGCAGCTGGTTGAGGAACGCGACGGGCGCGGCCACGCAGGAGCCGCCGTGGCAGCCGGTGATACCGCTGGCGGCGTACAGGCTGGCCAGGTGCGGCCCGGTGGCCGCCAGCAGGATCGCGAACGCGGCCAGCGCCGTGGCCGCGGTGAGAGCCTGGACGCGGAACTGCCGCCAGGTCAGCCAGATCATTTCTGCACCTCCAGGTGGTGGTGGCTGTCGCGGCGGCGGCGTCCGGCGGCCTGGCTCATGTAGGCCAGCACCAGGTCTTCCAGGCCGATCTCGGACATCGTCCAGGCCGGGTCCAGCACCGGGCCGCTGGTGCGCACCAGCAGTGTGGTCTGCACGTCGGTGTGGCTGGCGGAGATGACCTCCAGCCCGTCCGGCAGCTTGTCCGGATCGCGGCGCGGGCCGGACAGCAGGTGATGGGCGGCCAGCAGCTCGTCCACCGGCCCGGCGACGCGCACCCGGGAGCCGACGAGCACGATCAGGTAGTCGCACACCCGTTCCAGGTCCGCGACCAGGTGCGAGGACAGCACCACGGACAGGTCCTGCTCGGCGACGGCCTCCATCAGGTCGGCCAGGAACTCCCGGCGGGCCAGCGGGCAGCGCGAGCTGGGCCCGCTGCCCGCCGGACAGGGTGCCAGCCTTCTGACCCGGGTCCAGGTCCAGCCGGTCGACCCGGCCGCGTGCCAGCCCCGCGTCCCAGCCCGGGTTGAGGCGTGCGCCCAGCTTCAGGTGGTCGGCGACCGGCAGCCCCGCGTACACCGGTGCGTCCTGGGCGAGGAACCCGACCCGGGCCAGCTGCGCCGGGCCGGCCGCCGGCGTGCCGCCGAGCACCGCGATCGTGCCCGCGGTCGGCGCGAGCAGGCCGGTGGCCAGGCTCAGCAGGGTGGTCTTCCCCGCGCCGTTGGGGCCGACCAGTCCCACGACGTGCCCGGCGGGCACCGACAGCGTGCAGTCGGTCAGTGCCCACTGCCGCCGGTACCGCTTGCCCAGCCCGTCGGTTTCTATGACGGCGCTCACGCTATGTCCTCCTCGCTAGCGGACCGAAACGTGCTGGCGAACAGCGCCTCGATCGACTCGTCGTCCAGCCCGGCCCGTCGTGCCCTGGCCAGCCAGCGCGCCAGGTCGCGGCGCAGCGGCCCGTGCGCGGCCAGCGACCCGCCGTCCAGCGTCCCGGTCACGAACGTGCCGATCCCCGGGCGGGCCGCCGCCAGGCCCTCGTACTCCAGCTCCCGGTAGGCCTTGAGCACCGTGTTCGGGTTGATCGCCAGCCCGGCGACCACGTCCTTGACCTTCGGCAGCTGGTCGCCCTCGCGCAGCAGGCCCAGCCGCAGCGCGTGCCGCACCTGGTGGATCAGCTGCCGGTACGGCGCGACCCCGGAGCGGGCGTCCAGGTGGAACTCGATCACGATGACCTCACTTCAACTAGGTACATAGCACTGTAGCTCTGTACCTAGCTGGCATGTCAAGGAGATCCGGATCGCTGGCCTGCTGGCCAGCCGGGAGAGGGCCGAGGGGCTGACCGCCCGGCGCGCTGGGGAATCGTGGCCTTGATCCCGCGGCGGCGCAGGTACGCAAAGGCAAAGATCAGGAGTGTCCGCTACCCCGGCTGATTTACTGATGCCATGCCGCAGCCAGTGATCGCGGTCGTCGGACCGACGGCCGCCGGGAAGTCAGCGCTCTCGCTGCGACTCGCCCAGTCGCTGGGCGGCGAGGTCGTCAACGCCGACTCCATGCAGCTCTACCGGGGCATGGACATCGGCACCGCGAAGCTCCCGGTAGGCCAGCGGGACTGCGTGCCGCACCACCTGCTCGACATCTGGGAGGTCACAAAGGCCGCGAACGTCTCTGAGTATCAGCGGCTGGCACAGCAGGCCATCGACGGTATCCACTCGCGCGGCAAGATCCCGGTCATCGTCGGCGGATCGGGGCTTTATGTACGCGCAGTCATCGACAATCTGGACTTTCCGGGCACCGAGCCGCGGCTGCGGGAGCGGCTGGAGGGCGAGCTCGCCGAGATCGGCGCCGCGGCGCTGCACGCGAGACTGGCCCGCCTGGACCCGGCGGCGGCCGAGGCGATCCTGCCAGGCAACGGCCGCAGGATTGTCCGCGCCCTCGAGGTGCTGGAGCTTTCCGGCCGTCCGTTCAGCGCGACGCTGCCCGGCTACCAGTCCGGCTACGACGCTGTCCAGATCGGCGTGCACGTGCCGAGGGCACTGCTCGACGAGCGCATCGCCGGCCGGGTACGCCGGATGTGGCAGGCGGGGTTCGTGGCGGAGGTCCGCGGGCTCGCGGCGGCGGGCCTGCGCAGCGGCAGGACTGCGAGCCGCGCGCTCGGCTACGCCCAGGTGCTGCGCTTCCTGGACGGAGAGTGGTCGCAGGAGCAAGCCGCCGCCGAGACGGTCCGGGCTACGCGGAGGTTCGCGCGCCGCCAGGAATCGTGGTTCCGGCGGGATCCCCGGGTCGTCTGGCTGGCGGCCGGTGAGGACCTGAGCTGCGCGGACCTGGCGGGCCGGGCCCTGGATACGATCGGGTCATGCGGTTTGCCAAGGGCCACGGAACGGGAAACGACTTCCTGATCCTGCCCGATCCCGATGACTCACTCGGGCTGTCGCCAGAGCTCGTCAGGAGCCTCTGCGACCGGCGCACCGGGGTGGGCGCGGACGGGATCCTGCGGGCCGTGCGGATCACCGCACATCATGCACCGGCGCCGGGCCTGGCCGTCGCCGACTGGTTCATGGATTACCGCAACGCCGACGGCAGCATCGCCGAGATGTGCGGCAACGGCCTGCGGGTGTTCGCCCGCTATCTGCTGGCCCACGGCCTGGCCGACGGCCCGGCGTTCGTCGTGGCGACGCGTGCGGGGCTGCGGCAGGTCTTCCAGGAGGCGAGCGGCGAGATCACGGTCGACATGGGCGCCCCGCTTCTCCTCGGGCACAGCGCAGCCCGGGTGGGCGGCGTGGAGTGCCACGGGCTCGCCGTGTCGCTAGGGAACCCCCATCTGGCCTGCGTGGTCGATGTGCCGGTGGCAGGGTTTGACCTGTCGGCACCGCCCGTGGTCGATCCCGCTCGCTTTCCCGACGGGGTCAACGTCGAGGTGGTGCGGGTCTGCGGGGACAGGCACCTGGAGATGCGCGTGTACGAGCGTGGCTCGGGCGCCACACTGTCCTGCGGCACCGGCGCGGTCGCGGCGGCCGTGGCGGCGGCCCGGGAGCAGGTCAACGGGACGGCCGCTGACAGCCAGCGGTCAGGCCTGGCGGGCCGGTGGACCGTGGACGTGCCGGGCGGCCGGCTGGTCGTCACGCTGGGCGAGACGACAACCCTGCTGACGGGTCCCGCCGTGATTGTCGCCGTAGGCGATCTGGACCAGGCGTGGTTGTCGGACCTGGCGCTCGGCGCTGTGTCCGGCATCGCCTGACACCGGGCGGCTTGCGCGTGTAGCGCGCATGCACGTGCATCAGTACTTGCAAATGCACATGGCGGGTGGCATCGTAGCGATATAGCGGCCACCGTCCGCCCCACCAGTACCAGCCCGAGGTTGTGAATGCCCGAAGGACATCAGTGCACTCCCGTCCGGACCGGGAGTGGGCCCGGCGTTCAGGAACCTCCTCTGACCGGCTTGCCGGAGGAGGTGTGGCTCGAAGCCCTGCCGCCCCCGGTTCGGGAGAGCACCAGCCAGGCCGCCTCCTGCCCCCTGGGCCGGAACGTGGCCGCCTGCGGGGCGGCCCGTGACTTCACCCGCCAGATTCTCGGGCGCTGGGGCCTGCTCGTGCTTGCCGATGACGCCGCAGTGATCGTGTCGGAGCTCGTCACCAACGCGCTGCGCCATGGCGCCCCGGGCACGAACGGCCCCGTGGGTGACGGCTCAGGGCGCGACCGGGTCGAGCTGATCTTGCTGCGCCGGCCGGGTGAGATGGTCTGCGCGGTCACCGACCCGGGTGCCGAGCCTCCGGTCCTGGCGCCGCCGGACCTGGCCGCGGAGGAGGGCCGCGGCCTGCACGTCATCGAGGCCCTGGCCGCTGCCTGGGGCTGGACGAGGCTCGATGCTCACAAGAAAGCCGTGTGGGCCACCCTCAGCGTCCCGGGCATGGACGGGGGAAACGGTCCCTACGGCCGGCCCGCGTTATCCCGAGGCCAGTGGGCTGGTGGCGTCAGCCATCCTGTGACGTGCCCACCAGGCGCAGCCCGATCTCGACCAGGGCCCAGCCGGCGCGGTGCCGCGCGGAGTTGCGCGGGCCCGGCCGCCTGACGTGGGGCCTGGTCTGCCGTGGCTGCAGGCGAAGGTCGCGGACGTGCTCACTGGCCAGTAGTTCCATCATGTACGGATGCATGAACGCTCCTTGATCGCTGAGGTGATCCGGTCCGCCCGCTCAGCGGGCCGCGGGCTGCGCGGCCCGGCTGATCAGCACGTCGCCGCTGATCGTGCGGCAGGTCACGGTCATGTCGGTGCCGCCGCTCTCGTCGGAGGTCTCGAGTTCGCTGCTGACCGTTCCGGAGAGGGTGGAGATGTCAAGGTATATAGCGATGCCTGGCGTCACGGCGACGCTGATATCGCCTGATGTGGCCTTGATGTCGGCCCGGCCGCCGGAAGCCTCCCCGATCTGCACGTCACCGCTCGCGGTGCGCACGGAGATCTGGCCGTCGACCCGTGCGGCGCTCACGTCGCCCGATGCGGTCTCCACTGTGAGCTCGGCCGCCTCACCGACCTCTACGTCTCCGGACGCGGTCGCGATTCGGGCCAGGCCGGTGACCCGCTCGGCGCTGACGTCGCCGCTGGCCGTGTGGACGTCGAGGGTGCTCAGCTCTCCGGTGCAGCTGACGTCCGCGGATGCGGTGTCGACCCGGCACGACGAGCCTTCCGGCAACTCTACGGCGGCCTCGAGGGAGCCGTCGCGGCCCAGCCTGTGCCGGTCGGGAGCGATGACAGACAGGGTTCCCTGATCGAGCTCAACCCGGCTGGCCGCCAGAAACTTCTCGCCCCGGCCGCCCAGTTTATGGGGGGTGAGCGTCACCGTGGCGGTCTGCGTGCTGACCGCCGTCACCTTGATGCGTCCGGCTGCGATGCGGACCTGCAGGTCGATCGGGTCGCTGGTGGGAAACTCCCAGGAGGTCATGAGCAGGTCCTTTCTGGGCCTGGTTCGGGGTCAGCTCCGGGCGAAGCCGGTGATCCGCTGCCCGGGGCCCCAGCGGCCGGTGGTCTGGCGGCCGCGAGGGGGAGTCTCGAGTGAGTGGCTGGCCGCACGGACCAGCCAGGTGTTGACCGACACGCCATCACGAGCCGCCGCGGCCTCGACCCTGGCCTTGAGGGAGTCGGGCATGCGCAGCGTCAAGCGCGCGGTTCCGGGTTCCTCGGCGTCTCCGGCAGCTGCCGGAGGCCCTTCGTACTCCGCCTCGGGAGGGGCGGTCATGACGACGAACGTCGGCTCGCCATCGGCGAGGCGGACCTCCACCACCGTGTCGCTCAGTCGCGCCGTGATGTCCGTGGCGGCCGCCGACAGCACGTCCAGCAACACCAGCCGTGTCGAGGAGTCCAGCGCCTCGGCAAGCGACTCGGCCACCCGCTGCACGTCCTCGCCCGCGAAACGAGTGATCGCCGCAAGCTCCCCGCGCAGCCTCCCGGCGAACCTTGACAGATCCATGACGTCATAGTGACATCGATTATGCCGTCAAGTCAAACCGTTGCGATGTCGTACAGTGTCAGCACGACGCTTCCATGACGTCGTGATCGACGCCAGAGTGTCGACGGGTGACTAGCCAGCCGCGGCCCGGATTTCCCGGTTGCCTCCAGCGGCAGCAGTCGGGGGAGCCGGCGGCGGTAGTCCCGGGAGCCAGCGGCAGCAGTCCGCCGAGCCAGCGAGACTGGGGGTCAGGCCAGTAGCGCGGATGGGCCGGTATTGCGGATGGAGGCGTCGAGCACCTCGGCGATATGTGCCATCGGCATCGAGGCTCCGCGTGCCGCGAGCGCCGAGGCGATCTGCATCGCGCAGCCCGGATTGCCCGCCACCATCAGGTCCGCGCCGGTGGCCGCGACATTGTCCGCCTTGCGCCGGCCCAGCTCGCGGGCTGCCTTCGGCTGGACCAGGTTGTAGATGCCCGCGGATCCACAGCAGGTGCCGCCGTCGGCAATGTCCGCCAGGCGCAGCCCGGGTATGGCGGCGAGCAGTTCCCGCGGCTGCGCGGTGATCCGCTGGGCATGGGCGAGATGGCAGGCGTCGTGGTAGGCCGCGGTGACGGGCAGCGGGTGACGGGGGGCGGCCGGGCCGAGTTCCACCAGGAACTCGCTCAGGTCCCGGACCTGGCCGGCCAGCTCGGCGGCGCGCCTGCTCCATCCGGCGTCGCCGGCCAGCAGTCCCGCGTACTCCTTCATGGCCGAGCCGCAGCCGGCCGCATTGACGACGACGGCGTCCACGCCCGCGCGCTCGAAGGTCTCGATGGTCTGCCGCGCGAACCTGGCCGCCTCCGCTCTCCGGCCGCCGTGCAGTGACAGCGCGCCGCAGCAGCCCTGGCCTGCCGGGATGACGACGTCGCAGCCCTCGGCGGCCAGGACGTTCGCTGTCGCGGCGTTGACCTGGGGAAAGAAGACCCGCTGCACGCACCCGGTCAGCATGCCGACGACGGCGCGGCGGGCGAGCTGGGCCGGCACGCGCTCGGGGAGCCCTCGCGGCGAGCGGGACGCGGGGCGAGCGGCGGCACGCCGCAGCAGGCCGCCGCGGCCTGGCGGGGGATCCGGCGCCAGCCGCAGCGCGGAGGCCAGCTCAGGGGAGAGCCGTTCGGCCAGCCCGCTGCGGTCCAGGAGCGCGTCAATGCGGGCCCACTGGGCGGCGCGCAGCGGCGCAAGAACCATCCGGAGCCGGCGCGGGTACGGAAACACCGAGAAGATCGCCGCCCGCGCGGCCCGCTCCCGCAGCGGCCGTGTCGGCAGCGGCGGTTCCTCGGCCCAGCCGCGGGCGGCCTCGATCAGCCGGTCGTAGCGGACGCCGGAGGGACACGCGGTGACGCACGCCATGCAGCCCAGGCAGCGGTCCAGGTGCTCGGCCGAGGCCGGGGTGCCCTCGGTGCCGTCGAGGATCTGGGTCATCAGGTGGATCCGCCCCCGGGGCGAGTCCATTTCCTCGCCCCACAGCTGATAGGTCGGGCAGGCCGGAAGGCAGAACCCGCAGTGCACGCAGTCATCGGCCAGCCCGCGCAGCTCGCCCGACGGATCGAGCGGCGTGGGGCGTCGGCCCGGTCCCTCGGGCTCGGCCATCAGATTCCTCCCGCGAACCGGCCTGGCGCCATCCGGTGGTCGGGGTCGAACTGATCCTTGACCGCCCGCATCAGGCCAAGGGAGGGTACCGGGCCCCACAGGTCGACGGCGTCGCGGACGTCCGAGGGGGCGTGCAGCACGACGACGCTGGCGCGAGAGGGCGACCCGGCGGCGGTAAAGGCGGACCCGCTGGCGGGGGAGGCGGGCCCAGCTGCTGCTTCGCCATTGACGGCGGCGCGCAGACTGAGCACGAACTCCGACACCGCGCCCGGCGCCGCACGCTCGTCTACTGCGGCGTAGATCACCCCGGCCGCCGCGGAACCGCTGACCGCGGGGTCGAGCCCCGCGGTGGACGCGGCCGTGTCGACGGCGCGGAGCACTTTGGTCAGGGCGGCGGCCCAGAACGCGATCCTGATCACCGTGCCGTCCGCGGCGGCGGCGGCGGCCCGGCCCCACCAGTCCGGCGGCGCCGAGGTGCCGGAACCGCCCAGCAGCTCGGTCATCCGCGCGGCACGCTCGGCCACCCCGTCCGGGTCGCCCTCCAGCAGGACCCCGACGCGGACCGGCGCGCGGCGGGACGGCCGGTCGATCTCCGCCGCCGACGGCGCGAGCGCTGAGTCGGCCGCGGCCGCGATGGCCGCGTGCGCGGCGGCCGCGTCGGCGCAGTCGAGGGTGACGAACGATACCGCGCCGGGTAGCGGGTGCAGCCGGAACGCCGCCTCCACGATCAGCCCCAGCGTTCCGTAGGAGCCCGCGAACAGCTTTCCGAGGTCGTAGCCGGCCACGTTCTTCACGACCTTGCCGCCGGAAGAGGCCACGGTCCCGTCCGCCCGTACCACCGTGATCCCGATGGCCAGGTCCCGCGGAGTGCCATAACGCAGCCGCAGCGGGCCGGCCGCGCCGGTGGCCAGGACCCCGCCGACCGTGCCGGCCCCGGAGCCGTTCCGGGCGGCCGGGCTGGGAGAGCCCGGAGGCGTGTGGGGGGCGGGGGCCGGGGGGTCCAGCGCGAGCCGCTGACCCGCCCCGGCGAGCACGGCGGCGAGCTGATCCAGCCCGACCCCGGCCTGCACCCGTACCACCTGGTCGCCGGCCGCATGCTCGAGCACCCGGTTCATCCGCCGGGTGTCGATCACCAGATCGCAGCGCGTCGGCGGGCCGCCCCAGGCGAGCCTGGTCCCGGCCCCGCGCGGGACCGCCGCCAGGCCCTCAGCGGCGGCCGCCCGCATCACCGCGCTGGCCTCGGCCAGGTCGGCGGGACGGGCCACGTAGCGCGGCGCGACCCCGGCCACGGCGTCATCCGGCCCGGCGCTGCGGACCTCGGAGCAGGCCCGCGCGAGCACGCCGGGCACAGCGTGCGTGGTCATCGCGGACCGGCCGCGCGAGGGTGCGTTCGGAAGGTCAAAAGTGCTCCAGCTGCCCGGAGGCAACCAGCGGGTGCGGCGCGCGCCGGACGCCGGGAACCTCGCCGCACAGCCGCGGCGTCGGGAAGATCTTGCCCGGGTTGCACAGGCCCGCCGGGTCGAACGCGCAGCGCAGCAGCTGCATGGTATCCAGGTCGCCGGGACCGAACATCTTCGGCATGTACCGGGACTTGTCCACGCCCACGCCGTGCTCGCCGGTGATCGACCCGCCGCAGGAGATGCACAGGTCCAGGATCTCGCCCGACACCACCGCGGCGGCCGCCTCGGCGCCGGGCTGGGCGTCGTCGAACAGCACCAGCGGGTGCAGGTTGCCGTCCCCGGCGTGGAAGACGTTGGCGACCCTGATCCCCGAGGACGCGGACAGCTCG
>WNFM01249812.1_pt2 | contig 24892 bp, 16 predicted proteins | sample 5400271 | NCBI WGS metagenome assembly WNFM01 (sample SAMN13153352, study PRJNA577476) | soil metagenome | isolation source: 60 cm saprolite on Douglas fir-dominated hillslope | place: USA:California | collected 2013-09-17 | reverse complement strand
CGAGTACCTGGAGATTGATGGCTCCATTCCTGATGAACCAGCCCGTGCGCTCGAGCGCGGTATCCTCGCTCGCCTGAACGAGTGCGGAGCCGCCTCCCCAGCAGACCTTGGCCAATATTTCGATAACCAGGTCCGGCATAGCCATCCGCTGGCATTGACCCAACTGCTCCTGGTGTATCACCTGCTCCGTGCCAGACAACGCGAGGAGGTTGAAGTATGATCAACCACCCTAATATAGTGCCACCACTGGATACAGCCAGGGGGAGAGAGATCTTACGGCATTACGGCTTTACCGTTGAGAACGTGGTCACTCGAGCAACTGGCCTTGTCGAGTACACCTGCTAAGGGGGGGTAGCTGGTCCTACGCTCGGCACTGGCGCGTGGTGTCAATCTGGATGTCGTGGCGATCAATGATCGTGGCGATGCCGAGATTAACGCTCATCTCTTCCGGTTCGACTCTACCTATGGGCCTTTCCGGGGCTGTGTGGAGGCAGAAGATGATCGGATTGTCATTGATGGGCGATCGATCGTGATTGTCTCTCATCTCAACCCGCTGGATATCCCCTGGCGCGACCTCGGAGTGGAACTGGTGATCGAGGCGACCGGTGCCTTTACTACCGGAGGCCAGGCAGCTGCGCACCTGCAGGCTGGGGCAGGACGCGTGCTGGTGACCGCGCCCTGCAAGGGAGGCGATGTGACGCTGGTGGCAGGCGTGAACGAACGAGACTATCATCCCGCTGAACACCAGATCATCTCTGCGGCTTCATGCACGACTAACGGGCTGGCACCTATCGCCAAGGTTCTGCACGAGTGCTTTGGAGTGCGTTCCGGCATGATGAGTACCATTCACTCCTACACCAACGACCAGCGCATCCTCGATCGTAGCCACAAGGACCCGCGGCGTGCTCGTGCAGCTGCTGAAAATATTATTCCGACAACGACTGGTGCCACGAAGGCCCTGGGCGAGGTCATCCCGGATCTGGCGGGCAAGCTGCATGGCGTCTCCTACCGTGTTCCTACGATCACCGTCTCAGTCATCGACCTGATTGCCGTACTGGAGCGGGAAGCGACGGTAACGGAGATCAACACGGCCTTTGCGCTGGCTTCGACGGGACAACTGGCGGGTGTTCTCGGCTATACCGATCTGCCGTTAGTTTCCAGCGACTTCCGGGGTGACAGCAGATCGAGCATCGTGGATGGATTGATGACGGCTCTCCTCCCCGAGGAACGCATGATCCACGTCGTGGGCTGGTACGACAATGAATGGGGCTATGCCAGTCGCGTGGCTGATGTGGCCAGCTTCATCAGCGAGTGCGAACAGAGCGGTCTGCGCCCCGAGCGTGCGCGGTTCGTCGAGCGCGAGCAGGTTGAACAAGCGCTCTATAGTCCCTAGCTGTAGTGAATGAGCACCTTGATGTCCACCTGATGATCGGACGGCCAGAGCGCTACGTCGGTGATTTTGTATATGCAGGTGTCGATACCCTCGCGGTTCACGAGGCTCATTTGTATTTCATATAGCCATTTAACTATATTTGACTATTGACGTCCCACACGAACGCCCATATACTTTCCCCTATGAACACTGAAACAATACCTATTTTGTATCAAGACCACCACCTGCTTATTGTCAACAAGCCGGCTGGGCTTGTTATTCATCCCACATATAAACATGCTGATGGGACAATGTGGGATGGGCTTCTAGAGCAGCTAGCTACTCAGGGAAGTGATGATTGGCAACCGCCAGAGTTACCCGATGAACCTGAGTGGGTAGGCGCACCCATACAGATACAGGCAATGCTGCGTGCTAAGCGTACTGAACGCCAGTGGAAAGAAGATGGTCTGTTAGCTCGGCCGTGTTTATTACATCGTCTTGATAAAGATACATCGGGTATTGTAGCTCTGGCGCGTACGGAGCAATCGCGTCGTCATATTATTCGCCAGTTTCACAACCATACTATCGTTAAACGTTATTTAGCTGTGGTACAAAAAGGTGCACCAGCCTGGTCACAACCTCGTGCCACGCTTAGCGTAACCAAACAGGTAGAAGGCAGGAACAACAACCATTCTGCCAACTCTGCCAGCTTCTATCCTGGCGATGAGTTTATAATCGACGGCCCACTACAGCGCGACCCTGATGATCGTCGTCGTTGTATTGTCGGCCCCGAAGGTCAAACAGCTACCACATTTTTGAAGATATTAGCTTTATCTCATAATAATGAATTTGCCATCTTGGAAGTACAACCACTGACAGGACGAACACACCAGATCCGCGCTCATCTTGCTGCCTGGGGATATGCTATAGTAGGAGACCCGGTGTACGCTCTCCCAGCACAAGATGGTACACCCCAGGCAGCCCTAAAACGCCAATTTTTGCACGCGCACAGTCTTGAGTTTCAGTGTTACCCCGATAATCAACGCGCAACTTTTGTAGCACCTCTGGCCGATGAGCTGGTATCATGGATGACGCGCTACTTTCCAACAGGCTTAGGAGTCGTATTATTATGAAACTGCCGAAGTTCTGTCCTCCACCGGGATCAGATTGGCTCCCGTCCGCCTATAGAAAAACGGGCGCAGGACGAGGAAGATGACAATGCTCACCGTCGCTCCAAGCAGGTAGCCCAGGCTGGTGCTGGCGAAGATGCCTCTCGCCAATGGGCCTGTGAAGAAAGAAGATTGGGTAAAGAGCAGACCAACGACAATGCCGATGACCCAGGCAGCGCAGGCGGGAATATTGAAGCCACCAGTATAGAAGTAGGTGCTTTCACGACCCAGGTTGGTCAGGCTCCTGGTATCATAGCCGCGACGCCAGATCATATCGACCAGGAAGATCGCGGCCCAGACCGTCAGACCATCAGCCAGCAAAAGCAGGAAACTGGTGAGCGCGCCCTGAAAATCATTGCGGATCAGCAGTACATAGATTGAGCCAATAACCATTAGCACGCCATCAATCAGGACAGCGTACTGACGCTTGATACGGATGCCCATGGCGAGCAGGTTTAGCCCGGAGGAATAGATGTCGAGGGCCGCACCAGCCAGCAATCCGCCTATAGCGGTCAGTAGGTAGGGAACGGCCAGCCACGCCGGCAGGGCCTCGCGAATTGGCGCGAGGGGATCGGAAGTCGTCAGCACGTTCGATTTGAACGAGGCCAGCAGAACGCCCACGATCATCAAGATATACAATGGCAACGTCGCGCCAAAGACTGTCCAGAAAGTGATAGCACGGCTGGAACTCCGACGCGGCAGGTAACGGGCGTAATCCGCGCCAGAGTTAATCCAGCCAATCCCGGTCCCGGCCATAATAATGACAAAAGCGGTGACGACGCCTGTGTCCCAGGGACCCGCCGACTGGCTTAGTAGTTTGCCCCAGTTGGTCTGAGGAACGATAAAGGCGATGATAACGATGGTCAGAATACCGAAGATCCAGGTCGCGGCGCGCTGAATCCAGACCAGCGTGGCATGTCCCCAGTAACCGCAAGCCACGACCAGTGCTGAGAGTACCAGGATGCTGACGACCGTCCAGGTGGGATTCGCCGACAGGCCGAACACCTGCAAAAGCTCCAGCAAAGCGCCTGTGGAAGCGATGACCAGGATGGTTTCCCACCCCACCAGGCTGATCCAACTCACCAGCGTCGGACCAAAGTTGCCACGCGTGCCATAAACCGCTCGCGAGAGGGTCAGCATAGGCGCGCCTCCCCAGACGCCAGGAATGCTTAACAAACCGACGAAGAGAAAGGAAACGGCAGTCGCAATCAACCCGACAACGAGGCCCTGCCACAGATTCAGGCCGTTGCCGGTCAAATAGCCCGCGCCATAGACTACTCCCAGGATGCCAACGTTGCTGGCAAACCAGATCCAGAACAGCTCAAATGGCCGCCCATGGCGGTGTTCCTGGCCAATTGGGTTGATGCCGTTCATTTCAATAGACCAGACGCGATCACTCTCAGGTTGTGTGGTCCTGCTCATATGCCTACGCTCCTATCTCACGATGAATATCTGTAAGAGAGACGATAACGAGAAAAACAACGTTGTCCTCATCAAGCAGGAACAAATGCTCGCAAGAGAATATTCCTCTATCTTGATTTTCTCGCTTTGGAGATCGTATAGCGGTCCCTGGTCAGGTGGTACCATGCCGAAGAATGTGCTAGAATACGTGTGGAAGCCGAGAACAATCAGCTTGTACGGCATTGACTCATCATTTCATCTGCACTTCCGAAATTTTCGATGGTGTGGGCTGGCTCTGCAAACATTTTACAATAAACGATTAATCGACTTGTTCTCTCGTTGTGATTATGAACAGGAAAAGCCAGGAATAGATCATGTCCGATAGTGGATTACCCATCTCCAGCGTAAGTGCTCATGGCGTACCTTTTCAGGAACGGGCCTTTGTTGTGGGTAACGTTATTGGCGTCAATGCCTATCGCATCAACCGGACTTTACTCAAGCAGCGTTTAATAGAGGGTAAATACCAGGTTCAGGAAACTTCTCACTTCTTTCTCGCTTTACGAACGGCTGTTCCGACTATGCTGGTCCATTGGTTTGCACCAGAAGCCATAGATGCCGACCTGGGACGCTATTTCATGGAAGAGTTAAAACCCCTGGGGGTGCTAGAGGACCCACAGGATTATGGTGATTTTTTCGGTGCTGTAGTCGGTTCCATTTTTCCGCAAGACTTTAGATGCTCATGGCGCCTTTTCGGGATAAATACGTTGCAGCGGTATAATCAACTCCTGGCAAAGGGTAGAAGTTCAACTACATGTAACACACCTGTTGAGGTATTTGCGACGCTCTATAAGCGTGTATGTGAACTACAGATGGGGGAAAGCCTTCTCGATGCTGGCTGCTCATTCGGCTTTCTACCCCTGGTTGTCGCTGAACATATTCCCTCATTAACAAAGGTTCTTGGAGTCGATATTCAGACAGGACCTTTCCCTGTGACAAGAGCTATTGCCAAAGAGCGTAATCTCGCATGTGTACAGTTTGCTCAAGCCAATTTGCTTGATGAAAACATAAGCGAACTTGGATCTTTTGATACTGTGACTGCGCTACATGTTCTTGAGCACTTCACGGAAACGGATATGTACCGGGTTCTTACGGGCCTTTTGAAGGTAACACAGAGGCGTCTGATTGTCGGTGTGCCATATGAACTGGGTGAACCCGAAAGCGCATATGGGCACGAGCAGCTCTTTACCTCTGACAAACTTGAGGCTGTTGGAAGGTGGTGCCTCCAGCAGCTTGGAGGTGGTCAGATAGCAGTTGAAGATTGTGCAGGGGGGCTGCTCTTGGTTGATCGACATTCTTTTGTAGGTATATTATGAATGTAGCAGGAAATTGTATGATGTAACATAAAAAATTTGCACAGGAAGAGATGATGGCAGAAGACTTCTGGGGAGCAAGCTTCCCTCTCAAGCCATTTCATACGTCAGCCGATATTTTTTAAGGGCAGATCCGCAAGATTGATTGCGCCTTATTCGATTTATACTAGAACGTTCTCAAATGAAAACGTTCTTAAATAATAGTGGAGGTAATTATGGCAGGGAAAGCGGGAGGTTTATGGCAACCTACTAATGTAAAGGGAGCAAGAATACCTACCTGGTTAATAGGGGCTGCATGTCTAAGTATAATCCTGGCTCTGGTAGTGCGATTAGGCATGCAATTGGTTATTCCTCATCCTCCTCCACGCCTGCAGTTAGTCAAGGATATTCCGTTGCCTGGTGCCCTGCCAGACATTTATCGAACAAGTACGCATCCACTAGCTCCTGGCCTGGCAGTACTGTTTGATCATTTTGATTTTCAGGCTCTGGATCCAAACACTCACTTGTTATTCATTGCTCACACTGGACCAAGCCCGGACAGGGAAAAGCAGGTGAACCCCAGATTTGACCCAGGCACTGATATCAAAACTGATGGAAATATCATTGTTTTTGATACACTGCAACAGAAGGTAGTCGGGCTTCTTAATATACCGCAAGTCGCAGGTATCGTCGTTGCTCCTGATCTCAAAAAGGTTTATGCAGCTGATGCCAATGAAGCCATCATTTATGCTATTAACGAACAGACATTTAAAGCTATTCCTATTCAGCTCCAAACTAATGATGGTCCAGATGGTATGGAGTATGACCCGACCGATCACCTCATCTTTGTCTCTAATCCAGGGAATCCAGCTCATCCAGATCAAAGCCAGGTGATCGACCGGAAAAATCAAAATGAAACCGTGATTGATGCGCTGACAGACAAAGTGATTAAGCGTATTTCCCTGGGTATTGATGGAAAATGGGGGGATAATGTGGGACATGTGCGCTTCGATCCTGCTTTGCATCGTATTTTTGTTGTAGTGCAACAGCTACCGGATCCAGACGACCCCAATCCCAAACTGCTTCCCCCGCCGGGTACTGCTCGCCTTGTTGCTATCGATCCTGTAACTCTGCGAGTGATTACACGCTTGACTTTACCCAACTTCTGCTTTACTCCTCATGGACTCACTATCGATCCGTTGGATCATATCGCTTTTATTGCCTGTGTTGCTGCTGATCCTCCCAGTATCTTACGCGTCGACTTACAGACGATGAAGATTATTGTGGAACCTCCCTGGCCAGTGCAGGTGAAGCCCGATATTCTTGCATTTGATCGTCCTTTACAGATTCTTTATGTTGGAAGCCCAGCGGGAATCTCCATATTCAAGGAAGATGAACGGCAGCTAAAGTGGCTGGGTAACTATAGTTATGGAGTTAACAATCATACTGTTGCTGTCAACGAAGTAACACACGAAGTATATCTCCCGGTTCCTCGCCTGGGGAATAGACCTGTGTTGAGAATCATGCAATACAATACAGGGGCGGATGAGTAATATCTTGCTCAGGTCAGGTGTGAAGTGTACAGTCCCTGCTGCACACCTCACACCTGATAGCTCTTGAGAATCTCTATGGACAGTGAGGAGTCAAGGGAAGGGGCAACCTGAGTAGTTTGAGTAATTACGGGTAATGTTACTTCCTTTTGCCTGATGGCACTCGCTCGATGCGAACGAGAATGGCCGTTTCACTCTCAGAGGTAAGTGTTGCGTTCACTGGTTTCTATCTCCTTTTAAAAGCGTGAACGAGAATGGTCGTTCACGCTCTCATCGTGCTCAAGCTCAGGGCTTTCGAGGTTGTTAACAGCGCGAAAGACAATGGTCGTTTCGCTCTCATCAAACTCAAGCTCAGGGCTTTCGAAGTTGTAACGATTTTGCTCTTCAAGCAGTGATGCGAAAACTCCTTTGTTGTGCTTTAGCTCCCAATAAGAGCCTCTTTCGATGATCTGTCCATTCTGCATAACAAGAATCTCATCAACTTGGCCCAGGGTACTGAGACGATGGGAAATTGTTAATACGGTACGTCCAGCAATGAGTGTATTTAGCGCATGCATGACTTCTGCTTCTGCCTCGACATCCAGGTTTGCTGTTGGTTCATCGAGGATAAGAATAGGAGTATCACGCAGAATTGCTCTGGCGATAGCCAGGCGCTGACGTTGCCCAGCTGAGAAGTTATTGCCTTGTTCACGTACAACGGTTTCATATCCGTCAGGTAAGTTCAGGATGACATCATGAATGTTCGCTTTCATCGATGCGGAGATAACCTCTTCGAGAGGTGCGCCAGGGCGCCCAATCTCGAGGTTTTCACGGACAGTACCCTCGAACAGTACAGAGTCCTGGAGGACCATACTTATGTTCATGCGCAATATATGCAGTGGATACATGCGATTATCGAGGCCATCAATTTTGAGTGAGCCTTGTTCTATATCATAGAAGCGGGGGATCAATTTCGCGAGAGTGGTTTTGCCGCTGCCAGAGTAGCCAACCAGGGCTACTTTACGCCCGGCTGGAATATGAAGATTGATGCCTTTGAGAACGGGCCGGTCTGCCAGATAACTGAAAACGACATTCTCAAAGGTGATATCCCCCTGCAGTTTTTGTGGGCCATAGTAGGGTACATTTGTCTCAATTACTTCCTGAGCCTGATCAAGTACTTCTTGGATGCGTTCAACACCAGAGGCGCCATTGCTTGCAAGGGTAACTAACTTTGAGAGATCGCGCATAGGTTGGTACAACATCTTGAGATAGGTGAGGAACAGGATTAGCGTTCCAACATCAATAGTGGACGGGTTAATGGTAATAAAACCGAAGTTAACGCCATTGCCTGCTGCTACATATCCTCCTACTCCGAGGACGATAAGCGTACCAAATACAACGAGGGTAGAAACGAGAGGAGTGAACTGAGCTTGCAGGCGACCAGCACGAAGGCCAGCTTGTTGATGCGAGCCAACGTGAGTTCCAAAGCGCTGGTTTTCGCGAGATTCAAGTGTGAAAGCTCGGATGACCGTCAGTGCGTTAATGTCTTCTGTCGCGACGTCGGCAATTTTCCCTGCCGCTTTTGCTTTTTTCCGTGCTGCAGCTTTAATGTTGCCAGTATAGCCTGTGACAATAAATAAAAGCAGGGGAGCGATGGCAAGGGAGAGTAAGGTATATTCTTTGCTTATAAAGAGCATGATGACAATGATGCCAATAAGTGTCAAAATGCCTGCAAGGAGATCCACCAGACCATCTGTGACGAGCTTCTCTATATCAGCAATGTTCCCTGTTACACGCTGAACCAGATCACCTTTCTTTTGCCTGTCATGCCAATCTAACGATAGGCGCTGCAGGTGGTCAAAAAGACCCCTACGTAGCTGGGCGCTCAGATTTTGAGCAATAAATGTGGCAAGGAAGAGTTCAATATACACCAGGAGTGCACTTAATAGACCGAAAACGACCAGTATGAGCAAGGAAAAGACTATGACTCCAATGACACTGTGCTGGGTTATTCTAGGATGAAGTACAGAATTTGGATCAGAGGGTGTAGCAGGACATGGAGCTGGTGGAGGTTGATTTGGAGGTTGGTTGGCTTGCAGTGGGCGCAAGGATGGATCAAGCACAGGAGTATCAAAGAAGTTGAGAACGCCATCTAAAAATGGAAAAGTACATGTCGGGTCTGAACCTGGATTATTGATTTTGCTGGGAATGAATTTAAGTGGTAAAGCGGCTGCAAGGTCGGCACCAACCTGGGCAAATGTGACGAGGATGGCGAGGATAATCAGGAAACGATAGCCTCTGAGATTACGATACAGAAATTTACATAATAATAGCATAAGGTCCCCCTGACTAGTCTGCTAGATATGTGGCGCTCATTGTTTGTCGTGCTCTGGCGATAACGGGATGGCTTGGAATTGCTGGGTTCTCCAGGGCGAGGCAGACATGCATGTTATTGCTCTCCATCTTTTGCCCTTTCCCTAGGGATATGTTTTTTCTTCGTGGAAATTTTGGGTAGCTGTGAAAATGCTTCTATGGAGCAATTGTATGATCTACGATAGGCTATATTATTCGAATGCCATTTTTTAACCACGGTTTTGTTGAATAGTTGTGTGCTGGGAACGGGGGCCACTCTTTGGAATTCGTTGTGATTGGCAAGTTGTAGAATGTAGGCTGCAACGAGCGGTACTGCTTGAGATATCTGTCCGAAGCTGGGAAAGTCGTTGATGTCTACTACTACAGGACCATGAGCTGTCTCAACAACATCCAGGCCGTAAATGTCCAGTCCAAAGAGGTTACCGACATGTAGCGCTAGTTTCTGTAGCTCGAAACTTACGGGTATAAGTTGCTTGGTCACCTCCACTTCAGGGTGAAGTGGAGATCTTTTTGCCACGGCGAAAACCTCGGTGCCAATGACATACAACTTGATATCAAAACCTTTGTTTTCCATGTAACGTTGTGCCAGGAAAAAACGAGCATCTTTTTCGGCGATTGCCAGGGTTGCCAGGTCATCTTGACTGTCCAGGTGATATATTCCACGACAAGAACTTCCATTGGTGGGTTTGACCACGAGGGGATAATTTTCTGCGGGGACTTGCTGGAGTAAGTCCTGGTGAGCAACAAAATAGGTAGGTGGTACAGGTAGACCATGTGCCTGCGCAAATGCAGCGGCAATGGCCTTATCACGCACCAGGCGGATAGAACGCGAGTTATTAATGGTCAGGATACCGGATGCTTCCGCTGCCTCTAGAATGCTTAACCCTGGCCCTTCCGAAACAGTTTTTAATACATATGCATCATATACAGTTTTTGTGAGATCAGTTAAGCAGGTTACCGTTGCAGCGGGTTCCAGCAGGTCGACTTCATGTCCCCATTTCAGCAGTTGATTTGCGATAATGGTGGGCATGTTCTCATTTCGATACTGTGCTTCAATAATAAAGCAGAAACGCATCTTGTCTCTCACCTTCTACTCTATTCATCCAATCGAAACTATGCTTAAGGGATTAGTTTTTTGGACACAAAATTCCTCTTTATCCCCTATAAGAGAATCTAGTCAAAGTGCCCGATTAGATACGGGTGCTATTTGAGATTTGATGTTTTTCTCCGCATATACATTATATAGTGAGCCGGAAACTGAGCAAACAAGCGGTAATACGATTGTATCAGCAAGCAAACTATGATCTGCTTTGCTTATTGCGATGTGAGTATGTTGCTAAGCAAACCGCTTGTGAAAACGAATTTTAATATGATTCTTGCCTGGTTTTAGCTTTTCAAAACAAGAGATGACTCTCTACAAATATAGACGCATCGCCTAATAAACGATCAAACATAGAATATTAGAGAATGTATTTTGTGCCGTAGCTCTATATTAAAGTGTACCACGTAAAAAAAAATAGCAAGTCAAGTAATTTTTGGATTATGCTAGTAAAGAATTCTTAACTTTATATAGTACATTTAAAATTCTTTTTCACTACACAAGATATAACATGTGAAGGAGCATACAACGCTTATGTATTGTAATTTATCCATCGGTCAACTGACAGTTACTACGTGAGTGATTACGTACTATTTACTTAGTACGTTTAAGCGTTACATTATGTTGTATTTCTTGCATATATATGCGGTGTTTCGTGTAAAGATACTGCAAGAGAAATGCCAAAAAAGGTGCGTTAGAAGACGTGTCGTTGTTGAAGTCTGGAACTCGGGGGAAAGATAGCATTATGCAGCGACTAGTACTCGAGTCGCCTCTATCACCTCTTGATAACCTTGTACAAGTTTCTCCATAGCCTCATACCACGAACGTTTTTGCGCCTCTGCCAATGATGCCTGGCTCATTTGCTGGCGTAGCGGGTGATTGTGGACCAGAAGTGCCAGGTTTGCCCTGTAAGCTGCTACCTTTTCCTCTTCTGCCAGGTGCTGGACGTTAAGTAACAAGCCAGTTTTTTCATGGTCTACGAGATCACAAACTCCCTCCGAGAGGAGGCCAGCTACAGGTAGTCCGCTGGACATTGCCTCCAGGACTGCCTGGCCGAAGGTCTCGGTGTATGAGGGGAAGGCGAAAACGTCGGCTGAGGCATAGGCAGTTGCCAGGGCTTCGCCTGTCAGGTAACCAGTGAAGGTTACGGGCAGACCTGCCAGCTTCTGTTGCACCTCGGCATGGGCTGGTCCATCGCCGACGATCACAAGATGGCACTGCTCGTGATTCATGGTCTGATATGCCTGAATAAGCAGGTTGAGATTTTTTTCCCACGAAACGCGACCAACATATAAAATGATCGTTTTGTTCTCGGGCTGCTTACGTGCCTGTAACCACGAATTACGGACGTCAGTACTCCTGCGTCCGGGATGAAAAAGGGTTGTATCGACGCCGCGCGGCCAGATACGTAGATGCTCAAAGCCTTGTAAACGCAACATAGCCGCAGTAGATGGCGATGGGCAGAAGGTTAAAGTACACTGGTTGTGAATGAAGCGATTATATGACCACATGGGTTTGGTTAACAGCGAGAAACCAAAGTGTTCGCAGTATGCAGCCAGGTTTGTGTGATAGGAAGAGATAAGCGGTTTATGGAGAAACTGTCCGGCAGCCAGGCCAGTTGCGCCAAGGATGACAGGATCGACCAGGTGAACAATGTCGGGATCAAACTCGTTCAGACGGCGTATAAAAAGCGGTCGAAAGAAGTTAAACTTTAGTTCTGGATAGAATGGGAATGGCAATCCTGCAGTGCCGATCACTTCTGCCCCGGCATAGTAATCCATGCCACTTTCGGGACCAAGCAATAAGGCCTGGTGCCCTCTTCTTTGCAGATGTTCGAGGAGTCTGACCAATGTGCGTGTAACACCATCTAACTTGGGGAGGAAGTTTTCCGTTATAATTGCAACGCGCATAAAAACACCTAACCAATCATGCTGCGGATCAGCTAATTTAATATGTACCTGAATATAAAGTAAGCTATGGGGGTTAGTGAGGAATTAAGGGCTGTTTAGCTGAGGGTAAAATCTTGGCTAAGAGAGTGTTAAACGCCTTGCAAGAGACCTAGAAGAGGATGCCGCAACCCATAAGCGATGTTTGTTAGTCAGGAGATTTGCTGGCCCCCATTATCCTGGCTATGCGCACGGGCACAACTGCTGAAATGCTAGCTTCAACTATAATGCCATACCCAACGATGGTTGATGGGTACGGTGGGCAGCGGATAGATTGTAAGCTGATTGAGAGCGTAATATGCCTCCTTGCTAAAGGCATATCTTGAGCATATAATGAGAACGCAGTTTAGTATGTTTAAGAGGTTATGGTGCAAGACATCTTCCTGGCACTTCCTAACGGAACCACGGTCCGAGACCGCTATATTATCGAGGGCTTACTCGGCAAAGGGGGCTTTGGTTCTGTCTATCTCGTTAAAGATAAGCGTGTCAAAGGGAATTTGTTTGCTCTTAAAGAGGTGATTGATCCGAGCAAGCAAGATAGAGACCGCTTTACGTTTGAAGGTGAGATACTAAGAAGACTTGACCACCCGGGGCTCCCTCGTGTTTACCATGCTTTCAGCGATGATGCAATGTTTCGTGCATACTTACTGATGGATTATATTGAAGGACGTAATTTAGAAATACTCCGGCAGAAGCAAGCACAGCGCCGTTTACCTCTTATGCAGGTTATGCGTATAATGGCCCCAGTTATCGAGGCTATAGCTTACTTGCATAGCCAACAGCCGCCGATTATCCATCGTGATATCAAACCGTCGAATATTATAGTTTCACCAGCGGGCAATGAAGCAGTGCTGGTTGATTTTGGTATTGCCAAGGAATACGAGCCTGACTCCACAACGACGACTGTCCGTCGCTGCTCTCCTGGTTTTGGCGCACCTGAGCAATATGGAGGGGGCACCGATACTCGCACGGATGTCTATGGATTAGCTGCCACAATTTATGCGGTGTTAACTGGCAGGATATCTACTGATGCTTTTCAACGCATGTTACAGTTAGGCAGCAAAGGGGCTGATCCTTTAGTACCAGTCATTGAGCTTGTACCAGATATTCCACTTCCTATAGCGGAAGCTATACAGCGGGCCATGTCTATTGACAGCAATAATCGTTTTGCTACGGTCGAAGAATTCTGGCAGGCTCTGCAAGCTGGTTTACCTGATCAAGCGGAAGTTGAAGAAGATGTCCAGCCGATGATTTCACCGGTAAGTCTCTCTTCACCTTCACTTGCTGAGGATGATCCACTCTTGCTAACATCCATAGAAGAAGAGAATGCTTCAAGCGCCGAGCAAGTAATTTCAACTGGTGCGCTGCAGGGTAGTGATGCACAGTCTGAAACCGGAGATAACACTATTATTGCCAGGCGCAACTCATTATTGCCAGAGACTCCCGCCCTGGTACCATTAGAGCAGCCAAGCTTGAGAGTAGTAAGAGTACCGACTCTTTCCTCCCGTAGAAAAAGTATGATCATTGGCCTGCTCGCTCTCATATTGCTAGCTAGTGTAGGGATTGCTGTGTCGTTCTGGTCTTCTACCGCATCAGGAACTCATGGTGTAGCAAATAGGCTGGCAACTTTTACTCCAAGGGTGACACAACCTGCACTGCCTACTGCTACACGTTCTGCATTGATTCCTACTGTCACGGTGGTTACAAGTCCTATTACCACCGCAAATATTGCTTACCTGGCCGGGACATATCAAGGGAGTCTGACTGACTCCGTCACCTCTCAGACTTCGCATATGGTTGTTGTTATTCAACAAATTCGCGGGCACGCAGCTTTTGATGGTCAGATCAGCCTTAACCTGTCATTGGAAGGGAATAATGCTGTTTTTACGGGCGTAATTGACATCAACAATCATTTCTCCTTCAGTACTAATACATCTGTGGGGAAAAAGCCACTGTATTTCTATGGGGTTGTACAACCTGGTGGCTATCTGCATGGAAATTTCTGTAACAGTAGTACAACCCATTGCGATCAGGACACAGGCTATTTTACTGTTGGTCCCCGCTTTTAGGTACATTTTTCCATCGCCTTCAAAATTGAGGAGTTAAAGCATTTCCTCATCTAATTCGTGATATAATTCGTGTTATGTGTAAAGAACGCAATCGTTACTTACAATGAGTATGGAAAGACATTTCTAATCAAAAATAGTATTAAGATCGGCGTAAGGTCATTTGAGGTGTGAAGTGCAAGAGGTACAATCCACTCTTTCGATTGGGACGGTATTACGCGACCGCTATGTTGTCGAAGATTTACTCGGCAAGGGCGGTTTTGGCGCTGTCTACCTGGTAAGAGATCAGCGAGTCAAAGGTAACCTCTTTGCTTTAAAGGAGATGATAGACTCTAGCAAGCAGGAACGGGCTCGCTTTGCTTTTGAATGCCAGGTATTAACGCGCCTGGATAGCCCGGCTTTGCCACGTGTGTACCGGGTATTCGAGGATGACAAGAATAACCGTGCCTATATGCTCATGGATTATATTGAAGGGCCAAATCTGGAAACGCTGCGGCAAAAACAGCCCGATCGACGTTTCTCGCTGTCACAAGTCATGAGCATGATGGCTCCCATAATAAATGCGGTTGAGTATCTACACCATCAACAGCCTCCTATTATCCATAGAGATATTAAGCCGGCGAATATTATTGTGCCAAATACAGGTGATACAGCAATGCTTGTGGATTTTGGAATTGCCAAAGAGTTCGATCCAGACTCAACCACGACGGCTGTTCGTCGCTGTTCGCCAGGCTATGGTGCTCCAGAACAATATAGTCGAGGGACGAATACACGAACTGATATTTACGGACTTGGAGCCACTTTCTATACGCTATTAACAGGTTTCGTGCCAGAGGATGCTTTTTACCGTATGACCCAAATGGGTAGTCGTGGTATAGATCCATTAGAACCAGTTAACAAACTTGTACCGACTATTCCATTACCTATCGCCGAAGCTATTCACAAGGCCATATCGATCAATGTTGCTGATCGTTATGCCAGCGTTGAACAATTTTGGCAAGCATTGAATGCCTATCCAGGCGGCGAGAAGGCAGCTGCAGCAATTACGGAGCCTGTAACCCCTATTCCTTCGTTATTGATGTCCCAGGCGGACATTGCGGATATGAAGACTGAAACGAGCGCTCCGCAGCTTCAACCCAGGGATACAGATACTCGTACGAGAAGACGTGGTTTCTTACTGCCCATTCTCCTCGGTATTATCGCTCTAGCCCTCGTATTAGGGGTAGCGGCTGCTTTCTGGACATCTACGATTGGTCATCAAAATGCGCCTACAACCCATCCGACAGCTGTAGTGCATCAAAAAGCAACGCCTACACCCAAAGCAACACTGGCGCCTTCGCCTACAACTAAGCCGACGCAGTCACCTACGCCTGTGCAAACTACGCCTACACCGGCGCCTGCCGTCTATCCGCGGGTGGGCGGAACTCACTATGGCACGGTTCATAATACAAATGCCGGTGTAGATGCGAACTTGACACTGTCTTTGCAACAGAACCAGGGCAATATCGGCGGCAATGTCACAATTAGTTCCCCACTTCAGGGCAGCGGCTCCATTTATAATGGTTTTGTGAGGACGAACAGCTATATTCAGTTCACTGTAACGGGTTATAACGGTAATGCACCGCTGCTTTTCTCAGGTACAGTCCATGCAGATGGAAGTATGGGGGGAAATTACTGTAGCATCGACGCGACAGGTAAATGCAATGCAAGTGTTGGCGGTCAGGGGAACTGGTCCGCTGGTCCCTCCTCCCCTTTGGGTTCATCTCATTCTGCTCCGAATGGGCAGAATATATTTGCGTTTATGAGTAGTAGTAGAAAAGAAAGCTCTACAGTAATACTTTTCTAAACTAGAGATACTATGATCATCAAGTTTTGCCTTGCCTTGTATGGTTGATATCTCAACATCTCATTGATACGCCAATCATTGATGGTCACGCGGAGAATGATGGGCGCAGAGCATAGTTTCTCTATCGTTGAAAGAGGCTCGCAGGCATTATGCCTGCTGGCCTCATTTTTTGTCCCTGCGAAGTATTGGTGATAAAATAGTGAGACGCAAAGAGGATACGTATCTCGGCTATTTGTAGCGTGTTGTTACCTGCTGAGATGAATGCTTATGCGCTTTTTTAAGGGGGTTAGGAGATTATCTTATGTTTTATGACCATACAAAAATATATGTCAAAGCAGGTGATGGAGGGAATGGCTCGAGCCATTTCCGACGCGAAAAATTTGCACCTCTTGGTGGTCCTGATGGAGGAGACGGTGGCAGAGGTGGCAGTATATATCTCGAAGCTACAACCAATCTGAATACACTTATCGATTATCGCTATCGGCATCATTTTAAGGCAGAGGCAGGCGGAGCGGGCATACGCCAGAAAATGCATGGTGCTAAAGGTGAAGATATTGTATTAGCTGTACCATGCGGTACAATTGTGCGGGATGCTGACACCAATGAGTTGCTTGCAGACCTGGTCGATGATAAACAGCGTGTTATGATAGCACGCGGTGGGAGAGGCGGACTGGGAAATACACATTTTGCTACCGCCACGCACCAGGCGCCGCGCGAGGCGCAAAAAGGTGAGCCTGGCGAAGAGCGTTGGATCATGCTTGAGTTACGATTGATCGCGGATGTTGGATTGGTTGGATACCCCAATGCTGGTAAATCGACGCTACTTTCTGTAGTTACAGCTGCGCGGCCCAAAATTGCTGATTACCCTTTTACTACGCTTGCTCCTAATCTCGGTGTAGTAGCTGTTGGTCAGCCCGGTAGCGGGGATGAGTTTGGCTTTGTCCTGGCTGACATTCCAGGTTTGATTGAGGGTGCTGCGCATGGAGTTGGCCTCGGCCATGAATTTTTGCGCCATGTACGGCGGACGCGTCTTCTCATCCACATGCTTGATGGAGGATCTTTTGAACGTGATCCCTGGCAGGATTTTCAAGCTATTAACCAGGAATTACGTGAATATGATGAACAACTGGCACAACGTCCGCAGATAGTTGTCTTAAACAAGATGGATTTGCCAGAAGCCCAGGAACGCTGGCCTGCCCTGAAAAAGCAGGCGCAGGCAGCAGGATATCCTGTGTTTGCCATTTCAGCCGCGGCACATGAGGGGACCGACGAACTTATGCACTTTGCGGCCAATCGTTTAGAGCAGATCCGTCAAGAAGAAGCAGAGCGCGCCGCTACCCAGATCAATCCTGACATGGTTGGTCCCGTTTTACGGCCGGTACCCGCTGATGCTTTTACGGTTAGCAAAGAGCAGGGTGTCTATGTCGTACGTGGAAAACGTGTTGAGCGTATGGTGAGTATGACCGATCTGGAGAATGAAGAGGGCATGGACCGTCTGCAGGTAACTATGTCCAAGATGGGCGTGACAAAGGCACTGGAAGAGGCTGGTGTTCAGGTTGGTGATTTGGTGCGCTTTGGCAAAGTAGAATTATACTGGGGAGAGTAACTCTTGGAGTATTAGCTATTCCTGGCTTCTTTTGCATATCCTTTTTTATCTAAAGTCATAGGATAGAGGTCAAATGTAATAAATGGCGGTTTAAAGTCAACAATACCATTTTATGTAACATTAAGAATTGTGTTATAATTGCAACGGGTTGTAATTGCACGCTGTACACTTAGGGCCTTTATAGCTCTAAAGTCAGCGAAGAGAATGCGAGAGATGCCGGGCACATGGGCGAGACATTAAACCTACTATTTCGTAGCCGTGAGGATGGTACCTTTGAGTTACAGGTGAAGGAGAACTGGTCGGGGCGCACCGTCAGTGGAAGTTTTGTTGCTCCTTACTCAAGCAGGCAACTGAATGCTCTGCAAAAGAAACTAAACAAACTCGATAGTAGTAATCATGATCTGCGTGAGATTGGGCAGCGTCTTTTCCTGGCATTATGTGGTTCTGACACTCCTGGTACAAGCCGTCGAGAGTTGTCGGAGCAGTCTGTACAGGCTATGCTGCGCGCGGTTATTCAACGGACGCTGCGTCGTCGAGGTACAGTTGCCTTGACGTTTAGCTTTGCAGCAGGTTGTGATGAATTTGTGCGCTATCCGTGGGAATTGCTACATAACGGTGAGCATTTTCTTCTCGCCTCAGGTGTTTTTACGCTCGCACGCGCTTTGTTGCGCTCAGAGGAAGCTATAGGTTGTGAGCTCCCCGTGCATCCGCCTATGCGCTTACTCTACATCAGTGCTTCACCCAAAGATTGCATCCCTTTAGAAACAGAACGCAGCTACGAGGCACTGGAGCGAGCCTTGTCTGATCCGATTGAAAAAGGCCAGATTTTTCTTGATCGAATAGAACAGGTTACTTTTGATGCTCTCGTCAGCTATCTTAGCTCGCGTGGCGGGGCAGGTGTTTTTGATGATAGTGAGATTTCGTTACCTTGCTATGTCGTGCACTTCGATGGACATGGTGCCTATGGGCGCTTGTGTTCCAACGATGATTGTGAGCAGTTGAATGATCCCGATGAGCGCAAGTGCGTTGCATGTGGTACGTCATTAAATAAGGCCAAAGCACAAACCTATTTGTGTTTTTGTGATGAGGATGGATGTAATAGATACATCGATACGCAATCTCTGCGTGAGCTGTTTGTTAGCAGTGATGTGCGCCTGGCCGTTTTCTCCGCATGCGAAACTGCCACATTGACCTGTGAGGATGTACGCAACTCGCAAAATGGTATCGCTTTTGATGCGACATTGGCAACTGCCCTGGTAATGGCCCAGGTTCCGGCTGTTGTGGCAATGCCCTTTTCATTGCAGGATGACCTGAGTCCCACCTTTATGTTTCATTTCTATGAAGCTCTGGGGCAGGGTCGTACACTGGAGGAAGCTCTCTCGCGTGCTCGTCATGCCATGTTGCCTATACATAACCACCATGGCTGGTTTATTCCGGTTCTTTATCGTCATGTAGGTAGCGGCCAGGAAGGGCCGGTGGCGCTCCTTACTGGTCGAGATGCGCCAGAAGAACATGATTCTCCTTTGGCTCACCTGGGCGCCTCCAACACATTTGTGGGGCGTGAACAGGAATTGCGTGACTTAAGCTCGCTCCTGGCTGCTGCTGCTAGAGGCGAAGAACAGAAGGTGGAATCTAAAGGACAGTACAAATTGCGCCCAGGTACCCATCATATCGCTTTAACCGGCCCAGCCGGAATTGGTAAGAGCGCCCTGGCTTTCGAAGCTGTACGACGCAACCGCGAGATGTTTTCAGGAGGAGTGTTAGGCATTACTCTTCAGAGCGGCAAGCTATTTGGTGAGGCGCTGATTGATATTGCACATCAACTACATATTGCGACAAAAGCAATCCATCCTGACGATGTGAGTTATCGCCAGGAGATTGTACTTAACGTCCTGCGTTCGCGCGCGAGTCGAGAATTACCGTGTTTGCTGCTTCTTGATAGCTTCGAAGAAGTCAAAGATCACGTACAGATGGAACTATGGCATCACTTTCTTAATGCACTGCCAGAGGAAGTTGTCGTTCTGGTATCTTCGCGTTCCAATCCCTCCACGGCAGCGGTGCAAGAGGGGACTTCCTATCGCTGGTATGAATATGGTGTTGGCAAAATGGCAGATGCTGACCTGTTGAGACTCTTTACTGACCTGGCATCAGCTAGTGGTCTGGATCAGCGTATTCATTTAGAAGACTCGCAACAACAGACCATTTTACGTGAGATTTGCACCCTTCTCGACGGATATCCTCTGGGAGCAGAGCTGATCTTTGGTACAGCACGTGTTATCGAGGGGAAAGTCTATACCCCTGAAGCTGCAACGCGTTCGTTAGCAGAGGTACGAGACGAGCTACGCGAGACGCAGCTTGCAGGTATTTCGGCGGTTCTCGACGTAGCCTACCGGCGCCTGTCTCCCCTGGCGCGCTTACTCCTTTCGTATCTTGCTGCTTTCAAACTCCCGTTTAGCCGTGAACAGATTGTGATGCTTGTTACCTCAGAAAAAATGGTTTCTACACATGAACATGTGCGTCTCGAACAACCGTATGGTGAAGTTGATAGCCTTAATGATCAATTAGCCGATAGCAAACATAGAGAGGATACTATACCAGCAGAGCTCGCGCAAAATTGGCAGCATGCTCGTGATGAACTGGTCCAGGCTTCGTTTATCCAGTTCGATGGCCGAGTCTATACTATCCATCCCCAGGTACGTAACTTTGCCTTGCTGTATTTGCCTCTAGAAGAGCGCCGCCGTGTTCATCGTGTGGTGGCAGCCTATTACCGTAATCAGCCACAGCCCAGCCCAGAGGAATGGTTTGTGGCCTACGAGCACCTGGAAGGTGCTGGAGAGCCGCAAGATCTGCAAGAAGCCGTGCGCCTGGCCGTCCGTGCTTCCTGGGCAATGGGAGGTCGAGGTCATGCGCCAGCTCTGCTGGATATGCTACGCCGTGCAGAGGTGCATGCGCTGCGCTTGGGGGATAAAACTGGCGAGGGTCAAATACAATGTTGCCTGGGCGCTATCCTGCGCCAACTGGGTCAATACGCAGTAGCGATAGGTTGTCTATCTCGTAGCCTGGCATTACATCGGGAGCAGAATGAACGTGATGAGGCGGGTTGGGCCCTCTATGAGCTGGCTATGCTGTGTCGCGAAGAGGGTCATTTTGCACAAGCTGGAGAATATGCCCAGGAGGCCATTCATCTCTTTCGTGAGGCTGGTGATACGAAAGGGGAAGCCTGGATGCAAATGGTCATAGGAGAGGTTTCGCGTGGCTATGGCCGCTATTATGAAGCGCTGGGTCATTTCAATGTGGCGCTTAGCAGTTTTCGTAGCCAGCATAGTGATGAAGGATGCGCCTGGACGCTACGAGACCGTGGGATAATTAATGAGGCGCTGGGCAAGTATAGTGAAGCGTTGACTGACTATGAAGAGGCATTGCGTCTCTTTAATGCGCTTGGGCTACGCGCTGGGCAGGGCTGGGTGCTGGCAGATCAGAGTGTGGTATATACGGATCAAGGTAAGCTTGATATTGCAGAGCGGACATGTAGTGATGCTATTGCTATCTTCCGCGAACAAAGTATTCGCCGTGGTGAAGCATGGGCTTTGCGCGCAATGGGTGATATTGCGCGTGAGCGTCACGATTACAGTCATGCACGTGGCTACTACGAAGAGGCGCAGGCAATTTTCAGTAGTCTAGGTGATCGGGTTGACCAGGCCAGGGTTATGAATGCATTAGGCGCCATATCGTTTGACGAAAATGAGCATTTATCTGCCCACGAGTATTATGAGCAGGCGTTTGTCATAGGACAGGAACAAGGGACAAAGCAGATCGAAGGTCGTGCTTTGCGCGGTTTGGGTGATATCTATCGTGTTCAGCACCGCTATGCCGAAGCTGCTCGTTATTACCAGCGAGCCATCAATATTGCTATTGAGTTGGATACTCCGGCTGAGCACTGCGCTGTCTTACGTCGCCAGGGTTTACTTGCTCATAATCAGGGGCATTATCTTCTGGCGCTTGAGTCGTGGGTACATGCAGTGGTGCTAGACCACCGTTTGGGTCATCCTGCCCGTAAATATTTGCAAGACACTGTGGATACACTTGTGAGAGAACAGAAACTTGAAGATGCATATGAAGAGTACTGCAAAAAATATGGCCTGGATTAAAAACTTACTCTTTTTTCCTGCGGCGACGTATGATGACAATTAAACCACACCCCAAACCCAGTAGTTGGATCATCATTAACTGCTGGGTTGGCTTCTGTCCCGTAACCATATAGTATGCGACCCATATTAACGATATTACAAAAACGCCCCATAAAAACCATTCACCTTGTATGCGTATGCGCATCATATCCTGCTCTTTCTTTTAGATGAACGACATGTTTTCGCATTTTTTGCTCACAAGTGCCCTTTGTTTGGGGCTAAACGCAACAGACGAGCCAACCAGTTATGCTGTAACGCCTGATCGGAAACGTAGGAGGAAGGCGTATTTACAGTATTGTTGCTGTTTACCGTAGGCATGCTAGCAATATTGCTGTGTAGTGGTGATGTTGCCTGGTGTTCTTCATCGTTGCCCTCATCACTATCATAATCGGATGGCTGTGGTCGAGGCCAGTTTCCCATACCATCCATCGTTTCGTCGCTACGGATTGGCTCGTGAGGATTAGGTAAGTCGGCCGGGGCCAGATTGCCTGTAATCATTGGTGGCTGGCGCATAATTTGATCGCGTTTCAACGGCATCGTATCCTGCTTTTCTAAGGCGATGCGATTCTCAACCTCTGCCAGCAGCCGAGCAATTTCGGGACGGAAGGCGCGATTGCTTTCTGGAATGCGTGTCCATTGTACTAACGCTGCTGGAAAATAGCCCGCGCGATAGCAATAAAGGCCGAGCATAGCCCGCGCATCAAAGATGTTCATGCGCTGCCAGAGAGCCAGTTCCTCCGCTGGAGTTTCAATGACATCTTCGCTGGCCTCAATGATCTCAACGCGGTGGTAGAGATTCAAGCCCATAAGACGATAGGGAAAGCCATAATATAATGCCAGCCTACGGCGGCGCGTGCGTTCAGCGGGATGTTTACCGACGAAATAACGACGTGTCCAGGAACCGCTCGACCAAAGGAGCCAGGCCAGAATCAGTACCAGGATACGGCCAAGATAGCGTTCCCATGTTTCGGGTGCCAGGCCAACCATTACACCCAGGATTGCGAAACATGCTCCTAGTGCCCAGGCGCCATATACGAGACGACGACGATCCCACCCAATCAAGTCAAAGTGGTGGTGCAGTGGCGTGGCTAGAAATGGTAGAGGGAACTCTGTATGTGGTACATCCTTATGGTTGCTTGAGGCGAAGCGCAGCATTTGCAAATGATGACGGTAGATGCGACGTGTCAGTACTCTAGCAGAGATGAGGGCCGAAAGCCCTTCTAATACAAATGCTGCACCAATCATAGGCAGGAGGCTTTCCTGGCGGGAAAAGATTGCAATCATAGCCAGGATGCCACCCAGGCCTAAGGCACCACTATCACCCATATAAATTTTAGCTCGCCGTTTGGCAGTGCCCCGTCGTGCTGCCCATGATGAAGGCCAGTTCCATGGTAGATAGCCCAATGTACCGGCTGCACAAAGAAGGGACATAACCTCCAGTACAACCCCTTCAGGCTTAGAAATGTTGCCAGTAATAATGATGCCAAAGGCTATGGCTGCACTAAAAACGAGACCTCCTGCAAGACCGTCCAGTCCATCGCTAAAGTCGACTGAAAGGGCGGTGAAACTGCAAATTACACTGGTAATAATTATGATTATCAACAACCATACGAAATAGGCAAGCTGACCGAAATGGACTGAATTTAAGCAATATGGAAGTTGTTGATGGGCGCCAGGACAGAGCAATGGTCCAATAATTGGCAGGTCAGTGAAAGGCGTATAGGGTTGTTTTCCACTATCTAAGAGGAAGAAATAAAGTAGCGCAGCTATAACGGAGACGATGATTAACCCGACGAATTTAGCGCGTTCAGAAAGTCCTTCTTTGCTAAACACTTTATACCAATCATCGACAAAGCCCACGAGGGTAAAGCCAACCGTCGCTCCAAAGCCAATCAGTAAGAGTGTCCATTGATCGTGTGTGAATTGCAGGAGGAAGCCAGCCGCTATTCCTGTGACTGTCAAAGCGATGATAAGCGCGGGGCCCCCAACTAAGGGGAGTTCTATCGTCTTAATTTCGCGTCCGCTAGCGGGTAGGTCCGAACGATGGTAGCCTGGCTGGAGATCTGCGCGGTGTAGACCTGGTTTAAATTCACCACTGCGAAAGCGCGGAAACAGCAATTTGGCAGCATAGCACAGCAGGACACTTAGTGCTGTACAGGTTACAAAGATAAGTAATAACCAAAGTGGAACCATATTCACTCCCAAAGACGAAAAATCGACCCGAACGCTTCACATGTTGAAACGTGGCATAGCTATGAGCAGTAACGGACTAAAAATTACACTACGGGCAGTCCCACCTGGATACCCTGATTTATACATATTCCGCTCATTTAGTTTATATTTCTGCTTTTACGTATTGTTTCGCGTGCTACGCGGCGGTCATCCCAGGGAAACTTTTCTCTCCCTATGATTATACTTTGTTCGTGACCTTTACCTGCTAACAGAATAGTATCGCCTGCTTGAGCGCGGGCAAAGGCTGCGGCAATAGCTTCAGTCCGGTCCGCTATACAAAGAAAGTCACGTCCCTGACGCTTGCCGGTGGTCTCAGCGCCCCGGGCAATCTCCTGGAGAATACTTTCGCGATCCTCCTCACGAGGGTCTTCATCAGTAATAACGAAAAAATCCGTCATTTGTGCCGCAATACGCCCCATAATAGGACGTTTTTGCACATCACGTTCACCGGCGGAACCAAAGACAACCATTAATTTCCCTGAAGTCAGTGGACGTAAGGTGGCGAGCACTTTTTCCAGGCTATCCGGGGTATGGGCATAGTCGACGATGACTGTAAACGCTTGTCCTTCAGCAATGTTTTCCATTCTCCCAGTGACACCGGTTACTTTTGCCAGCCCTTGTACAATATCACCAGGTTGCACACCCAGGCTATACGCTGTGGCAATGGCGGCTAAACAGTTGCTCACATTAAATCTTCCCACCAGGCGTGTTTCTATG